>SPJJ01034346.1_pt1 | contig 29284 bp, 31 predicted proteins | sample 3741741 | NCBI WGS metagenome assembly SPJJ01 (sample SAMN10925908, study PRJNA522277) | cold seep metagenome | isolation source: Elba SIP-enriched marine methane seep metagenome, extraction at timepoint T1 | place: Italy: coast of Elba, Mediterranean Sea | collected 2014-05 | reverse complement strand
GATTCAGAAAGATCGTTCTTGAGTTTCGAGAAGCACCTGTTGATGTTTTGTTCTTGTGCCTACTCGAAGATAAGACTGAAGGCGAAGGATCTGACGCTGTACGCATGGTTTATCCCACCACCATCACCAAAAGCATTTCGGAGCAGATGCCATCACATGTGAATCTAATGGGCACATCAGAGCGTCATGCTGATGGAGACGGAGGATTTAAGTTTGTGGTTAATTTCAGTGGGCCAAATCACACAGTATTCAAAACCATGGACGGTGTAGATGCTGTAGAAGAACCAAACTTCGCCAATATTGCGGCGAAGGTAGCTGCTGCTCAGGTAACTGAGACTGCAAAACCAAAACAACAAAAAACACCAAATAAGAAAGCCTAAGAAATTAGGAATTAGGAATTAAGAATATGGGAAGTTTCGATCCAAACGCAGAAGCAAAAGACCAAGCCATTGTACAAGGTGGTACCCACAAGTGCGTAATTGCATGGTCTGATTACAATGAAAATAAGGCGAAGACAGGCCATTATTACCGCATTCGTTGGGATGTTCGTGATGATGAATCTGATTTTGACGGTATGTCATTCTTCACCACGTTGTCAACAAAGACTGATGTGCAGGCGATTGCCAGTCGATGGCGTTCTCTGTCTAAGGCTGCAGGAGTCGAAGAGGCATTCGATCCTGATAGTCCGTCCAAGTTCACCGAGCTTTTCCATGAGAAGCCGATGCTCGCGACTGTCAAGGTCGTCGAGAAGGATGGATTTACCAATCATGACATTCAGCGTCTGATCGCAGATCCTGATGGGCCTGCTGGTGAGAGTGAAGAGGTAGACGACGACGACGTACCAGATGCCTGGTAAAATTACGGCTAGCGTTCGTCCCGCCATCCTATCTCCCCTCTAACGAGCGTTAGCCTAGTCTCCCACTGTTAGTTCAGTGGGGGGCGATCTGTCCCATTAACTCAGCAGGTAGAGCGCTGTGAAAACCGCAAGGTTAGTAGTGGCTGGTCGCTGGTTCAAGTCCAGCATGGGGCTCCGCCAGGTAAAATAGCAATTCTAACCCTGGATAGTGATGATTTGCCAAGAGCTAGGCACTCCCTAAAATGCCAGGTTCAGTAGCACAAATGGATAGTGCACCTTCTAGACGTAGAAGGAAGGTTGCGGGTTCGAGTCCCGCCTGCGCCGCAAATGTTTATTCGAAGAGGATGGAAAAAAGAGGATCATGGTGACCTCGACAAAAGAGATCCATTCTTGTCTTATGACCCAGGCAAGGATGGGGCTTTTTGTGCTTGGAAGGATGGTCATGTTGTTAGGGTTTGGCCTTCTCTTCAAGGCTGTATAGAAAGTATTGTAGATTGGGTTCTTAAGAATGGCGCGACAACGATCATATCAGAGACTCAGTTCATGGGTGCAAACCCAGTGTCGATTCTCGAATTGTCGTATGAATGTGGTTTGTTCTTGGGGTCAATTGAAGGACGCGTTCCTTGGGATATATACATTGTTGAAGTGTCGCCTTCTACATGGCAGGCAATGCAAAGAAGAAGAATGTCAGACATCGGCATTCAATTAGATAGGAGCGACGGAATTGAACTCGCTCACAGAGATTTTCTAAAACACGTTAGTGGAACACCACTGGCTGAATATTACCTATCTGGTATCTCACAAAGAGAGGGCTTCTCAAGCGCTCATGGGTTGGGCCAGTGGTGGTTATCACATGTAACTAGGAATAAGGACGATGGAACTTTTTCAACACCAAAAAGAAGCAATTGAATTTATCGGCGACAAGCCTGGAGTGATCATTGCTGACGACATGGGATTGGGTAAAACTGCTACTGCAATTATGGCTATGCAGATACCTGCAGTCGTTGTATGTCCTGCTACGGTACGTACAAATTGGAAAAAAGAAATTGAGACTTGGCGACCGAATCTCGAAGTTTCTATTGTTGGAGCAAAGAAGAAAGATTTTGATTGGGGATCTGACGTTATTGTTATTAATTACGACAGACTTAATAAAACCAATATGGAGATGTTGCTTAAGCGCATGCACAACACTGTGGTATTCGATGAAGCGCAATATCTTAAGTCTCTGCGAGTTCATAAACGCAAACGTGCGAGTGGTTGGGAGCTTCGTCCGAAGGGTGCGAACAGAGCAAAAGCCGCATGGACACTAGTACACAAAGGTGTTGCTAATATGCGTGTGATGCAGGTACTTGCATTAACCGGTACTCCTGCACCAAATGGTCTACACGCAGAATGGTTTGCACTATTGAATCTCACTTCGATGCACAAGATCGCGGAGACATTTCCAGCATTCGCTCGCGTGTTTTGCCCAGAACAGACTAAATGGGTAGGTCGTGAAGTAAAAACTTATGATGTGAACAAAAATTCTAAAGGTCTTAGAAAAAGCTTAGAAAGCATCATGATTAGACGTCTCAAATCTGAAGCTCTGGATCTTCCTGACAAAGTTAGATCAGTTAAAAGCGTAGATATTGATGCTGCTTCTCGGAAAGAATATACGAAGATCAAAAAAGATTTTATTAATTGGATCGAGGAAAAAGATGGACCAGAAGCAGCCTTTGCCGCATCACGTGCAGAAACCCTGGTGCAACTTGGTCATTTGCGCAGACATGCCGCAATGGCCAAACTACCGGTATTTATTGATGATATCAAGGAACTCCTGGCCGAAAACCGACCAGTGGTTGTCATGGCCCATCACAAAGACATCATCGCAGAATTAAAGATGCAATTAGAAGCAAGAGAATTCACTGTTAGTACTATAACAGGAGATGACTCACTTAAAAAGAGAGATGAAGCCATCGATTCTTTTCAAAAAGGAAATCTTGATGTAGTAATCTGCTCTATTATGGCAGCTGGTGTTGGGATTACATTGACTCGATCAACTGATATGCTATTCTTGGAGCGAGCTTTCCGTCCTGCTGACGTGTGGCAAGCAGAAGATCGAATTTACAGGATTGGGCAAGATCATAAGTGTTTTGTCACATATTATGATGCAGTTGATACGATTGACGAAAACCTTGCAGACATGCTTAATGGAAAGATTCTAGATATCGCAAGCGTAATCAAATGCATGTTGTAATTGCATTTTTTATCTCACTGATCATCGTTTCAGCGATGTTTTTAATGTTTAAGGAGTTCGAATAATGAGTTACGAAGTACAATTTTTTGATGGCGACTATTCTGCGAGGCAGGCCAAAGCAAACGAATGGGGGGCAGATGCCTATGTGTGTCACCACTTCAACGCAATCGAGAACGACAACCAAGACACGCAAGACGACAACGCTACTCTCTGTATTGTCGGCAGTAACGCATCATCTACATCAGAAAAGTGGGCAGCACTCTATTGCAAAAAGATTAGCGAACATTTTGGTACGCGTAACCGTGGTGTCGTACGTCGTAAGCGTGGAGAGCGCGGCGACATTTGTGTGCGTAAAACAGACATGCCTGCTATCCTACCGGAGCCATTGTTTGTTTCGGATATTAGCCAAGCAGAGATTGCGTTTTCAGATGAAGGACAACAGCATCTAGGTCGATTGTTGGCTGAATCTATTAAGGAGATTTTCCCTGATCACGGCATGGATGGGAAGGAAATCGTAATCAAGATTGCTTTTAGCATTGGTCACATGGGTAAAGACAACAGGCCCAATGATCGTGGTGCTGCAGTTGTAGGTCACCCTCATTCTAGTGAAGCAGAACTTGCCCGAAAGAGTTTGATTGCCGCTTCTACTTGGTTAGCCAAAAAGCCTGTTATGGTTCCTCGTGACAAGAAGCAAATCGAAATCAAAATCGATAATGAATCATGGGTTGGCGATATTTATAAAGTTAATGCAGATTAATGCATCCTTTGTATGCACAAGGCCAGTCGCTGGGAATCCTTCGGTTGGCCGCAATGTCTGGATATCTTGTCATTAAAGATGACGAATATTGCAAACAAGTCAAAGTAGAACAGTTTGGCATAAACATAAGTTATTATGTTAAAATTTCACCCTGGTGGCGGCTGACATTGGGAATTGCAGCGCTTCTGTTCGCCAAACGATATAAGAGAATGGCTAGACAGAAAGCGGATGAATGTGTAGTTTACTGTGCCATCACCACAAAGGTAACATATGCCAAAGTCAGAAGAAGAACAAGACGAAATCGAAATTTCCATTCGAAGAGTCTTGACACATATTTTTCGTCGAGAAAATAGAGTACCACTAGACGTAAAAGATCTAACTGAGGCTCAAGAAAAACGTATGGAGCAAGATGTACAAGTTTTGCTCTTGATCTGTAACAGGGCAAAGGAAGTTGGTTATTCCGATTCTCTACAATCTGCCTATGATGAACCGGTCCAAGAAAAACCATGGACTATGGAGAGTGAAGAAAGATGAACGCTAAGAAACCGAAGGGATGGGCCAACATGCATGATTGGCGGGTTTACAATACCAAGACTAAAACTTGGGTAAATGTAACTGCTTCTTCAGCATATAACGCTTGGCGCAACACACCAAATTCAGGATTTAGTTTTCCTGATGCTAAAATTGAACACGTGAGAGCACATGATCTCTAATAAAATTAAAATGGCCGTTTTTGCGGTCTTCGTCCTTTTTACTTCTTTAACCTTTGCCTCTGGTCGATGGCCAGTATTTGAAGCTTTTACTGCAACACCACGTGCCTACGCGGATAGAAATGAAGACGCGAGTCAGCGTAACGCTCGTGGAAAAGAAATCACAAAAGCAATCGAACTTGCGTCACCAGATACGCACACTCAAACAGCCCTTCTCGCTTTGGCCGATGTTGAATCTCTATTTACGCATCGAATCCAAATCGACAAATGCTTGCCCAATGAATGTGATGGTGGTCTTGCACGAGGAATTTGGCAGCTACAGAAATCTGCATGTCCGAAAATCTGGAAGATGGATCCTAGCTTCGATCGATTGAAAATCGAGGCTGAATGTGCACGTGATACTTATTATGCTGCAATCGAGCGCTGCAAAAAAGATCATCCTGGCAGGCCTTATGCTGCAGGTCTCAATGGATATCGTGGACCATGCAAGAATTCTGATAGCCACATCAGACAACGAGCGTTTAAGGCTTATCAGGGTATGCTAGTAGATGGTATACCAAAAGCACCATCTGGTTGGGTACGTGATTCTGATCCAGAGCGAGCACATCGCAAAAAAGCTCTGCAGATGATAAAAACAAATACAGCAAAACCAGGTACATTTTTAAAATTTGATGGAGTTGGTGCATTGGTTGAATGGCACTGGCACGATCCAAGCAAGCATCTTACTCCTAAGGGATGGCATGTTGGTCTTTCCCTTTATAAGAAAGAACAATTGACATCAACAAATTAATGTGTTAACATCACATTTAGAAGGGAAACAACAACAATGGATACAGAAAATCAAGATCAAGCAGTACAAATCGCATCGGCAATGACAGTTAAAGCAGTCGGTGCTCTGCATATCCCCAAAAAGAAGGGTGACGTTGGCTATGATATTGCTGCTACAGAGCGCACTTTTTGCCCAAAGAATCACGTAAGCATGGTACCTGTTGGAGTAAATCTGCAGATGCCTGATGATATTTGGTGCACGATCGTTGGTCGTTCTTCTATGAACAAACGCGGTATCTTGGTACTACAGGGTACGATTGATTCTGGTTATACTGGTCCTCTATTTGCCACGGTTATGCCAACTCAAGGTGATGTTTGGATCGATAAAGGCGAGCGTATCGCACAAGTAATTTTCATGGATGCAATTCGCCCAGAGATTGAAGTATGCGAAAGCGTCGATGAGTTCGAAGAAACAGAACGTGGCAACACAGGCTTCGGGTCTACTGGCAGGTAAATGCATCCTGCATTAGAAAAATATACCCCTGATACCAAAGATATTTGGGGCAACGAACAACAGCGATATATGAATGTGATGGCCTTTTGGGTTCGTCATGTCATGAATGCTGTTGGTTTGAAAGAAGTCAAATTCAATCCAATGGATGCTGTCTATGATCCTAATAAGGACAACGGCACTGGACATATTATTAGGGAAGTATCATTACAATTAGAAGAGCAAGTTCCAAAAGAATGCAGACACTTGGTGCATTATGGGTGCACTTCTGAAGATGTAATGGATTTTGCTGAAGCTGTTGCTTTATATCAAACAGTGAAAAACTTCAAGCTACGTCTACAAGTAATAGATAAAGCTTTCCCATATTTCACTGGTAATTTCATGGGTATGACTCATGGATTGCCAGCAACTCCAGTAGTATGGGATGATGCGATGAGGCATTACAGCTTCCAAATCTTTTATCTGCTACAAAAAGCTCCAGAGTCTTTTGCAGTAAAATGGGGTGGTGCATGTGGTCGTAAAACTGCGATGAAGGCAGGGATGCCAAATATTAATTGGGAGAGTGAAGTAAAGAATTTTGTACTTTCTCATCTTCATTTTCACGAAGATGATTGGTCTTCAAAGCAAATATCTACTGGTGTAGAAGTTGTAGATTGTCTTCATTGGTTCACATCTATTTGCTACGTCATAGAACAAATGTCTGTTGACTTTTGGCTCTACAACTCACGTGGTATTATTAAATATGGATCAAAAGATGATGGTTCCAGCGCTATGCCACACAAAGACAACCCATCAGCTTTTGAACGAGCTGAAGGGATGGCCAGACACGCTGGCCGGATCTTGCCTGGGATTGCAAGGGATCGCATTGTCACTCGCATGCAAAGAGATCTCTCAGGAATGTTCGTTGCCAGAGAACTCCCAGGATGCCTTGGCTACGTTGAAGCATCACTACGATCTTTGTCAACCGCGCTATTGCGCTCTGAGCTTGATAGAGACACAGCAAATAAAGAACTCGAAGAAAACCCTCAGAGCACTTCTGAGATCGAAAAGGCCGAACTCGCCGCAAGCGGAAATATCAAGGCCTATCAAGTATTGAAGGGTAAATATAGAAATGAGTCCTGAGAAACCACAATATTCGGCTTTCCCATGGAAAGCCTGTCCAAAGATCATGGAGACACTGATCGATGGAGCCATAAAACACGGATGGCGCAATTGGCAAAAGAGAGATAAAGCATTCTTTTTAGAAGCTTATCTAAGACACCACATGTCTATGGTTTCTGGTGAAGAGATAGACCCTGAGTCTGGTCACCCGCACATGTGGCACGCTGCAGCAAATCTTTTGATTTACATGGATCTAGAATCTAGAGAAGAAGCAGTCAAGTTGGCAGCAGATATTGAACGGGCAAAGCAAAACAAACCTGATTTTCCTGCACCACAAGGATTTACTGAACAATGACAGATAACAGCAGCCAGGAAGAAGACTTCACAGAGGTCGTACAAAAAGAACTCGCTGAGGGTCGTACGATCTCTGAGGCTGCTGGTCATCTAATTGGTGAATTTGGGATCACTGAGAATGCAGCTATGGCCATTGTAACCGATGTAGTGGTTAAATGGGCTTCTGAAGACAAACAATTTTCACCTTATGCTCGTGCTATGCAGCGTCGACGACTTTTAAATATGAAAGACGGTGCAGCCATGAAAGAACAAGTCGCGATCGAGAAACAAATAAAAGAACTCGATGATGCTCAAGGTCATAAGAGCGATGAAGACGAAGTTGATCTAGCAGAACTCATTGCCAATAAGTCTGATGATGATATTCGTTTTTACGAAGAACACGGCTATTGGCCCGATGAAGCGCCAAAAATTCGTGAATCTGTTCAAGGGCAAGAATCTGATTCTGAGATCAACTCAGGTTGAAGGTCGATAAGACCTTCTTCTTGCGTACTCACACATACATCCACACACTCGTTTCCTTCTTCGTCCGGAAAGCCCTCTTCGCAGTTTAGCTCTACCAGACGTGCACACGCAGCGGTGCAGGGCTCTAAGGACAAGGGAGATACCTCCTCGGGCGATTCCGGGGGGGTTGTGAATGAGCACGAGATTGGGGCCAACAGCACAAAGGCCAGAAGCATATTCTTATTCATTTGGTGTCATATCCAATGCAAATAGGGTGTGAGCTGAAGTTAGGAATTCTGGGGTCATTCGCCAGAATCCTGGCCTGGCCGGGTCTCCGAGCGGACGATTCGTTTGGTCTCCGTGCGTACCCCACGACCCAGGAGACCAAAAATCACCTTCAGGCGTGTAACCTGAGACACACATCGCGTGCCCACCGATCTCTTTGGTTTCGATGTTGAAGGCTTCTTTTCCATCCCAATTTACCCAATCTTCACCAACTTGCCAACCACCAACAAGTGATTGCTTCATAGAAAGGGCACTACGAGCTTCTTCTACAGTATAAATTCTTCTAAAATTCCTGAGACCACGAAGCTTAAAAGCGTTCTTTGTTGCTCGCCATGTTGGCATTTTATTCCAAGGTACTTGATCACTAAATACCTTTTCGAGACAGATGCCTTGCAATTGGATTGCTTTAAGAGTTGTTCTTAAATATGAGCCATCATCTCTATTTTGGCCACCCCATACAGCTCTACCGATGAAATATGGAAACATTCCTGATAATTCACCAGGATCTTCGCCTGTCTCATAAAAATAAGACTGACGGAATGCGTACTGAGAAGAAAAACCAGTACATGAATTTCCTACCTGATCTCTGATGTTCTGGTGTGTCAGAAACAGATCGGCCGATGGTTCGATGATCGCATTACTACCATATCGACCACCCCACGAATAAAGCCTGTCCCGTTTATCTTCAGGATCAGGCTTGAGCCCTCCAATACGGATCATTTAATCGACCTTCAATGACAAAGCCATAGGAGGTGCGATCTCTACAGATTCTTTTTCTCCGCCATCCATGGAAAGAAGCGTACCGCGTGAGCCAGACAAGATGCCCTTCTTTTGCAAAAGCACCTGAAGCTCGCCATAAGCGTTACGGAAATCAGACATTGCGCGGTCATAATCCTCTTGAGAAAGATTTTCTGCGCCTTGCAATGCCAAGTTTGCTGCTCGGATTCCAGCCCAAGATCTCTGAATTAGTTCATTGATTTTGGCCTGCTCTGTATCATCAGGGTTACGAGCAAACCAAACATTAACTGCGCTCTGCACAAGATTCAGAACAGCACTTGCATCAGTAACAGCTGCCACCACAGTAGGAATAGCAGCAGCGACAGAAGAACCAATACAACCGGTGAGAGACACACAACAAATGAAGATGGCCAAAAGCCTTGAAAAAAGATTGTTCATTATTATTTAGTTCCTGGTTCTGGCACAAATGTGTTTAGGGTTTGATCGAGTGGAATTCCATTGCTGTTATCCATATGATCATGGAGAGCAACTCTATTTCTACGTGCTACTCTGCTTTTATGAAGCTGATCTTCAAATACTTGTTTAGCAGCAGTCTCTTTGACTGAAGGGATAGGAGCTTTGTCATCTACTATATCATCTAATGTAAAAAAGCTCTTAATCTTTGTTATGATTTTCATACCCTTCTACCAATTCCTTCAGTTCTAGAGTAACAGTTTCCAACGAAGCTACAGCGGCATCATGCCTTTGGAGTGCTTCATTAATTACTACATTGTTTAATGCTAATTCTTTTGCATGTGATGCGAGTTCTTCAGCTCTAAGATCTCGTAATTTAGATTCTCTATTATGAGAATCATCTAGCTTTTTTTCTGCAACAGCAAGTCTGCGTGCGAGCCATCCAAGAGCTGCGATAAGTAGGCCACCGATTGTAACTTGTTGAGTTTCCATAACTTTTCGATTTTATTATATTGAAAAGACTCCAAACAAGATACATGCCATTACAGCACTAATTTTTACGGACCAAGATTAACAGCGTCTGTCCACTTGATCTTAAATCCCTTTAGATATGGTGCCCAGGCTGAAATACTAAACCCACCATCAAGTGTACCAACACCATTTCTAATGATCTGTACAGTATCGTCACCTGTTACTTGCTTTGGATCATAGGCAAAAGTACGTTCTGGGAAGAAATAGCCAGTGCCACCAGGATCAGTTGCTCCAAAGACATTGGTTACCTTGCCTAGAGTGTCTCCAAAATTGAATCCACCATCTTTCGGCTCTGGAAACCAAGTAGTTTCCATGAAGGCATCTGTTGTTCCACCACCAGAAAAGAATGACATCTGAACAGACGCACGAATTTCTGCAACAGGAACAGTAGCAGGTAGCCAGTTTACTGCATCAACACCTAATGATCTAGTCATTAGATCTAATTCAAATGATTCATTCAAACTACCTGAATCAGGATCAACTGTGAAATTTGTGAACCACGCAAGAGCCCAAAAAATCCATCCATCTTCGTGCTTAGAACAGGTAGCAGGTTCTGCAATAGCACCTGCTCCGTTTAGATCTGTCCTCACTACACCAAGTGAAAAGGCATCAAAGGTACCAGTGGTATCATATCCATTAGAAATACCTACTTGGCCACTTGTTCCTTCAAGCCCATGGTCTTTGGTATTGAAAACCAAGAAACCACCACAGCCAGTGGGACGACGCTTGCCAGACACCGCTTCAGCAGTCTTTCCAAGTCGACGCCACCTGGGGAGACCAAATGGGAAAACCAATGACATATGGAAATATGCATTATATGCAGATGTTGTTCCTTGTTCCCAATAACGGGAATCTGTAACATCATTGCCAAGAAGACCGAGATCAAAGGCTGGAAGATCACCAGCATTCTCTGCAACTTCTGTTGCTCTCATTGGTCCACGCACTGACCATTTCCTACCAGGACCAACATACTTAGCAGAAACTGACCCACTAGCCAGAGAGCCTAGCCCATCAATCTCATATTCACTGCGCATTTCATTTGCAGCTACACCACGTTGAGATGCACCATAATCAGACAGATCTCTGATCAATGGGCGGATATCAAATACTTCGCAATCATCAAAACTTGCTGCTGTGTTGGGAGTCCAGATAGCAGCAATTGGCAACCAACCATCAGACAAAGTTGGTGCAGCGGTCGGTGATGCTGGAGTACCAACAGCGATACGAAATTCGAGAACTGTTTCTACCAGCTTGTCAACAGTGGTACCATTAAATTGCTGGGAGCCAATATCAAAGATATCTCGTGTAGCAGTAGTTGTCTGTTGAATGGGACGACATTCTAACAAATCCCATCGAGGACCAGCCCCACCATTTGCTGTGAAAGGAAGCAAACCGCCAACATTCACACCATCTGAGTGTGCAACAACTGCAACACTGTCACGTGAATCAGGTGCAGGATCAGGCGCAATAGCAATGATGGTTCCAGGTTCCACAAGAAGGTTTGCCCCTTGTGGATCTACCAACAAACCACCTGCCACATATGCAGTAAGAGGCGTAGTTGAAACAACTGGCTGATCTTCTACCTGCCATCCATTTGCATCTACTGCACCAGCGGAGAAAAACAACTTGCGGAAAAGCTCCATAAAAGCTTTACTTCCGAAAAGTTGAAATTCATTCGCATCTCCAGAAGTTGCGCGTTCAAGTGAATTAATAACTCTTTGCGGGACTCCGCTATTGTTTGCCATGTTTCAAATTCCTCAAAGATCGCAATCTTGGATAATTATAAATCCTACTCCAGCACCACGTGCTGCGTCAACTTCTTTATATACTTGAGTGATACAAGATAAATATCCCTCTTCTGTTATGGTAGCTGCATCATAATGCTGTTCATCATAAGCATTAGGAACAGGCCCATCATCATAGGCTAACCCGGTCAGATCAGCTGTTTCAGGACAACTAACTGTAATAAGAAAGAATCGAAGTTGATGTGCTTCTGAGAGCCAAACTCCGCCTTGTCCCACATACTCACTACCAGTTGGTTTTACAATTGGTGTGATCTGACCAAAATCGTATGGATGTAGATCCCAAGTAAAACCAATCAAGCTATCAATATCAGCAGTTTCTGAAATTGTATATCTAATTCCGCAGGGAGTTAAAATACTGTCAACGATATCATTAATAGCATTTGGACTTACTACATCTGGAATTCTACAGACTCTCGGTCTATAATCATCATCTGATTCTCCTCCAGTACGAGGGACATTTCTATCTGATCCAATTGCATCAAGCGTAGGAGCGCGACCACCAGTAATGTCTCCATCTGGAGCGTAGTCTTGAGTAATGCGAACTCCTAGATCTTCTACTGTCTTAAAAAGCATCGTAGAAGGATCATTGATCGTTGTTTCCAATGCTGGAGTAAACGAAATGATATTTGTTCCTGTTACGCTTGTAATTCTTCTTTGGATCCCATCTTCAAAAGAAGATAAACCATCAAATACAAATGATTTTCCAATGTCTTCCAATGAGAAAATCGTGTCTGTGTCACCAATTACAGAAACAACAGAAGTTAAAGTAACTCCTTCTTCTCTTCCATTTGCTCGATCTTGTGTACGGAATCTCGCCCATGGTGATGGACCTGTACCATATGGTGATCCTGGAAATGGAGCTTTAGGAGCATCGATCTCTCCTTTGCCCCAATCATATTCACTTAGATCAGGAACACTTTCTAAGTTCCATGATGCACCAGGCAATTCAGCAATGATTGGGATATCAATCGGGCCAACTGTATCTAATACAATATCCTCAGTAACTTGATATCTACTTAATGTTGCTTCTTGTCCATCAGGGTCTGTGGCATAAGCAATGATCACTTGTCCTGTCAACAATGTAATAGGACCCTTCAATGGTGGGTCTCTATAAGCTTTTAGAATACCAGTTGCTTTTACTGCACCTGATGAAATGTTTCCTGTTGAAGAACTGTGATCTTTGATGTAGTAAGCTTGAAAACAATCATGCGTTACTTGATCTACTTTTGACCATTGAGCAGCCATAAGAGAAGGAATATCTAATCCTTCACCTTGACCAGCTGATTCAATAGATTCTACGTAAGAAGTAGCATTAATCTTACGCCAAAGCTCTAAATAATCATCTTTGGAGCTAGGTTCAAACGCCATTTACCGTTACCAGACCCTTAGTTGTTCGAATAACGTAGTTAGGTTCGGTAGGCTGTAGATCACCAGAAGGAGTAACAGAGTCATCGGACACAATAACTCCAGGAACAGAGCGGGCCACAGCTACAAGCAAACCATTCCTAAGTGGATCACCAGGCCTTTGTGCTTCAAGTGCTGCCTCGGTCAATGTACGTAGTTGATCAGCAGCCGCTGCTGTATCAATTGATGCATCAAATGCTACATTATAATTGATGGATACAAGCTGTACCACACCAGAGAATAGATTGACTGGGATACCAAGACATCTAAATTCGAGCAAGGCAACACGTACTTTGTTCAGAAGTAGATCATTGGATCTTCCTTCTGAATCAGCAATATAAGCCGTCACTCGTCCATTTGGATCACCAGTCTCATCTGTTTCTTCAATTACATTTACTCTAGAAACACCTGTAACTTGCAAAGAACCAAATTCAATAGCACCCAATGTTCCTCGCCTCACAGACCTGAAAAAGTCTCGTGCACGAGCTACATATTCTTTGTCAGTTTCTCTCTCAGAACCACCTGCAGCAGTAGTTGAGTTAGTTACTGTCATATCACTTTGTGGTTTGGGACCAACAAATGATACGATTGTATTTTCTGTTACATTGCCTGCTCTACCAGCAGCAGCAGCTTGTGCAGTAGCTGTACCAAAGGTGGCTGATGCACTCATGGTCATTGCAGTCAAAAGAGTAAACTCAATGCCGTTTTCTGTTCGAACTTTCCTACCAACTTCGTACTCAGTAGAACCAGGTGTAATATCAGTACGATTAAAGGTCAGAGTAACAAGAGATGCTGCAGCATTTTTCCTAGGCAATGCATTGTTGGTACGATCGAGGATTAGACGATCTAGGTCTTCTCCCTCGGCAGAATCATAAAACAAAGCGCCAGTTCTAGCACCAACATGGCGCAGTGCTTCATCACCCATTGCTGCTGACTGTGCAACAATAAGATTAGCATCAGTGCCTTCTACAAACACTGCTTCAGGTGATACTCGTGTACCTGCTGGTCTTTTAGCAGCACGAATAAAGACTTCTGCTGCTCCAACTCGGAATAAATCACTTCTGGTAGGTAATGCTTCAGTCATCGGTCGTCCAAGTTTACCACACTTTGGGCAGTCACGTCTTCCCCAAATCGCGAGATCGCTTTGACCTGGATTACGACGATATTTACCGTGCCACGTGGCTTATATACTCTAGTACCGGCTCTCAAGACGTCCGGTTCTTTCAACACACCAGCTTGAACCCTTGCTCGAATCCTTTCAAGAAGAGATGGCGTGATATTGCCCTTAATTTCTGTCTCAGTACCATATCCAGGCGGAAGGAAATGAAATTCATCTACTAAAGTTTGAATCCTTCGCAAAATTCTCTTGCGCATTGATTCAATGCCACGATCATTTGCAAAATCCCCATCATCTGAAATATTGAATGTACCAAGAGATCCCAATGGTAGTTTGTCGATGGCTAACTGCGGATTTTTTATATCTACAATTTCTCCGTCTCTAATGACACTCTCTTGGTTTTTTGCATCTTTAGAAATCTGGATAGCATTAAATATCAATTGTAGGCAATAAGTGTCCCACACAAGCAGGTATTCACACAAAGGTGTGAGAGGTCCATCAAAGAAAACAACTATTGCTTCTCCTACTTCTGATGGATACCCATGTGCGTTAGCATCTTCAATTAAAAGAACATTCCTGTCAAAGCAATCTGGATCTGATTTCGATAGAGTCCAATTGCTAGCATCAAATAATTCTTTTTCTTCTGCAACGGTTAAAGGTTGATCCGTAGTATACAAAATCACTACAGCATCAGTGCGCCAGGCAAGATGAAAAGTGACATTGATAGGCGGGCTTAATGATGTTCCAAATGGCATCGAGCCAAATGGTCCAACACCAGATCCGCCTGAAGGTACTACGCATTGAGTCATAATATTAATCTAATGAGAAATGGACTACTCGTGCTCGCCTAAGAACTGCCTGAGCTGAACCCGTACCAGTCTTTCTGAGAGACATCTTAACTTTGATTCTTTGTCCATCGAGACGATCTAATACCATCCCATTTGAAAATGACCGAAATTTTGATGATTGGGTAGAATCTGAATTGATTTCTACAAAACCGCCACCAAGATCAACTTCGATCAAAATCTCAGAATCATCATCAGCACTTTCTGCGCTTACTTTGTGTTCTGCAGACCAAAGGATCTGGTACGGTGCTTTTTGCAAAACACCAGAATCATACGAATAAACTTCAACCAATGTAGAATCAGATGCTGTAATATTGGCTTCCGATTTAAGAACATCTTCAGCAGCAGAATCGCTCTGATACTGCAGAGCAAAAGCATCACCAACATGTGCTGCAATAGCTGCATCAATTGCAGTCATATCAGCAGTGGATGCAAGTCCTGCTAGATAGATGTTGACATCTGTGCCGGTACCAGTCACATTCTCTACTCCAACAGACAGAGACAATGCCCCTAGTTCTTGAAGCAAAATGGCATAATTTACTGATCCACTAGACGCAGTGAAATCTGATTGGGGGGCCTTAATTACGGTTTTTGGATCTGACATTGTGTTTACTCTTTGTTAAAAATTATTTCCGAACATGATTGCGTTAGGATCTGCCCCACTACCTCCGCCAGCTGCTGCTAGTTCTGCTACTAGATATGCAAATGCATTGTAATTACCACTTGGGGTGTAACTCATTGAATTAGCTGCAGTGCTTGCATAAGCCTTTTCAGATGAACACAGAAGCTCATCAAGGTCGCTGGCGTCCAAGCGCTCCGTCTGGCTACCACCTGGCGCACCAGTCAATGGTCCTGATTGTGGTTCTGCTGCGAAGAAATCAACAAGGAGCCCAGAACTGCTGCCAGGTGTAATATTGACGGTTTGAATACCAGACAATGGTGGGTTATTAGAATCACTATCGTTCTGTGTGGGTGGAGCTACTTGACTTACGCCAGTATATGAAGACACAGAAGAACAAGACCCATAAGCACCAGATGCGATCTCAAAATCGAAATCATATGACCCACTAGTCGCAGGAAGTGCTGCATCCAAAAGATAAAAAGCAGTAATAGAAACTTTACGCCCAAATAATGTTGGTGACAAAACCTGAGCTAATTGAGTCATAGCCACACCGTCATAATCTGCCGTAGTAAAAGTGTGTACTGTCCCACCAATTGCTTCTACAAAGGCCAAAACAATCCGATTATTCCCAGAGGGATCACCCAACGAATGGGTGACGCTCACCGGGAGTTGCGGATATGCAAAGACCGCCGACGCTGTAGAATCATGCGTGGACATTAGCTAAAATCCAAACCTGCCATTCCGAAGTAGGTTGTTCCGTCGAAATAAAATGAAATGACATCTACACCAGCAGCAGTCCACGATGGCTCAGTGCCACCAGGCCACTCAACACTACCTGGCCATGTCAAAGAGAATGCTCCACCATTAGTGAGAACAAACATCAAGTTACAAGGACCAGCTGGGTTAGTAAACGAGATTGTGCAGTTTGCTGAATTAGTACCAGATTGCTTTTGTCCTGCAGTCCAATCAAGGGTCTCAGCAGCACCCATGTTGCCAGCCGCAATTACGCTGTTGAAAGTAACAGTTTTAACGTTGTCGATGTCATTATTTTGAGCATCCATGTCAGCGTTAAACTGACTAATCGCAAGATCGTTAGGAGCAATATAAGTATTCTGCACTCCGTTCCATTGCAGAACACCAGCAGCTACAACGCTTGCGGCAGTGGTGCTATCAATGATCAATGTAGGTGTTGCACCAGGTTCTACAGTGAAATCATTCTGCGTAAGTACACCGGTTGTACCTTCTAAAAAGAGCTGGCCAGCTTGAGCATTAATAGAGATTGAACCTCCAACAAAAATAGCATTAGAGCTGACTTCAAGATTGGAGGCTGTCCAACCACCAGATCCATTGGAATAATTGAGAATCCCACTAGCACCTTGTGACGGTTCACCTGAAGTGTCATCCGCCCAATCGAGAACTCCTGCCCCATTAGTAGACAGAATCTGTCCGCTAGTTCCGTCTGCAGTAGGCCATGTCCAAGAAACAGCACCAACAATAAGATTGATGCCAGTTGCACCTTCTACTGTTGCAGCTGCTGAGTTTGATCTCAATGCTGCTACGTTATCTGATTCAATAGTTGCAAATCCAACCGAAGAAGTTAGGTTGATATTGCCAGTGGCTGATGTCATCCCAATGCCGGTATTTCCGTTCATTGTAAGGAAACCAGCATTCGAGAGAATAGTGGTATTTCCAAGGATGGACTGTGCAGTTAGATCTTGTTGTCCCTCTAGGAACAGATCATTTGAATTTGAACGAACAGTTACATCATTATCTGCTTCGAGCGTCGCAAACCCAACAGTAGATGCAATGTTAATATTACCAGTAGAAGAAGTGAGGCCAATACCAGTTGCACCGTTTAGGGTTAGGAACGTATCAACTGAAATGGTTGCACTCTCAGTACCCAATACTTCAAAATCACCATTAGCAGCACTGGTCGTGATCGTGTTGCCAACAGCATAAGATGATTGTAAAGATGATCCACCACCACCTGCGGCAATGATCCATTGGTGCATTGCTCGCCACCAACCAGAATAATCTAGCGCATCTAATGCACCACCCCAATCTTGCGAGTTGTCCTCAGATAGAGATACCTGTACAGCATCCGCATTTACTAGTGAAGCACGATCACTAGCTCTACCATTTAGGGGAGGAATGCAAAGTCCGGCTGGGGTCCTCACAACGAGCCATCTAATAGACCGTTCTTCATTAGACTTACCCTCATTCTGAATCATCTCGATACGGTAAGTACCATATACTAGATTTGTCGGAGTGAAAGTCCAGATTCCAGGTGATTGCTCTGCAAGAGTTGCAACGGCAGTAGTATCGCCTGGAGGCACCCAAAGCAGCCTGAATCGCACGTCCTGAGTTCCAGAACGAGAAAGGGTGACCAGAGATCCATCGTCCAAACCGTCAGTACGGCTACGGTCTTCGGTCCCAGCGGGAAGTGTGGCTTGATCGATGGTGAATTTTGCCATGGTGCGGTGCCTATTGTATCACAGGTTACTCGCCTTTAATAACATTAGAAAGTGCGTTGAGTAACGTTTGTTTGAAAAGTAATCTGTCCACCAATGGCCATGTTGGTGGCAACAAAATAGGCGCACCTAAATTGCCAATAAGTGTTGGAATCAAAGTCTCTATTACTGATGTGACAGCTTCTGAGAAATCTTCTCCCCGAACATAGCTTTGGCTGGCCTGCCTCGATTGAAGCCTCATCTCATCGCTTTCCAATGAGATATTGCTTGCTGTCAACACATAATCGCCGCCATATTCTTCTCGACGATTATGGGGAGAATTTTTGAACTCTGTATCAAATGGGCTGAATGCGCCAAATGGAATATCATAAGGTACAACAGTCAATGGCAATGTTCCATCTACTGCTAAATTTCCTACTGTGAGAGGCACAGTGCAGGTACTGCTATTAGGCGTTCTGGCAATAGCGACTGGATTAGATGATGCGTCTCCATCTGGAATAGCTACTATCCATTCACCGCAATCATCGATTGGCCTAAATTCATATCTGTCTTGACCACCAACTCTAGCCCTGATCTCATTACCAAACAGTTCACCATTGGCATCAATATCAACTACCCATCCAATACTTCTGTCCCATCGCACAGCACCGTCTTCATCTACGATACGCCCAGCCACTGCCCACACACGTGTGTCAATGCCTGCCTGTTTCATAGACAGGCCCATCCTCTTTACGTCAGGCATTTTCATGGCGTACCCTCGTTTTCGACTCTTGCAACGATGTAATTGATACAGTCTGCAGTGATGCTAATTCCTTCATCTATGTTAAAATTAAACATGACTCTGGCTGCTCTAAAAGTTCTCTGCAACTCACCAGATTCAGTCGCTCTGGCCAGAGTCTGCGCAGCTTGTCTATTGAAACCACGACTTACAAAATAATCAGTCTTTTTAGCTACCGACATAGTAGCCAATTGGAGGAAAGAATTTACGTGTGGGACTGAATCATCTACAAATCTAGTTGCTTCAATAGTTACAGGTTCACCAGGTTCTAAATCCAAAAGATCAGCTTCTGTTGCTGATTCAAATGAATCGAGATCAGAAGTTGTCCAAGATGATGTTAACTCTTGTCGAGCCATCCTAGAATAAATCTCTTCTGCAATCTCTTCTAAGACTGCGAGATCAGTGACTCCACCAACCAATTCTGTGTGAACAGTTTCTTCTGCTTCTCCATTAGGTCCGACTTTTTGAGGTCTAGTCTGTATAGGTTGAGGCGAGCTAGGATCACCCAATATTCCAGAGGTAGGCTCGCCATCGAGTACAGGGTGTCTAGCCCATAACTGCCTGCCTTGTTGCGGATCATAACCTCTAACTTCAATAGTTGGTGTAGTAACGCCTGCAAGTTTCCTTGAGATTGATAAATTTTCGAGGTTTCCACCCCACACCATACGCCTTCTATTGTCAGCTGTGGCAAGGACACTTCTGCTTTGTGCAAGAAATAGTCTTGTGCCTCGCATGATTGGGATACGCCCATCTTTGAGGCACACATCTACAATATGCTCCCATACACTAACTTTAGTATCTGCCTTAGCACTACTTGCCTTCTTTTTTCTAGCTGTTTTGCCACTTGCATCATCTGTAAGTGGTGAGTGTCTAGAAGGAATCAAGCCAGGATCTAGCCTAGCAAAGTTTAGGGCTGCTGTGTCTGATGCGTCAATTGGATCTGAATATAAAACTTCAATGCCAGCATTTGCCGGGAATCTCTGAATCAATTCATCAACTCCATTACGCAATGGCTTGTCTAGATCGATAGCAGCTTTTTCTCTTAATGGAATTTCCTGATCCATCAATAGACCAACAAAATCTCTGCCGGTTAAAGTTACTTCATCTCCTTCATCAGAAAATTCAACCACCCATTCATCGACAAAACCAATCATTTTGGTGGTGCCAGTTATTTCTTCTGGTGTGTTGTGGTCGATCAAACTTGTATATGATCCATCAGCCCTTCTTGCCCCATTGATTCCTTCTGCGTATTGACTTTCATTCACAGATCCCAAAGCAATAGAAACACCAACTGATCTTACACTTCTCGGGTCTACTGGTATGTCACGAAAATCAAATTTTAGATTAAACGTACTTGCATCAGAGAGATTATTTCTCTCGATCTCACATGAAATTGGCAACATATCAACAACGACACTCAGATCATCTTGTTTCAATGTCGTCTTCGGCATACCCAAAGCATGACGAATCCCTCTTTCTTCTTCCTTGAGCTGGCCAAGCTCTGCACCTAACTGCAGCGGAGATAGGCCCCCTTTGTTCCCCAGGAGGCTATCTTGGGCGGCTCTGTTGCTCCTAGCCTGTTGCTGTAGGTCTTCTTGCCCAGAGGACGTAGAACGGCCAGCGGAAGCCCCAGAAAGACCCCTATTCAGAGCTGCTTTTAGATCACCATTGTTGGAACCTTCGTCCAAACGCAACTGGAGTCTAACACGGCATGATGGGTAATACTTAGGCACCTGCTGGCCCTACCCCTTCACCACTTGAGGTAAAGTCGATGGTAGCTGCAGCGCCCAATGGCCTAGGAGGAATCTTTATCTCTGTACCAGGTTTAATAATCGCATTTCTGAGCTTATTTGATTGGGCCAAGAAATTCGCAAAATCTGGACTACCGTATGCCCTAGTAGAAATAGAATATAGAGTATCTCCAGAACGAGAAATGATTGTTTTATTTGGTTGCTGCGTAACCCTAGCAATTTCTGCTGCAGAAACTTGTTCTGCGATCAGATAAAGAAAAGTCAGCTTCAAAGCAACATTTCTGCGCCATGTTTCTAATTGAGCAGTAGCTGTCACACCATTTGATGGGGTAGCACCACTGTCGATCGCACCAAGATTTTGGTCTGTTGGATCAGACACACCACCAGATGCTTGCACCATAGTAGGAGAAGGAACACCAGCTGGTTGTGCTGGTTGCAGACCAGATGAGTTATTACTAGCTCCTGGCGCGGTTGGATCAACGTAATCTTCACCAGCCTTAGAAATCTTTAACTCACCAGTTTTGTTTCTAACTGAATCATTATTTGTACCATCAGCTGCGTTAGAAGTAGCCAATGAAGTAGCTGCGCTAAGTCGGCTACCAGACAAACGACCTTGAAGCTCTGCACACTGACGACCAAGCTCTTTTAGATTATAAAGAATGGCGCCGATAATTGTTTGTGGTGCAGTAAGAATGGTTGCAATCTGGCTCAAATTATCGATCAAGTTAGATACTGTATCCTGCAAAGCAGCAATATCTGATACGATCATGGCTTGCATTTGCTTAGTAACAAATGCTCCTTCTGCGATCACATCTAATACAGTATCGATCGCGCCAAGAATATCTCCTACTCCGAAACCAGGAACATCTAACTTGAATGGGTTTGCATCTTCTTCATCACGAGATTGCCATTCCCACTCCATACGCCAGTTGGCATCAGTCTCCTGATCCCATTCCATCTCAAATTCTTTGAGAATTCCGGTACGTGAGTTATGCAGCCATTTTACTTTATATAATACTCCGCTCCTAGCCATCCTAGAGAACAAATTATCAGCTTGGCCAGGTGCACTGATCGTATCCTCGTCTCCATCAATTATGATGGATTTACCAAGATATCTAGCCTTCCACATGCCATTAAAAGTAGAGTCCTGTTCTTCTGCACCAAGAACTTGTTGCGTAGATACAGGATTACCTGGATAAGTTCTTTTCTTGGTACGTTGTTCTACACCAAAATTGACGCCTTTATAAGGCATCGCTCTGCCACGAAGTGTAACCTTATTAGGGGCTGGCGCGTCAGAATCTACAGTTTCAATTGTGATGACAGTCCCTGCACCGTCGCCTTCTCCTTGTAAGAGGCCAAGTGCATCAAGGGCTACATCTACAATTGCATCAAATCCACCTAATGGCATGACTTACCTCGACAAAATTGGGGTAGTAGATGAGAACACGCGACGATCAGACTGCTTAGTAATAGCAGCTGAGAAGTCAGCAACAACTCGATCAGGATCGTACTTACCCTTAAATTCTTGCTTTACGACCATCCTATCAACATTAATATTGGTGCCACCACGACCACCAGGAGTCTTTTTACCACCACCACCTGATCGTTTAGGTGGAGGAGGAGCCAGTCCTTGCGTAGTATCCATCATTACACCAATATTTGGTGATCCCATGGTGCCGCTAGTTTTCAATCCAAGATTGGTTGGATCTTCTTGCTTTTCAAAAGCTTCTTGCTTCTTCAACTTAGCAGCTGTATCTTGTTCTGTCAGGAAGAAGATTAATTCTCTAAGTGACGGCAAAAGATTGTCTGTGATTGCAGATCCGATAGCAACAAAAATCTGCACAAGAGGATCAATAGCATCAATTGTAAACTCAATTTGTGCCATTAGAAGCTCAAAGGCTGGAATTAACACAGCAATTAAGATTAGTCCAATTGCTTCGAGTGCTGGCTTCAAGAAGCTCCACATATCTTTAGCAAATTTAGTCACCTTAACAATGACTGGTTGTGCAGCTTCGCTTAGGTAAGCAAACGCACCAGACATCAATTCAAAATTCTCGAATACCGCAATACCGATGCCAGCAATCACTGTCATTGCAGCAACAATAGGCCATGCGGCAGCAGCCACAGCTGCAAATGAAGCTTTGAGACTACCAGCACCAGTACCAACAGTAAGGAATCCTGCCATGATGGTATCAACCCATCCAAGATCCAAACTGCCCATGCCGAAGTCTCCTTTGCCTCCAACATCTGGCTTCTGCATTTTCTTCTTATGGCCTTTAAAAGTACCAGCAATGGCACCAAAAATACCACCACCTTTCTTCTTTTTGCCTGCAGAAGGTTTGCCTTTTTTACCAGCTCCTAGAAAACCACCAACCATGCCTTTAGCACCACCAATAGCACCAACAAGACCACCAGCCATTTGGGCTGCTTGCATAGCGATTAGGATCGGGCCCATGGTTTTTGCGAATTTGATACCTTTATCTAAAATCTCACGCCAGTTATTTGCTAGGTGCTCAATCGTACCACCGATTTTTGTTCCCCAGACTTCAGCAGCTTTTTCCAATTGAGCACGGTTATCAACCATGTGCTTATTGATCTTGCCAAGAATCTTAGCCACAGATGCGAGGATCGGGGTAGCAGCAGCACGCTTAAGCTCGTCAACGATACCCTTAAATGAAGAAGTGACACCAGACCAACTGCTGCCAAATGCATCACCTGATCCAGCAAACTTGTCCAAAGCAGCTTCTAGTTTGTTAACACGTTCAGTGTCTGAAAGTCCCTTGTTCCACTCTTCAGTTGACTCTGCAATGGCGCCAGTTGCTCTAAGAAGCGAAAACAACTTAACATCCATGCCAGCACCACCGCGTGCCATGAGCTGCATATCACGTGCTGCTTGCTCATAATCAATACCAAGTGCAGATGATGCCAATACTGCTTTATTGGTGATCTTGGTAATACGATCCATCTCGGTGCCAGCATTACGCAATGGACCCACGATATTCTGGAAAATATCCAGCATATCTTTTGGTCCCGCAGGCGTAGCAAGAGACATCTCTTTTAGCTGATCAAAAACACTGCTAGCTTTTTTCTCAGCTGACTCCCACGGCAGATTATCAACAGCAGATACAACAGATGTCAGACCAATCTGCATCTTTTGGATCTGATTTGTATAATCTACGGTTGAAGTTATCAAACCACCAACAGCCGCTTGAGCAGCTTGAATGCCAACATAAGCACCAGCTACACCAAGCAGACTCTTGGACAAACCTTTAATTGCACCAGTGGCTTTGCCAATTTGCTGGTTGAACCTTCTGGCTTGTAGCCGTAGTTCTACATCAACTTTTTCGTCTGCCACTGGTGAAAGTATAGCACGAATGATGCTACTCAGTCATTAGGTTTTTGGTTTTTCTTCTTCGAGCAATTCATTAATCGCATCCATATATCCACCTAGGTGTGTAGGAGGCAATCTTAGAACTGTATCTAAGTCTGCATGTCCATAACGAGTACAGAATGCGACATTCTTCCACAAGAGTTCTACGATCTCTTCGCGTATTTCTGCATCTGAATACGCACCTACTAAGCCCATGTACCAGGCGTAGTGTGCGTTTAATCCTCCAGCTCTAAATCTTGCAGCGATACGCTCCGGAGTTTTCCCACTGCGGCAGGGCTGATCTGGCTAATTTCGCCGAAACCACGCATGATAAGCTGACGTCCCTTTGGCCCGAGAAGCTCCCAAAGAAGTTCTTTTTGATCAGATTTGAGCCGAGTGCCGTTCATCTTATAAAAAGATTTCTTGGCCATCTGAAAGGCACCACCAACCTGATCCTCTGTAACATCAGAAACTGAGAATACATCCAATTCTTCAGCAGATGACAAAGCACGAAGAGTCACCTTAAAATCGTAATATACACCATCTTCGTCACAAAACACACCTGGTGCACATTCTGATCCGTCAATGATGAGTTCGATTTCTTGCCTAGGAAACAGATCCTTCTTGCCACCAGTCAAAGCTGCAGCATTGGTCTCAGTGATCTGATTAAAGATATTGGTTGCTAGACCAGGATCATCATTTAGATTGACCTGTGCCTCATCAGCAACTTTATCGAGCAGGCCAGAATCATCCGTCCCACTACCACCATAGATTTCATCTGGCGTAAGTTCAGGAGTCTGCTCCTGCTGCGCAGATGTGTTTTTGGTAGGCGCCTTTTTAGACGCCTTCTTCTTCACTGCCATGTTTTTGCCCTTCTATTTATGCGTTAAAAAACGCGACGAATCGTAGAAGACGAGAACTCAATAGGAGTGTCCACGTATTCTTTACGTCCACCAACCGTCATGGTGAGCGGACCGAACTTGCAATCTTCAACAGTAACACGTGCAGACTCTCCCGTAGGAAATGCTAGACGTGCACCAATATTGAACTTCTCGTCTGCAGGAGATCGACGTTGTGCGCGATCTTGGATCTTCTCCTGAAGAGCGAAATAAGAAGCCCTAGCCAAATGTGCATCAATCTTACCTGATACGCCATTAAAAATATCATCGAACTCATTTGAGACTTGACCAAGATAACCCTCTTCAAGGATCTCCAAGTTGATCGTAATCTCCAAAGTACCGACATTTTCGAAAGCATCCTCGTCACCGTCTGGTCCGGAAACGAAAATAGAGACTTCCTGTCCTTTAATTCTCTGCTTAGCCATTATTTATTTCCTTAACCTGCGGTTACAGTAACTGCGTTCTCGCCTGCCTCGACAGTAAGAACAATGTGATCCATGCTGGCCAGGGTCCTAACAGTTACGTTAATTCGGTAGATACCTAGAGCCAAGCTAGAATTAGTGTTGCCTGCATTGATCGTATCATCGAGTGAATAATCCTCAATACGTTGCAATTCAGGATTCGTCTCACTCTTTAGAGTGCCAAGAAATTCTTCAATGGTACCATAAAGCGCATCACGACGAGTTTGCTTGCTAAGCTTCTTAGCAAAAGGCATTGCCTGTTGTGCCATCGAATCGCCCAAAAAGTCAGCCATCTTACGACGTGCTGCTGTCTTGCGCCCTGATTCAAGGGAACTGGTAACACCAGATTGGAAGGTGGTGCCAGTCTTGCTGGTGATTCGAGGAACAATAACACCTTCTCGCTTGAAAGCCTTATATGCTTCAATCTCGACGGTATCTCCAAAAGTATCTACCTCGAAGAAATCATCAATGAGATTTGTTTGCTGACCGGGGTTTTCCTCAGGAGGACGAATAGCACATACGGTAGCAAGAGGACCGTCAGGACGAACAGTAATGACACCATCAACCGTAAACCCAATACCACCTGCTACGCCACGTTCTGCGATTCCAGGAATGCGAACCTTGAGACCTTTACCAGTATAGAACACTCGATCAGATCGGAAAAGAGCAACATTGGCAAGAATATCAGAAATAGAAGTGCCAAGCGGATCACCAGTCAAGAACTTACGTGATGCATCAAGACCGCAACTTGTGGCCTTAACAACATTGGCTCGTCCTTCACGAACAATCGTATCAGAACGCCGTGCACTCACCAGGTAATTTGCCTCTTTAGCAACGCCTTGATCATTAAGAGTTGCATTAAATGCCTCAATATAGGCATTATCCATCTGCACCTCATTTTTAGCAGCACTGAGAGCGGCAGGATTATTTACCCGAACACTTGCAAAGCTTGGAGAATCCGATACGTTAGTTACGGTTCCAGCTGCTGCTCCCAAACCATTTCCGTCATCGAGTGCAGGTCGAACCTTAACAACATAAGGACCGATGTCACCTTCAGGCACATCAAGTGTCTGCATCGTAACATAAGTCGTAGTACCATCATCAACTCGGGTACCGGCACTAATCGTACCACCTTCATGATTAGATGCATTAACCACGGTATCGACTAGATCACCGAGGAACAACTTGCTACCCATGCTAGAACTCAACACGTTGATCGTGCTAGTGCTATTAGATACGTTGTTACAAATTCGAAGTGTGCCGGTAGGAAGAACTTCTGCTTCTACTTGCTGACCAGGCAACTGAGCATCAGCATTGATGAAAGCCGCAAGTTCAGTAGCAGTGACAGCATCAACATTTGCAACATCACCAGTACCATTGGTGGTGCCTGCAGAATGGCCAAGCTTAGTAAGGATGCCAGGAGAAACCTCACTTAGAGTAACTGCACCAGCAGTACCAGCAACAAAGCCAGAAAGATCAAGCTCTCCAGCATTGTCCACTGCAACCACACGTCCAATTGTACTATTAATACGATCTACGACCGTAGCAACAGTGACATCAGTTCCTGAGAAAGTTACTGGAACAGTGATGCCACCATCAATAGCAATCTCAACAGTTTCGCCACTAACAATAGTAGCAAATGCCTGAGCTGCACCAGCAACCGTTGCAACTGCAGCAGCTAGAGGATCTGAAACTCCGGCACCTGCATCAGTAGTGACACTGAGAATATCACCATTAGCAAGAGCAAAAGTCTGTCCACCAGCGCCACCAGCATCCACACAAGACAAGGCTTCAAACGACACACTGCCCACGCTAGTGTCGACTCGCCCAATCATGATCCGAGTAGCCTTCATCTTAAATAGCTTGATGAAGCCGTTACCGTTCCAAAATTCTGACAGATGTCGACGCGCAGAAGGAGAACTTGATACCACACCATCGTGTACGTAACCGAAGCCACCAAATTTTGATTCTAGATCACTAGAGCCAAAAACTTCAACAGAGCCCTTCGATTCTGCATCAGTGGAAAAGAATCCATCTTCAAACTCACCAACAACTAGAACAGCTCCAGTACCAACACCAGTAGCTGGTGCGGGAGGTGCGATGTCAATAATATTAACGCCCTCAATCTCAAGAATAACTTCTTGGGTGGGCTGCTCAGTAAAACGGCGAAGATATGCGGACATTTAGGGTTCCTCTGTGGGTGTGATGTGGATCGAGAGCCACTGCGCGATGTAATTGTAGCACAGGAGCATAAAAATTCATAGCTACTTTAAAAATCTATTATCTTTTTGATATTTAACTTGTTCTATAGATATGAGATGATGCTTCACCATCTTGATGCTCTCCTACTGACCAGGCGCCAGCAGATCTATCTGTAAATGTATTCGATCCACAGCGTGTGTCACCAAGTTCATTGCCATCCCACCCAGTAATACGAATCTGTCCACCATATTGTGCAGTAGTATAGAGCCCTGCGCCGATTGCTTCTTGAACATTGGGCGTCTTGGCAATTACGACTTGACCCAAATAACGTGCACGAGCAATTGGTCTACCACCAATCAATTGCATAGTGTGGAATACTTCTAAAAATCCATGTTCTGATTCAAGACAAAATCCATCATCGAATCCTATTACATAAAAATTCTCACGGGTCGAATCATTGGTGCCAAAAAATGAATGCCTGGTATAAATTGAAGCATGGGGAAATCCAGTGCGTCCGGTACCATCAAAAATACCTGCTTGTAGCCTCCAATCTGTTCCTTCTTCAGAAACCAACCCGCCACCAGCAAAATAAGCATCGAACGAACTTTGAAATACATCGATACCAGGACGAATTCCACCACTGCTACGAGAACGCCCAGATAATCCCCAGCCATACAAATAATCTTCGGTGCCATAGCCAAGAGCATCTGTACCAGTATAAGGACCACAACGCACATTTGCACGATTGATAATCCATTTGTGATATGAAGTGTGATCTTGAGTAATGTGAGTACCAAAAAAAGTTACATGACCAGTTACAAAAACATCACGACTTTCACCGTCAGGCTGTCTCATTTCAAGATTTTCAAAAATGAGATTACCGTCAAAAGGTCGGAACAGGTTTGAATTTCCTGAATTATTGACACCTCCAACAATATGTCGTGCTAGATCGTCATCTGCACGAGGAGAAGTGTTGATTGCGACTGCTGGTCGAACAATTCGGAATGTATCACCTGGTGAAACAACTTCAAATGTAGGAAATTTTGCATGGATTGTAGCTGTAACAATCGTGTCGGCAGTATTCCATACGACAGTTCTGGGTTGACCTTCAACGATACCTTCTGATGAGGTACTACCAACTACAATGTCCCAGCCACTCCATTCTCCTTCTGTCCAACCAGGAGCAGCACCAGAAAAATCATAAGTTCGATTATTACGTGCAGTGAGTGCAATATCTGTTTGCCCAACAATTACACCTTCGCCTTTGATACGAAAAGTTCCATGGATGATCGGCCAATCCCAAAATTCTTCTTCATTATATCCTTCAGGATCAGAATGAGGCAACAGATGCACAACTACTGTGATGGATGCTGGGATATAATCGGGTATTGATGAACGAGCACGAGCATAAGTAGCAAAAGGAGATGCTTGTGTACCTGTATTAGAGTCACTGCCATTAATCGGATCAACCCACAAGTCAAGATCTTCAGCTTTTACAAGAAATCTCCTAACGATATCAAGCAACAGACCACCAACTCGAATGGGAGTGTTCTTTTTAGCTACGGTCTCATCTCTGATGACAGTAGCCGTATGCAATAACTGATCTATGATACTCATTTTTTATTTCCTAAATCTTATCCAAACTCGTCAGAAAATTCATCAGAGAATACTCTGTCACCGTCGTCAGCTGAAGTGGCGCTTGATGTACCATCTCCATCTATTATTTCTACTGTTGGATCCAAATACGTTGCTGCTCTTAACTGCAATACTGGAATATCTGCCACAAACAATGTCTTCAGCCTTCTTTCATTAGTGAGT
>SPJJ01030126.1_pt1 | contig 29422 bp, 15 predicted proteins | sample 3741741 | NCBI WGS metagenome assembly SPJJ01 (sample SAMN10925908, study PRJNA522277) | cold seep metagenome | isolation source: Elba SIP-enriched marine methane seep metagenome, extraction at timepoint T1 | place: Italy: coast of Elba, Mediterranean Sea | collected 2014-05 | reverse complement strand
GGAATATAAACGTGAATCCTTTGATATGTTTACCAATTTGCTGGATCATCTCAAGTTTGAAGTGGTTGGTATATTGGCTAAGGTTCAGGTTGCACAGGAAGAAGATGCCCAGGCGATAGACGAGCAAAGACAGGCCCCTAAAGAAATGCATTATGAACATGCCGAAGCAAGCCCCGTACAGGAAGAAGAGCCTGAAGTGCAACAGCAAGCTGTAGAAGCAACACCTGAGCAGCCATTTGTAAGGCATGAGAAAAAAGTAGGTCGAAATGACCCTTGTCCTTGTGGCTCTAAAAAGAAATACAAGCAATGCCATGGAAAGCTAGTCTAGTTTTAGCTTAAACACTGCACCAAAATGGATTAATGCTGTTGAATTTGACAGTCTTCAGTCTTTTTAATTGTCCTCCGGGTTTAATAATAAAGGCTGAAAAGTCGTCATATTGTTAGTTTTACTGCTTATTTGCCGTTTTTCTTTATCTGGCGAATAAGTAAGTTGCTTAATAAGATCGAAGTACGTGATAGTGACTGAAAATTAAACCATTAAACTCAGTGGCGGCATATATGTTGCTGTATTTTTTAATGTTATGTTGGTATTTATGAGCGGTAATGATGATAAGGCTGTGCTAAACAGTCAGGCTCAGCCGTATTTGCTTACGGTACTGTTCTGGATAATAAACGTGGCTTTGAAAACCTTTCGCTTTAGTCCTTCGCAATAGCTGAATGTTTAACAAGAAATATAATGATGTTTTATAGTCTTGATGATTCAATCAGTTGATAAAAATTTTAAATATATAAGAGTAAATAAACGCTATGCCTAGTAGAAGTTTTGAGAAAAGTAATCCGAAACCCAATATTACAGTCCTTCCTGATCTGGGAATGGACAAAAAAGACTTTATAGCTGATTTTAAACGATATTACAGCCATCGCTTAGGTAGAGATGCGGAGTGTCGTTCTCCTCATTATGCCTACGAGGCATTATCTTTGGCTGTCAGTGATAGATTAATTGAACGCTGGAAGAAAACCTATAGTACTTATAAGGCTGAAAACTGCAAAAGAGCCTATTACATCTCCATGGAATTTTTGATGGGCAGAGCGCTCAGCAATGCGATGATAAATCTAGGTATTACCAATACAGTTGAAAAAGCACTGTATGACCTGGGTTTGGATATGGAAGAACTGATTGATAGTGAACCCGATGCTGGATTGGGTAATGGCGGTCTGGGTCGATTGGCGGCTTGTTTTATTGATAGTTGTGCAACCCTGCAGTTGCCCGTGACTGGCTATGGTTTACGTTATGAATACGGTATGTTTACCCAGGCTATCAATAATGGTGAGCAGGTTGAAAAGCCGGATCACTGGCTGCGCAACGGTAATGTCTGGGAAATTGAACGACCTGAACATACAGTGCGTATTAAATTTGGTGGTCATACCGAAAGATATGCGGACGAACATGGAGAGGAAAAAGTAAGCTGGATCAGCACCAATGATGTGTTGGCTATTCCTTATGACACGCCGATTCCCGGTTATGAGAATGGTACGGTTAATACCTTACGTTTATGGAAAGCAGAGGCGACTGAAGAATTTAATCTGCAGGAATTCAATGCCGGTGCCTATGCCGAGTCCGTGGCAGAAAAAAACACGGCTGAAAATATTACCATGGTGCTGTATCCTAACGATGCCAATGAAAACGGTAAGGTATTAAGGCTGCAACAGCAATATCTGTTGGCATCAGCCAGCTTGCAAGATGTTGTTGCTCACTGGGTAGCTCAGAATGGAGCTGATTTTACCCACTTTGCAGAAAAGAACTGCTTTCAATTAAATGATACACATCCAAGCATTTCTGTTGCAGAACTGATGCGCTTATTGATTGATGAACATCATTTAAGCTGGGATGATGCATGGGAAATCACCACCAATACGATGGCTTATACCAACCATACTCTATTGCCTGAAGCACTGGAGAAATGGTCAGTCGGCTTAATGCAGTATTTGTTACCGCGTATCATGGAGATTATTTTCGAAATAAATGCGCGTTTTATGGAGCAGGTGGCCGATCAATGGCCGGGTAACCATGACTACCTCAGCCGTATGTCTATCATAGAAGAAGGGCATGATAAGCAGGTACGTATGGCTTATTTAGCCATCGTAGGCAGTTTCTCCGTCAATGGTGTGGCTGAATTACATTCACAGCTGTTGCAGCAGGGTTTGTTTAATGATTTTTATCAGCTTTGGCCTGATAAGTTCAATAATAAAACGAATGGTGTAACACCCAGACGCTGGCTGGCATCCTGTAACCCTGATTTAGCAGAACTGATTACGAAGACTATCGGTGATGACTGGGTCACGGATCTTTCGCAGCTGGAAAAGCTGAAGCCACATGCAGAGAAAGCTGCTTTTAGAAAGAAATGGATGAAATTGCGTCAATCTGCCAAGCAGGAATTGATCGATTATAAAACAGAAGAACTGGGCATAGACTTGGGGATGAATGTTGACGCTTTATTTGATGTTCAAGTTAAGCGTATACATGAATACAAGCGTCAGGTGTTAAATGTATTGCATGTGATCCATTTATATAACCGTATTAAGCGTGGTGATACTAAAGACTGGGTTTCTCGTTGTGTATTGATCGGGGGGAAAGCGGCGCCCGGTTATGCAATGGCAAAGAAAACCATTAAATTGATTAATAATGTGGCAAATATTATTAATAACGACCCTGAAGTCGGTGATAAGCTGAAACTGGTTTTTTTACCGAATTACCGTGTTTCTGCAATGGAAAAAATCTGTATTGGTGCTGATTTGTCAGAGCAGGTTTCGACAGCCGGAAAAGAAGCTTCAGGTACAGGTAACATGAAGTTTATGATGAATGGTGCTGTTACTATTGGTACATTGGATGGTGCCAATATCGAGATACGTGAAGAAGCAGGGGAAGAGAACTTCTTCTTGTTTGGTTTAACAGAAACAGAAGTTCAGGCGTTAAAGCCTAGCTATAACCCTTGTGCGATGATCGAAGAGGACAGTGATTTGAAAGACGTCATGAATCTGCTTGAATCCGGTCACTTTAATTCATCAGAGCATGGTGTTTTTGATGACATAATTGGTTCGCTGAAAAGTTCAAATGACCCGTGGATGACTATTGCTGATTTTCGTAGTTTTATAGATGCGCAGGAGCGTGTCAATGAGGCATATAGAGATGAGGTACGCTGGACAAAAATGAGTATATTGAATACAGCATCCAGTGGTAAATTCTCTACTGATAGAACCATTAACGAGTATGCTTCGGATATTTGGGGTGTAAAAGCGGTTAACCCTGACAAAAAATAAACGCAAGGCACAGGGATGTGTTTTTGTGTTTGAGCATTAGAAAAGCGGGGTTTATAACCCCGTTTTTTTGCTTTGTGTATGCAGATTAGAACTGAGGTTTTGGTTTAATATGCGTAATCGTGTAACGTTACAGACTAACAGGGGTGCTTCTGTGATGTGTAGTGATCAGCAAGATAACGTAAAGGAGTAACGATTATAGTCTCAGTCTTAATGTTTTCAAATCTACCTGTTTAGATTTGAACTGAGGTTTTGTTTGATTAACGTCGTTATAGATTGCGTTATGTTTCGGGTTTGAGTGTATATGCCGTCCGGCTTAGTAAAGCAAAGAGACCCGTGAAAGCGGAAAAGATTGAAGTCCCGCTCTTCATAATGATAAGTCCAAGCCAGGGTTTGGGTTTGGACCGAGCTTGTTTGATGATTGGTTTGTGAGTGATTCTGAAATGATACGGACGAGGTAGAAAACCCCGTCCGATAATAGTCCGACTTTGTATAGATTCGGGATTTAGCTAGAAGCTCATGCCGGCTTGTATCCAGAATTTTTGACGGTCTGTAGCAATGGTGTCGGCATCGTAATAAGCGTATTTGGCTAACAGCGAATAATGTTTGCCAAATTTCTTGGTAATCAGGAAGTCATATTCGTTACCATATTCCATGCTGCCGGTGTCATCAGTAAAATCATGATAAACCGCCATCATTTTTACGCCTTTTATTACAGCCGTGGCTGAACCATAAACATCTCGCAGTCCATGTACGGGCGTGCCAAGAAAAACATCAGCCCAGCCATTGAAAGCATGGCCTGTTGCCAGAGGAGTCTGGAAACGTTGCCCCATACCGCCTTCGCCGCCAAGAATTTCCATACCGCCTTTTAGCGTTACACCAAAAGCAGACACACCGCCGATCACATGGTAGTAATCTGCATCATAGCCAAATGGATTATCTTCGTAATCTGACTGGTGGGCGTATTCAGCTGTATAAAGTACTTTTACATCATCCGTAACCTTGGTTTTACCGTTAAATCTAACCCCGTATGTCTGGTTCGATTTACCATAAGAGGTCATTTCGTCATAATCCAGCCAGTAGCCATATCCGGTTAGTTTACCGTAACCTTTGAAATCATAAGACATGTTTAAAAATGGCGCAGTCATCTCTTCTGAATCAGAAAAAATTCGTTTAACACCATCAATATAACCGGCTTTAATCGTTGTGTTAGGCAAAGATGTGTTGGTTATCAAAGCCGCGTCAAACGTTTGTTCTAACTGTCTCCAGCCAACATTGCCTATAAAGCGATCATTGTCAATTTTGATACGCTGACGACCGACTTTTGCAACGGTATCAGGGATACCAGAGTAGCTCACCCACAGCTGGTTCAGTTCGGTGTCTTGAGGATCCTGAATGACATCAAATCCTTTAGGACGCATAACGCCATTTCGGCTGGCATTGTAGTCATTTATACCTATATCCTGGTTGACTTCAAATTCGGCATAACCTTGCAGGCCATGAAACTTGGGGCTTAAGTAACCGCCACGGATCCGTAGTGTAAACGCTTCAGCCGTTCTTGCTGTTGTTTCTTCAGTATTTACGTTTTCATATCGCATACGCATGTTGAGCTTGACTTGGCCATATTTGGCATCATCCTGGCCAAATTTTAATGCGTTCTCGACAGTTTCATTAAAACCTGCTGTAACGTTTTGGCTGCCGGCCATGGTAAAAAGTGCAAGAGAAAAAGCGGATAATGTAAACCCTCTGCTTTTTGTTAAAGTATTGTCTGAGGACATTAATAGTCTCCTATGATAAATAATGAAAAATTTTGTTGATGAGTTGATTATAGACTGTTTTTGCTAAAAAGCAACAATAGAATGCTAAAAAACAACAGTATTAAGCGATTGATTTGTAAGTCTAACCTGCCAAAATGCTGGGTTCTGCACCATTTTGGCAAGTTTGTCTAAAATCTAATGGGTATGATCACATTCTGCTAAAAAGCTTAACAGGCTTTCTCTGTATTTATAGTAATCCGGGTGTTGTAGTAAGGCTTTTCTGGTTCTGGGTCTAGGCAGGTCAATTTCTTCTATTTTGCCTACTTTTGCATGTGGGCCATTGGTCATCATCACCACCCGGTCAGCCAGCAGGATTGCTTCGTCCACATCATGAGTAACCACGATTGCCGTTACATGGGTTCTTTCCCACACTTCCATCAGGACTTCCTGTAATTCCCACCGTGTCAGCGAATCCAGCATGCCGAACGGCTCGTCCAATAGTAAAAGTTTTGGAGAAAGGGCGAATGCCCGGGCGATACCTACCCGTTGCCTCATGCCGTTGGACATATCACCTGCCTTTTTATGTATGGCATCACCCAGACCTACACGGGTGAGATAATACTCAACGATATCATCTCGTTCAGATTGAGCTGCATGTGGATAGACTTTTTCAACACCTAGCGAGACGTTTTCAAATGCGCTAAGCCAGGGAAACAGGCTGGGTGCCTGGAAAACTACGCCGCGATCCGGTCCTGCACCGTTAATTTCTTTGTCATCAAGTACGATACCACCTTCAGAAATATCATTTAAACCGGCCGTCATGGATAGAACCGTTGACTTGCCACAGCCTGAGTGACCAATGATAGAGACGAACTCGCCTTTTTTCATCATCAGATCAAAGCCGTCTACAACTTTAACGGTACTGTTACCATCAGGGGTGGGGTAAATCTTTGATAATTGAGAAAATTCCAGATAGCGATGTTTACCCAAATCATTCTGATCCGGTTTCAGTGCTGAAGTATCCTGTGCCCAGTCATTACTAGTGTTGGGTCTTACTGCAGGTAAAGCAATGTTGTCAGCGCCTGAGGACTGCGCATTTTCAATGCCTATTTCCATTAAGTACTTGGTGATATCAGCCCGTAAGCGTTTAAAGTCTTCGTTATGATTTAATGCGGTACGGTCCCGGGGGCGTGGAATATTAATGGAAAAGTCTGGACCAAATGTTGCATCCGGCCCGGGGTTTAAAGGTATAACGCGGTCAGCCATATAAATAGCTTCATCCACATCGTTAGTAATCAGTATGACTGTCTTTTTTTCCTGCTGCCAGATTTGCAGGATTTCATCCTGCAGGTTACCACGGGTTAAGGCGTCAAGTGCGCTCAGTGGTTCATCCAGTAATAACACCTCAGGACTTGCTGCCAGGGCTCTGGCTACATTGACGCGCTGTCGCATGCCACCGGACAGTTCAGCCGGTTTTTTGTCTATCGCGGCCCCCAGGTTTACCATGTTGATGTATTTTTTGGTATGCTCGTCTCTTTGCTCAACCGTCCAGTCCTTGAAGATTTCGTCTACGGCCAGGGCAACATTTTCATAGACGGTAAGCCAGGGCATTAACGAATAGTTTTGAAAAACAACGCCCCGGTCAGGCCCCGGGCCATCGATTGGTTTGCCATGAATAAGCGCCTCTCCGCTGTCGGCTGTAATCAGGCCTGCAATGGTTGATATCAGCGTCGTTTTGCCACTACCTGAGAACCCTACGATGGCAATAAACTCGCCTTCATGAATATTGAGATTAATATCTTTAAGTATGGATGATTTGTCATTTCCTTCACCATAAGATTTGCTGATGTTTTTCAGCTCAAGATAAGGCTGCTGGGCATCATTAGAAGGGGATGAAGATAATTCATCACTGATAATTTTTTGTGCGACTGACATGGTGGCTCCTGTTAAATATCTCTGCCAAACGAGAAGATGTTTTGCAAAGATTGCATAATACGGTCCAGCGCAAAACCAATCAGACCAATGGTAAAGACGGCAACCATGATTTTTCCCAGGGAATGCGAACTGCCATTCTGGAATTCATCCCAGACAAATTTACCCAGGCCGGGGTTTTGAGCCAGCATCTCGGCCGCGATTAAAACCATCCAGCCGACACCCAGGGACAAGCGCATGCCTGTAAAGATATAAGGCAGGGCTGAGGGTAAAATGATTTTCTTGATTTGTGTTATGTAGTTTAGACGTAACACTTTGCCTACATTGACTAAGTCAGTATCTATAGAAGACACGCCAACAGCCGTATTAATCAGTGTCGGCCATAAAGAGCATAAGGTAACTGTGATGGCTGAGGTTAAAAATGCTTTTTCAAACCAGGAGTCATCGGTGGTGACATAGACTGCACTGACTATCAGTGTAACGATAGGCAGCCAGGCTAACGGCGAAACGGGTTTGAAAATCTGAATCAACGGATTAACAGCGGTATTAAATAACGGGCTCATACCGCAAATAATACCCACCGGAACCGCGATCAGCGTGGCAATGATAAATCCTGCAAAAACTGTGTATAAGCTGGTTACAATCTGGTCCAGGTAAGTTGGTTTGCCGGTATAAGAGCGAATCTTGATTTTTGCATCCGGGTTTTTAGCCAGTTTTTTTTCATTTCGGATGCGTTGACGTTCAAAGAAAGCGTCTTCTTTTTCTCTTTCTGCGTAATGGTCGTCCAGCAGTCCGCCAGCTTCATGCCAGACTGCACTGGGACCCGGTATAGCGCCTAAACTGGTCTTGATTTGTTGTGCTGATGCGCTCCATAAACCTAAAAAGACGATAAACGCAATAATAGGCACGCCCATAATTAGCCACAGTTGACGCAACTGTTGCTGAGGGTTATCGCCGGCCGCAATTTTAACTAACGGTACGAACCAGGTTAAACCCGTAATATTGAAAAACTTTATTAATTTAGTACTCATTTTTTGACACCAATTTGCATCGTTGCATAAAATAATTCATTGTCATCAAGAGAGTGTTTGTCTGAACTATTTACATTTAAAAGGTGATACTTCCCTGTATCTGGACGATATCCCTATCTAACTGGGATCACAGTATTCAGTGTTGCAGTGTTTTTTTTGTTAATTGTGCCTGTTGCCAGGTGAGGGGCTTTTCAGCCCCCTGGTCTAAATCGTTTGCAGATTTATGAACAATTGGGTCACTGCATGGATTACTACTATTTTGTAGCGACAATTTTGCCGCCGACAACGGCTTCTTTACCTTTTAAGCCAATTGGAAATTTAGCCAGGTATTCATTAGGTTTGGTCCCATCATAAGTAATGCCGTCAATGAATTGAGTTTGTGGCGCTTTAAAACCTGTTTCAGTCTCTGCCGGAAAGTCACTAGCCTTGGCTTTTCCTTCAGCAACTAATTCTTTTGCAGCAGCCATGTAGATGTCAGGGCGATAAACTTTCTTAGCAACATCCATGAACCATTGGTCAGATTTATATTCATTGATCTGTCCCCAGCGGCGCATTTGTGTCAAGTACCAGATGGCATCACTGTAAAACGGGTAGGTGGCATGGTTTCTGAAAAAGGTATTGAAGTCAGGCATAGGCCGCTTATCGCCTTTTTCATATTCGAACGTACCTGTCATGCTGTTTGCAATAACGTCATAATCCGCACCGACGTATTTACTTTCAGATAGAATTTTTACAGCTTCCGGGCGGTTTTTGTTGTTTTCAGCATCCAGCCACATCGCAGCACGAATCAACGCTTTTACAACTGCTAAATGAGTGTTCGGGTATTTGTCAGCCCAGGCTTTACTTACGCCAAAGACTTTTTCAGGGTTGTCTTTCCAGATTTCATAATCTGTAATCACCGGTACACCGATACCTTTAAATACCGCTTGCTGATTCCATGGCTCACCGACGCAGTATCCGTAGATGGTGCCTGCTTCCATTGTTGCAGGCATTTGAGGGGGGGGCGTTACTGACAGCAGCGCATCGGCATCAATTTGACCACTAGTGTCTTGAGGAGGCGAATAGTAGCCGGGTTTGATACCGCCGGCTGCCAGCCAGTAACGTAACTCGTAGTTATGAGTAGATACCGGGAATACCATACCCATATTGAATGGTTTGCCATCTGCTTTATACTTTTCTACGACGGGTTTTAAAGAGCTGGCTTTGATTGGATGCACCGGTTTTCCGCCTTCCATGGGAACATGAGGCTTCATTTGATTCCAGATGTCGTTGGATACGGTAATGGCATTGCCGTTTAGATCCATGCTGAAAGCTGTAATAATATCGGCTTTGGTGCCAAAGCCTATGGTAGCGCCCAATGGTTGTCCGGCTAACATATGAGCTCCGTCCAGTTCGCCGTTAATGACACGATCAAGTAGCACTTTCCAGTTAGCCTGTGCCTGTACCTGTACGAATAAACCTTCATCTTCAAAATAGCCTTTTTCGTAGGCGATGGCCAAAGGCGCCATATCCGTTAACTTGATAAAACCGAATTTAAGATCTTCTTTTTCCAGGTTTTCAACTGCAGCAATATTGGCTGAAAATGTAAGTGTAGCAGCTGTAACGACTGTTGTAGTCGTTGCAGCAAGCAACTTTTTAAAGGTAAATTTACCGGTTTGTTTCATGCTAAACCTCATCGTTAATAAAAAATTTGGGCAAAAAAAAAGGCGTCACTAATCAAAATACCGTGTGTATTTTGTTAGTAGACACCTTTGTCCTGGTGGTTCGACGTTGAACCTAATTTATTGTTTGCTCCGACGTTGGAGCGAATGACCAACTTAATGCATTTGTTGTGCCAAAGATTGAGTTGTGTTGAAAAATAAAAAGTTTGTGTCTATAAAACAACGAATTGTATGATTGCTGGTTGTTTTTTTCTGAGAAAAATAAACGGGGGTTATTTTTTTTGGTTGAAATGGTTTGCGCTAAAACTGTGCGTATATATATCTAAATCGCACCATTTGAGTATAAGTGTTTATTCGAATATGATTAATGTTAAAACCGAGTCATATTGATATATGGCTTTATGGTTTCCATGGCTATCAGGTCAGCTAGAAGTTACTTCCAGGATTTCCTGTAATGGCTCATGGTTTTAACCATTGCGTTTTTTAGTGTAGTTATACAGACATGTTTAATGTGTTTATAGCAGAGCTTTAATCTCAGGTATGCATGAGCCGCAATTCGTGCCGGCTTTTAAGCAGAGGCCAACGTCCTGATGTGTAGTCAGTGATTTCGCCTTTATTTCCGCGAGTATGGTTTTTTCGCCTATATTAAAGCAGGAGCAAACGATAGTGCCTACATCGGGTTCACCTAACGGCGGTTTCCCTGTTAATAATGCAAGGCGTTCATTTCTATTAAGTTCTGTTTTTAGAAAGAGACTGCTTAGCCAGTTGCGATCAGGTAAATTAAAGTCCGGGGCAATAAAAACGATGCTTTCCAGACCATCGTTTAGCAATCGGGCAGCACGATATATTCCGTACTCCGGGTCAGCGTATTCCTGCCACTGTGCAGGATAGAGGTCATCACGGCAGAGCTTTTTTTTGGTCCATTCAGGCCATGATTCCGGTCGGTCTTTACCCGCCATTTCATAGCGATAGAACTGATCTCCTTTAATTTTCACCAGATAATCAGGATTTGCGAACTGGAGTGGATGCCGGGATAAAATAAAGCCATGCCAGGCCGTATGGTAGGGTTTTATTCTGACCGGAGTATGTTTGCTTTCAGGTTGTTTTGAAATGGCATCAACTGCTGGGTTAACCAGCGCCCCGATGCGTCCATGACTGGCAAATTGTGCACTCCAGTGGATGGGGACGAACAGGGTTCCCTGTTTTTGAGTGTCGGTAATTTGAACCCGTGCAATCATTTCTCCCCAGTGACTTTGAATAACAGCCAGTGAATGTTGAATGAGCTCAAATTGACTGGCATCTACTGGATGGACTTCAATAAAAGGTTCAGGCTTATGCTGATTCAGTTTTACCGCCAGGGCGGTTCTGGTCATCGAGTGCCACTGGTCACGCAAACGCCCTGTATTTAAAATCAACGGATAATGCGGGTCAGGTAAATGTGCAGGAGGGGTGGGTTCAATCGCTACAAACTGTGCTTTTCCTGACGGTGTATAAAACTGGCCGTCGGCAAATAAACGCTTCAATCCCTGAGGGTGTTGTTTGTTAACCGGCCATTGCACGGGTTGTAGCTGATCATATTCATGTTGACTCAGTTCAGAAAATGCTGATATATCAAAATCACGCAAGCGTTGTTCAGGGGTGTTTTGATAACCCGAAAGCGCTGCATGCTCCCGGAAAATTTCTACATTACTGGTATAGTGAAAAGCCTGTTCATAACCCATACGGCGGGCAACCTGAGTGATTATCCACCAGTCTGGTTTTGCGCTGCCGGAAGGCTCGAACAGGGCGCGTTGACGTGAAATACGTCGCTCTGAATTGGTAATCGTGCCGTTTTTTTCACTCCAGCCCAGTGCGGGCAATTTAACATGAGCCAGTTCTGTGGTGTCGGTGTCGGCTATACAATCGGAGACGACGACAAAATCGCAGCGTTGCAGGGCTTTTTTGACTTTATCGGCATTTGGCAGGCTGACGACAGGGTTGGTGCCCATAATCCAGATCGCTTTGACCTTGCCATCATAGACAGCATCAAATAGATCAACTGCGAAATAGCCCGGTTTAGTTGCGATCGTGTCGGTATTCCAAAACTGTGCAACCCGGTCTATATCGTCCTGGCGGCTAAAATCCATATGTGCTGCCAGCTGGTGCGTTAAGCCACCGACTTCGCGTCCCCCCATCGCATTGGGTTGTCCGGTTAATGAAAATGGCCCCATGCCAGGCTGTCCTATGCTGCCTGTCGCCAGGTGACAGTTAATAATGCTGTTAACCTTATCAGTGCCGGAAGAGGATTGATTAATACCCTGGCTGTATAAACTCATGACTTTTTTATGACTGGCAAACCATTGGTAAAACTGTGCTATATCCTGTTGCTTTAATTGACAAAGTTCAGCCACTTGTTGCATGTCCCGGCTGCTGTTCTGCGCAGACTGTAATGTTTTGTTCCAGCCTTCGGTATGCTGTTGTATGTATGACGAGTCCAGTGCATCATGCTCATATAGATAATTTAATAAGCCATTGAACAACACAGTGTCGCTGCCTATGGCTACAGGCAGGTGCAAATCAGCGATATCGCAGCTTGAGGTGTGGCGGGGGTCTATCACTACGATTTTTAAATCAGGATTATTTTCTTTAGCCGTTCGTATGCGCTGAAAACTAACGGGATGACACCAGGCCGTATTGGAGCCGACCAACAGGATCATTTCAGCCTGTTCATAATCTTCATAGCAGCCGGGGACGGTGTCGCTGCCGAATGCACGTTTGTGTCCTGCGACTGCAGACGACATGCATAAACGACTGTTGGTATCCATATTACCGCTGCCTATAAAGCCTTTCATCAGCTTATTGGCAACATAATAGTCTTCAGTCAGCAGTTGACCGGAGCCATAGATGGCAACTGCATGCGGGCCATGTTTCCGGATGATGCTTATAAACGAATCAGCGACTATATCAAGGGCTTCTGACCAATTGCATTGCCTGCCATAAACGACGGGTTCCAGCAGCCTGCTGTTTAGTTCTAGGGTTTCTGCCAGTGCCGAGCCCTTGGAACAAAGCCGTCCAAAATTGGCCGGGTGAGACGTATCGCCCTGTATGGTTAGCTTATGGTTTTGCTGATCCACGGTAGCTTCTATACCGCAGCCGACACCACAGTAAGGGCAAGTGGTATGAATGGTTTTCAAATCTATATCGTGATCGTTCATCGCTCGGCCATGTCTGATGTCTTAGGGCTTGAAATATAGTGCTGACCAAAAATTAACTCTGATCTGATTGCCGATATATCCTGTTGAGTTTCCAGCAGTTGCTGATACCAGCTTCCATCTCTGGTATCACCGTATAACAACGTGCCAATCAGTTTATTCTGTTTTATCACCAGTTTTTTATAGATACCTAAAGCCAGATCAGAAAAATGGATGGTTTCACAGCTGTTGTCGCCCAGAAAATTTCCAACTGAAAACAGGTTAATCCCGGTGACTTTTAATTTGGTTGAGGTAGGCAGGGTTTTATAGTCGGCCATGCCGTGGCCGCTGAGGTGATTGGCACAGACTTTAGCCTGTTCAAACAGGGGAGCAACCAGGCCAAATGTTTCACCTCTGTGTTGTATGCATTCACCGACGGCATATATACTGGGATCGTAGGATTGCAGATTATCATTCACCATGATTCCGCGCTCACAATACAGTTTAGCGTTTTGTGCCAACGCCATGTTTGGACGCACACCAATTGCGGTAATAAATAAATCGCAGGCCAGTTCCGTGCCGTCTGCAAGGCGTACCGCCTTGATATGCCCCTTGTCGTCAGAAACTAAGGCTTCAGTCCTTGCTGGCATTTTGAACACTAAACCACGCGTTTCCAGTTCCTGTTGTAACATGGTCCCGGCTTGTTTATCCATTTGGCGGTTTAGTAAGACCGGCTTGCTGTGTATGACGGTGACATGCATGCCTCTTAAAGCCAGGCCATTGGCTGCTTCAAGTCCAAGTAGGCCGCCACCCAGTACAACTGCTTTTTTGTGGTTGCGACTGTATTCAAGCATGGTCGAAACATCCAGTATGTCGCGGAAGCTGATCACACCTTCAAGTTGATTGCCGGGTATATCCGGTATTACGGGTTTAGACCCGGTTGCGATTAGCAGTTTGTCATAGTCTGCCCGGGTACCATCCTTAGCAATCACTGTTTTATGGTTGCGATTGATTTCGGTAACCGCTTTCTCTGCACCGGCATGCAGCACTATATTATGTTCTTTATACCACTGACGATCATTGATGACGATGTCCTCAATATTCTTTTCGCCACTTAGTACCGATGAAAGCATGATACGGTTGTAGTTTCCATAGGGTTCCGCCCCAAATACGGTAATTTGATACTCGTCAGGCGCGGCTGCCAGCAGTTCTTCTACTGTCCGGATGCCGGCCATGCCGTTACCTATGACGACCAGTTTTTGTTTCATATGCAATCCGATGAATTCAAGGTTAATAGTTGAGACTCTAACGTGCACCTATAAATAAGTAAATAATAATATACTGTAATGCAGGGAAGTGCAAGTGTGTTCAGTCAGCAATAGAGTCATTACATATGCGCTTATTTAGAGCATGCCTAGCTAAATTAGTGCAATGTGATTATAAGTTGTTAGAATAATGGCTGGATTTACCCATAATCGAGTTGGGCCTGAATATTGCTTTCAATTTAGTCCAAGTCAGACTTAAAGGACAACTATGAGTATACGTGCGGCTATCAATCATAAAACAGTTTATAAATTCGATCGCTTAGTGGCACTTTCGCCCCATGTGTTTCGCTTAAGACCCGCAGTGCATAGTCGAACCCCGATTAAAGGCTATAGCCTGCGTATAAAGCCTGAAAACCATTTCATTAACTGGCAGCAGGATCCGTTCGGCAATATACTGGCCAGAGTCATTTTTCCAGAAAAATGCAATGAGCTCAGTGTTGAGGTTGAAGTCATAGCTGATATGACGGTGATTAACCCGTTTGATTTTTTTCCGGAAGAGTATGCGGAAAAATTCCCATTTATCTATGAACCGCAACTAAAAAAAGAATTGCAACCTTATTTACAGGTTACTGAAAATGGAATTGCATTAAAGCAGTGGATAAAAAAAGTAGATCTGAAACCCAAGCGTACGGTCGATTTTCTGGTGAACCTAAATCAGATGTTGTGGAAGGATATTAAATACAATATCCGGATGGCCCCGGGGGTGCAAAGTTGTAAAGAAACGCTTAAAAAAAGGACAGGTTCCTGTAGAGACTCAGCTTGGTTACTGGTTCAGATACTAAGGCATCTGGGCTTGGCTGCGCGATTTGTTTCGGGTTATCTGGTGCAGTTGACCGCCGATGTGAAATCGCTGGATGGCCCTTCAGGTCCGGAACAGGATTTTACCGATTTACATGCCTGGGCAGAAGTGTTTGTTCCAGGAGCCGGCTGGTTAGGGCTGGATCCCACCTCTGGTTTATTCGCCGGTGAAGGACATATTCCATTAGCCTGCACACCTGAACCCGGCAGCGCCGCACCGGTGACCGGCGGGACTGACCGCTGTGAAGTGGAATTTGAATTCAGCAACACCGTACAGCGGATACATGAAGATCCCAGGGTAACCAAACCGTATACAGTTGAGCAATGGCAAGCGATTAACGCATTAGGCGAACAGGTGGATAAGAGTCTTGAAGCTGATGATGTGCGATTGACTATGGGGGGAGAACCCACCTTTGTATCTGTGGATGATATGGAGGGCGAACAGTGGAATACTGAAGCGGATGGAGAGGACAAGCGTAGATTGGCAAATGAATTGACGCTTAAACTGACTGATATTTTTGCCAAAGGGGCATTATTACATTACGGGCAAGGTAAATGGTATCCCGGTGAGGCCTTGCCCCGCTGGCAATATGGTTGTTTTTGGCGCAAGGATGGGGCGCCCGTCTGGAAAAAGCCGGACTTGCTGGCCGATATAAACAAGGATTATGAATACACGGCAGAAACTGCGAGGCAGTTTATGCAGTTATTAAGTGAACATCTGCAATTACCTGACCGCTATATTAAGCCCGCTTACGAAGATCCTTTTTATTATTTATGGCAGGAAGGCAGTGTGCCTACCAATATCGACCCGTTAAAAAGCAAGCTGAAAGACAGTATCGAACGCCGTACTCTGGCCAAGATGCTAAATCAGGATATGGACGAGCCTGTAGGTTTTGCCCTGCCTATTTTATGGGACTGGAAAAAACAAAGCTGGCATAGCGGCCCGTGGGAGTTTCGACGTGGAGACATGTATTTAATTCCGGGGAATTCGCCTATGGGCATGCGTATGCCTTTGGAAAGCCTGCCCTGGGAAGCCCCTGATAAACGCGATCCGCAGGAACCGCAAAGTCAGTTTGAGCCCTTGCCCGAACTGGAAGACTATCATGGCGAGGTGACTAAACGCTATAGTAAATCTGAGAAGTATCAGGATCCTCACCCGGAGTTTGCCAAACAATTTAAGGGAGACTCGGAAAAGAACATAAAAATACCACATACCGCGATTAGTGTGGAAGCGCGCGATGGTCGACTGTATATTTTTATGCCGCCACTGACATCGCTGGAGCATTATCTTTCGGTTATCGCTGCAATTGAAGTTACGGCCGCTGCATTGGAGGTTGCGGTGGTTATAGAAGGGTATGAGCCGCCACGGGATTATCGTATCGAACGGCTGATGGTTACCCCTGACCCGGGAGTGATCGAGGTAAATATCCATCCTTCTAAAAGCTGGCAGGAACTGGTAGATAAAACGCATGTGATATACGATCAGGCGCATCAGGTCAGGCTGGGTACAGAAAAGTTTATGCTCGATGGCCGGCACAGTGGAACCGGTGGCGGGAATCATATTACGCTAGGCGGAGAAACTCCCGGCGATAGCCCCATGCTGAGGCGGCCGGATTTGTTGCGTAGTCTGATTACCTACTGGCAGCATCATCCGGGCTTGTCTTATTTGTTTTCAGGCATGTTCATCGGCCCAACCAGTCAAGCACCCAGAGTCGATGAAGGGCGCGATGAAAAGCTTTATGAACTGGAAATAGCATTTCAGCAAATGCCGGAAGGCGAAGTGCCTGAGCCCTGGCTGGTGGATCGTTTGCTGCGGCACCTACTGACAGATATTACTGGCAATACACACCGTGCCGAATTTTGCATAGACAAGCTTTATTCACCTGATAGTGCAACCGGTCGACTGGGTATACTGGAGCTGCGGGCTTTTGAAATGCCGCCACATCCGCAAATGGCCCTGGTACAAACCTTATTGCTTAGGTCATTGGTCGCCTGGTTCTGGCGCAATCCGTACCAGCACAAACTGATACGCTGGGGAACTGAATTACATGACCGGTTTATGCTGCCGCATTATGCCCACCAGGATATGATGCAGGTTGTCAGCGATCTGCAACAAGCTGGGTTTCCTTTTCAAATGGAATGGCTGGCCCCGTTTTTTGAATTCCGGTTTCCTGTTTATGGGACGAATGTTATAGAAGGTATTGAGCTTGAATTGCGTTTTGCCATTGAGCCCTGGCATGTGCTGGGTGAAGAAATGAGTAGTAGCGGCACCGCCAGGTTTGTTGATTCATCAGTAGAGCGGCTACAGGTAAAGGTATCCGGCTTTACAGAAGGGCGCTATATTATTACCTGTAATGGCCGTCGTCTGCCACTGAGAAACACCGGGCGTAAAGGAGAATATATTGCCGGGGTTCGTTATCGGGCATGGCAGCCACCTTCCGCCCTGCATCCAACCATTGCGCCGCATATGCCTTTGGTGATTGATGTTTTTGACAGCTGGAATGGCCGCTCTATTGGTGGCAGTACTTATTTTGTTTCTCATCCGGGTGGTCTTAGTTATGAAGCTTTTCCGGTGAACAGTTATGAGGCAGAGACTAGACGGATTACCCGGTTTTGGGATTATGGGCATAGTCCGCTTAAAACAGACAAGCCCCCCGTTGCGCAGGGCGCAGGCATGATGTTACCCGGTGCAACCGTGCATGGCAGCAATGCAGTGACGGATGTCAGCACACCGGCGAAGGAATTGCCTGATGAGGAATATCCCTATAGTCTCGACTTACGTTATGACAAACGGCTTTGATTTCGGTAGCATGATCTTGATGTAAACAGCGAAGGGAGATTTATTTTGCAGTCCCAGTCTCAGAACGCCAGGCAATCCATTAGTCAGCATTACGCGACCCGGTTAGGTATTTATGATGAAATACTGGTTGATCAGAATCAGGTTCAAGCCCATTGGCAGCAGTTTTTTGAAGCTATTGAAAAAATAGGGGGCGTGGAGCTGGAAAAGCGCCGGCAGGAAGCTCAGTCGCTATTAAGAGAAAATGGCGTTACCTATACCGTTTATGGGGACAACCGTAATCTCAATCGTCCATGGCAGTTAGACCCCATACCGGTATTGTTAAGTGCTCAGGAATGGACAGTTATTGAGCAGGGTATGGCTCAAAGAGCAGAACTGCTGAATTTGATATTGAAAGATCTGTATGGCAAACAGACCTTGTTAAAAAAAGGACTGTTGCCCCCTAAGCTGATCTATGCTCACCAGGGGTTTCTGTTACCGTGTGTTAACAGTTTACCTGAATCGGAAGGTTTAAAGATTTATGCCGCAAACCTGGCCAGAAGTTCCAATGGTCGAATGTGGGTATTAAATGACCATAGTCAGGCGCCTTCAGGCATGGGCTACAGTCTTGAAAATCGAAGTGTGATGGTCAGAGTCATGGCTGAATTGTTTCAGCAGACTCAGGTGCAGCGGTTTGGTGATTTTTTTAGTCAATTACAAAAGAGCCTGGCACAGTCTGCGCCGCATAATAAAGCCGATCCGCATATAGTCGTATTAACCCCGGGTTCATTAAATGAAACTTATTTTGAGCATGCCTATCTGGCCTCTCAGCTTGGCTTTACGCTGGCACAGGGTGATGATCTGACGGTAAGGGATAACAAGGTCTGGTTACGCACTCTGGAAGGGCTGCAACTGGTCGATGTGATTTTGCGTCGGGTAGATGATGATTACTGTGATCCTTTGGAATTAAGGGGAAGTTCTCAGCTAGGCATTCCTGGTCTACTGCAGGCGGTTAGGCAGGGTAATGTCAGTGTCGCAAACAGTTTAGGAAGTAGTGTACTGGAAAATGCCGGTCTGCTGGCTTATTTACCTGCTTTATGCCGGTATTTTCTTAATCAGGAATTGATTCTGCCTTCAGTGGCAACCTGGTGGTGCGGTGAAGCCAAAGAATGCGATTTTGTTATCAATAATATTTCTCAACTGGCGGTTAAATCTATTAACAGGGGAGGGAGTAACCGGGTTGTCTATGGCCATACATTAACAAAAAAACAGATTGAAGATTTAATTCTAAAAATCAAGGCACATCCCCACCTTTATGTCGCTCAGGAGCAGGTGACTTTTTCTACGGTACCTGCGCTGAGTAATGGTCAGATTGAGCCGCACAATTCCATATTGCGAAGTTTTGCGGTAGCCAGTGATGATGGCTATCAGGTGATGCCGGGCGGCTTGACCCGTGTCGCTGCTGACAAAAACCAGTTTACAGTATCCAATCAGGTAGGCGCTATCAGCAAGGATACCTGGGTGCTGAGTGATGAAAAAGTTATCAATAAGCCCCCTGTTTTTATCAAAAGTCAGCCTATATTACCTATTTCAGAACCATTAACCAGCCGTGCGGCTGACAACCTTTTTTGGGTTGGTCGTCATTTCGAAAGAATATTCAGCAGCACCCGCTTGTTTCGTATAGTCCTGGTGAAACAATCCAATCTGCTGAGTGATACCGATGTGAATAACCGGCAATGTCTGGATATATTGTTGCGTGCAGTTACTCAGATTACCGGCACTTATCCCGGGTTTCTGAGTGAAAAGCCGTTAAACAGGTTAGAACAACAACAGGAATTATTGTCTTTGCTGAAAGATACAAAACGCACTGGAACTATAGCCAGTAATATCCAGGAATTTTTTCAAGCAGCATTCAATATTCGTGATTTGTGGTCTCAGGATACCTGGAGGAGTATAGATGCCATTCAGCAAGGTTGGCAAAGACAGTTGATAGACCCAGGGTATTCTTCTACACAGTTAAGCCGTAAACTGACTGATCTGAATACCCGGCTTGCTGCCTTTAGCGGGCTGACATCTGAAAGTATGACCCGTGAATCTGGGTGGTTATTGTTACTGCTGGGACGAAAACTGGAGCGGGCATTATCCTTGATCTCCTTACTAAGAGCCACTGTCGTGCATAAGCAAACAGAGTCAAACTTAGCGGAACTGCTGGAAGCCGTGTTATTGAGTACGGATAGTTTCAGCCTTTATCAGCGCCGTTATCGTTCTGCCGTGTGCTTGCCGCTGGTGCTGGAATTAATATTAGGTGATAAAAATCATCCATGTTCCTTATTATTTCAATTGCAGCATTTGCATCATTCTATAGATAATCTGCCGGGGCAGTTGAGAAAAAGCCGGCTCAGTGAAGAACAGCGACTTATATTGAAGGCATACACAAGTTTACAGCTATGTCATTTCAATGAGCTGATTGATGAGGGTGAAACAGGTATACACGATAAACTGGATGGGATGCTGTCTGATATTGCTGAACTTTTATGGAAGTCTGCAGATATTATTGCCCAGCGTTATTTTACCCATGTCAGTTTTTCGCATCAGCTCTCGCCGACAAGGATGGAGGAGAGCCTGTGAAATTTAGCATTACCCATACGACGCATTATGACTATAGCCTGCCGGTTGGTTTATGCCATAGTGAGGCAAGACTACGCCCGCGGGATTTTATAGGCCAAAGCTGTTTGTCCAGTCAGTTGGTAATCAGCCCTAAACCGGTGGATTATCAACAACGGCTGGATTATTTTGGCAATAGTATTGCCTATTTTGCGATACAGCAGCCGCATAACAGACTAACCGTGACTGCAAGCAGCGAAGTTGAAGTCCATAATAATGAGCTGGGGCTGGGTATCAATCAGTACGGATGGGAAGACAGTTTGTTGCAGTTACAGCCTAGTGAAACATTACCCGAGCCTTTGAACATGGAGTTTCAACAGGCAAAACTGTTAAGCATGGACTCGGAAATGGCAGCCCGTAGTGAAGAAATTAAAGCATATGCGGCTCAATCATTTAAACCTGGCCGACCAATTTTCGCGATAGCTGAGGAATTGACTCAGCGTATTTATCAGGATTTTAGTTATGACCCCAGTTTTACGACCATAGCCACGCCTCTGGCTACCGTTGTTTTACATAAAAGAGGTGTATGCCAGGATTTCGCTCATATGGCTATAGCCTGTTTTCGCTGTTTTGGCATACCGGCACGTTATGTCAGTGGCTATATAGAAACGATGCCCCCAGAAGGTGAAGTCAAACTTGCTGGCAGTGACGCATCTCATGCCTGGTTTTCAGTCTATGTGCCAGGAAATGGCTGGGTGGATTTTGACCCCACCAATAATTGCATGACTGGAGAACAGCACATCACATTGGCCTGGGGCAGGGACTATAACGATGTAACGCCGCTTAAAGGTATTGCTGTAGGCGGAAGTGAGCATCAGGTTTCTGTTGCTGTGGATGTGGTTAGAATGGAATAAGTTCAGCTGTTTTTATCCTAAAAACATCAGAAGAACGCTATCTAGCATCATAAGTTGTTAAATTGTTTATCTAATTCTACATTGACTCATACACCCATTGGGTGATTTAAGCCCGCTTCACGGTTTTGTGAAGAAATCTGGATGCGAAATCTGGCAGAATAGCTCTAGATAAGGACTAAGGCCATTATCGTCGAGCGATTCTTTGTCTTTCACACCCAGATTTTCCACAAATTCCATGCTCTACTAATGTTTTTAGGATTAGCAGTTTTTTTGAGTTTGAACCTGTTTGTATAAGTCATTGAATTGTAATGAAAGATTGCTGGAGAGCTCTCTAGTAAAAAATATATGTTTGCCATGTAAATCAATTGTTTATGTGGTTATTCATGAAACGGTATAAGTAGTAACAATTTCAATTTCAAATTATTATTTAGGCTAAAATAGTAACATTGTAAGTAAACTTTTAAATTATGACTTATTGTATTGCTGCTTCAATCAATGAAGGACTTGTGCTGGTGTCAGATTCTAGAACCAATGCCGGTATCGACAACGTTAGCACATATGGCAAGATGCATGCTTTTGATACATCGGATGACCGTAAACTGGTGATACTGAGTGCTGGAAATTTGGCGACGACTCAGGCTGTATTAGAGCAGTTGCATCGCGATAAAATAAAAGAGGCAGCGGTTAACATGAATAATGTTGATTGTCTTTCTGCAGCGGCTAACTATCTGGGTGAGGTCAGTCTGGAAAAGCAGCAGCTTCATAAGGACTCTGCAGGTCAAAATGCATTTGATTCTTCAGCAACTTTTATTGTAGCCGGTCAAATTGGTCAGGAACAGCATGGCGCTTACATGGTGTATGCTGAAGGGAACAGTATTACCACTTCCGCGCATACGCCGTTTTTACAGATTGGTGAAACAAAATACGGCAAACCCGTACTGGACCGGTTTTTAAAGCCAGACACGCCTCTTGATAAGGCTGCCCAATGTTGTCTGGTATCTATGGATTCCACTGTACGCAGTAATGCCGGTGTGGGTGCGCCTATCGATTTGCTGGTATATCGTTCAGGTAGTTTCACTCTGGATGAGCACTACTGTTTTCAGGATGATGATAAATATATGCTGGGCTTGCGCCGTAACTGGGAGGATAAGCTCAAAGAGGCTTTTACCGAATTACCCGAACTGGATAGCAAGTTTGCCAAGACACTGACAACCACGTTGTAAACGATTACCCGATTTGATGCTGAAAGCCAGTATGACTTAGCTTAACATGGCTACTTCTGCGATTTCTTTCTCGGTGGTTTGAGGTAATTGCTCCTGCGCTAAAAACCAGTTGTCAGAGATAGCACTGTGCAAATTTCCCAGCCTGCTCTGCAGATCATCCAGTATGGTTCGTAATTGATTCTGTGTGGTTTTAGTCGTATCAATTTTTTGTATGTAGGTTTCTAATTCAACCACTTTTTCGGGTAACAGGTCGTTATTGGGTAAGGTTTCAATCACTTCTGCAATGTGCCTGATGCAGCAGGCTATGGAGCGCGGAAACGAGGTGTCTTTTAACAGGTAATTCAGTACATCATCTCCTTTAACCCGGCTGCGTACATGTTGCCTGTACATTAGCAACGCATTCAGTGTTTGCAGGATATTCATCCACAAAATACTTTCATACTGGCGCATTTCGATGCTGCGCGATTCTGATAACAGCAAGGTGGAGAGTTCAAGGATTCGACTGCTCATATCGGCGCGTTCTATATCGCGGCCCAGACGGATGAAACAATAGGCATTGTTATGGCTCATGTAACCGGAGAGCAGGCCAGTGAAACGCTGGCAGCCTTCCATGATTTTATTCAAAAAAATGACCCGGCCTCGTCGATTGGAGACTAAATCCAGGTTGTTTTTTGTGTATAAATACAATTCATTGACCTGTTTCCAGGCTTCATCCGGCAGTAACTCCCTTGTGGTGCGCATGTTCTCACGGGCACTGATCAGAGATGAAAATAAAGAGGTGGGATTTTGCTCGTCTATTAACAGAAATTTGGTGACATTTCTTTCATTTACCGTTTTGTAGTGCTTGTAAAATGCAGTCTGGCTGCCAGTAATACGAATTAATTGTACGCACCCCATCTCGACGCCTTTAGGCAGGTCCATTAACATATTCATGTAAACACTGATCAACCGGGCAGCATTTTCGCTGCGTTCCAGATACCTGGCTAACCAATAGATGCGTTCTGCTGAGCGTGATAACATCAGTGCTCCTCCATTTTTATGATCCAGGTGTCTTTACTGCCACCACCCTGGGATGAGTTAACGACTAATGAGCCTTTTACCATTGCAACCCGTGTCAGTCCACCAGCCGTTACGAAGATATCCTTGCCTTGTAAAATAAAGGGTCGTAAATCCACATGTCTGGGTTCCAGTTTATTTTTACATAAAGTGGGTGATGTGGAGATATTGAGTGTAGGCTGGGCAATATAATTGCGCGGGTTTTTCTTGACGACTTTTTTAAATGCTTCCACTTCTTTTGTGCTTGCATGCGGGCCGACCAGCATGCCGTAGCCTCCCGATTCGTTGGCTGGTTTTACGACTAATTCATTCAAATGTTCAAGTACATAGTTTAAGTGCTCATTGTCGGAGCATAGATAAGTGGGGACATTCGGTAGTAATGGTTCTTCGTTCAGATAATAACGTATCATCTCGGGTACATAGCTATAAACCACTTTATCATCTGCGACACCCGCCCCCGGTGCATTGGCCAGTGCGACATGTCCTGCTTGCCATGCACGCATTAAACCCGGTACGCCTAGGGCTGAGTCCTCTTTAAAGACTTCCGGGTCTAGAAATTCATCATCTATACGTCTGTATATTACATCCACTTTTTTTAGTCCTTCAATGGTGCGCATATAGACGTATTCATCTTCATCGACTACCAGATCTGACCCTTCGACTAATTCAGCGCCCATTTGCTGAGCGAGATAAGCGTGTTCGAAATAAGCCGAGTTGTATATACCAGGCGTGAGCACAACTATCTGAGGTGAAATTGTTTGTTCTGGTGCAATTGAACTGAGCATCTCATGCAATTGAGAGGTATAGTCATCAATCGGCAGTATATCAATATTTTCCAGTAGTTCCGGAAAAACACGTTTGGTGATGACTCTGTTTTCCAACATATAGGAAACACCAGAGGGTACTCTTAAGTTATCTTCCAACACATACATGGTGCCATCTGTATCCCTTACCAGATCGCTGCCACATATATTGGCCCATACTCCATGGCTGGGTTTCATGCCGACACATTGAGAGCGAAAGTTCTTTGAGCTATTAATGATATCGGAAGGGATGTGACCTTCCTTTATAAATTCCTGCTGATCATAAACATCACTGATAAAGTAGTTCAAGGCACGTAATCGCTGTTTTAAGCCTTTTTGTATATATTGCCATTCATTCGCTTCTATGATGCGGGGGATGATGTCAAACGGCCAGGCTCGATCAATATTACCCTCATCACTATAGACCGTGAAGCTGATTCCCATCTCTTGTATGGCTATTTCAGCGGCCTGCTTGCGCTTTTCTATGCTCTTTCTGCTTAAACCATTCAAATATTGACTTAGTCCATAACTGCTGGCACGCGGCTGAAAACCAGAATGCATCAGTTCGTCGTAGCAATTATTGGTTTGGTAATTTTGCCATATTTTAGACATGGTTCTATTTATCCTGAATGAGCTGATAAGCGTATTAATTTTTCCAAGCGATTTTTGTGCCAGACTTATTAAGGGGATGGTCGGAATAAATAATTTATTAAAACAAGGACCAATAACGGGAAGGCCGTTAGGTACTGATTCACAATAACAATATGATTCGTGCATTTATTTTAGCTACCAGGGTTGATACAAAGTATAACACTAACCCCTAGGCTCCGGCCTATATTTTTCGGCATATTATTCAGTGCAAACAGAACTGTGTTTGCACCAAAATAAAGCTCTAAGACTTAGACAGGGGGTGACCCTGGTTTATCGAGTCTGGCGCAATGTTAAAACGTGTAGATCAGCGCAGGATATACTGGCTTTTTAGCTGTGGAGTCATTGCTGATTAATATCAGCATGTAGGTAGTGATGATTGTTATTAAGAGAAAAGTTGAGTGTGCGGGCCGTTAGTTGCTTGTTAAGAGTTTGACGCACTTGTGTTATGTATAGATTTGTTCTGTAATTGTTTCTGTTTTAACAGTGAGCAGGTTTTTTCATAAGTCTCCTGCAAAAGCGCCAAGACTGACTCGGCTTGATCTATTGAGTCGTTAAGCCCAATGTTTTCCAGTGTATTACATGCGGTTGATAAACGTATTGCTCCCATGTTTTCACTGCTGGACTTTAATGCATGCGCAGCTTTGGATAAGTTTGCTGGATTTGCACAATTAACTGCATCAATTATATTATCAATGTGTTTGGGCGAGTCATACACAAAAGCGTTTATTAAACGGGCGATTAAATCATCCTGCCCGGAGAGTTGCAGCTGTTGAAACTGGTCTAGCGCTGTATAGTCCATGATGACTTCCTGTTCAATTAATTCTATTTCGGTGGCTGATTGATGAACTGTTGTTTGATCTGTGCCATCATCGCTGATTGCAGGGTTAAGGTTTATCGATGGTTTGGTAGTCAGAGCCGGAACTGCCTGCTCTTCTGCGTTTGAAGATACAGTTTGCATTGGCTTTTGTACCACCCATTTTAATAGTATCTGGTGCAATTGCTGTTGATTGAACGGTTTGGATAAGTAATCGTCCATCCCTGCCTGAAGACAGCGGTTTTTATCACCTTCTATTGCATTTGCAGTTAAGGCAATAATCGGAACCCGGTTTTTAGTTATTGATTTTTCATATTTCCGAATTTCGGCAGTGGCTACAAAACCATCCATGACAGGCATTTGGCAATCCATTAATATTAAGTCAAATAATTCCTGTTGAACTTTTTTGACTGCTTCAGCGCCATCTGATGCTACAGATATGCCACAACCAAAAAAGTCTAGCATAGTCATTACAACTTCCTGATTAACCAGTGTATCTTCAACCACGAGAACTCTAGCATTTATTTGAGGAAGTCGTGTTTGCCTGGCTAATTGCTGAGTAACATCTGCAGGCATGTCTTCATCAGCATCCAGCTTGGTCTCATACAACGATATGAGTACATGAAAAAGTGCTGATTGTTTTACCGGTTTTGTTATGATTGAGCGAATTCCAGTCGCACGGGCTTTTGTTTCTATATCACTGTCAAGGTCAGGATTTAATAGGGCTAAATGAATATTGCTGTTATAAAATTCATTTTCTATGCTCCTGGCTAATTCCAATACATTGATGTCCGGCATGCTGCAGTCTAACAACACGATGTGATAGGGTTGTTTCTCTGTCGCAGCCTGGACAATTGCATATAAACATTCATCAGCGGAAGCAGCCGTGTCACAAGCCATGCCCCAGCTGCATAATTGCCGGCGTAATAATTCACGATTGGTTTTTATATCATCGACAACAAGGACTTTTTTTCCGCTTAATACATGGTTTGTATTACATGCATTGTTTTCGGGTGTTTCAAACGCTGGAACCGACAAATCAAAACTGAAGCAAGTTCCTTCGCCTGTTTGGCTGCTGACACGGATTACGCTGCCCATCAGTCCTACTAAATGTTGGGATATGCTCAACCCTAAACCTGTGCCCCCAAATTTTCTGGTTGTCGTACCATCTTCCTGCGTGAATGCCTGAAAAATTTGGTCAATATTTTTCTGATCGATACCAATACCGGTATCTAGGACTTCAAATTGGAAGCATGCTTTGTTATCGGCCAGCTCCAATAGATCTGCCCGTAATTCAATTCTACCTTGCTGGGTAAATTTAATGGCGTTGCCGAGTAAATTGGTTAAAACCTGTCGCAGTCTAAGCTCATCTCCTTCAATTAATAAAGAGGCTTCCGGTGATACAGCGCAAATTAATTCCAGCCCCTTGGCCTGTGCATTGCTGGCATAAAGTTCTGCGATAGTTTCTATCAGTGTGCACAGGTTGAAGCGGGTGTAATTCAACTCTAGCTTGCCTGCCTCTATCTTGGAAAAATCAAGAATTTCGCTAATGATATCCAGCAGGTTTTGACCTGATTGATTAATGGTATTAACTAAACTTGCCTGCCTGTTATCGAGTTCAGTATTCGTTAACAAATCAGCCATACCCAGAACACCATTTAACGGGGTGCGAATTTCATGACTCATCGTCGCCAGAAAAGTACTTTTAGCCCTGTTTGCTGCTTCGGCCGCGTCTAAACTCTGTAGTAAAGTGAGACGATTGGCTTTTATATCGTCTGCCATGCCATTAAAGGCATTGGTTAAATCACCCACTTCGTCCCTGGATGTGGGGTTTATTCGTAAATCTAAATTTCCATTTCCATATTCATTAGCAACTTCGGTTAGTTTGATAATCGGCAAGCTGATTTTTGATGACATTCTGAAACTCAACAATGAGCCTAACAGTATAGTCAGCCCACTGGCTATCAAAATGATGATGCGTACTGGGTCTACGCTGGAAGTCACAGAGCGGGTAGAACGGTAAAACACCGTGTTTGCCAGATTATCCTGGTCAGTTAATGTGGCTGTAAAAAAGAGTTCTGCTGCCAGGCTAATTTCAGCAAATTGAATGCCATTGTTATTCTTTTTGTTTTTGCCTGTTTGAAACGCAAAAGATAAAGCATTTAGGTCAGTTGTATTTTCTTTCTGCTGTTGTGCTTCTGATGCAGAGGTATGGATGTTTCCATCAATTGATATCAGAATTTCAGTGCCTGCGATTTCCCTGGCTAACCGAATGGCGGCGGGGTTATCTAATCGCTGACCTATGGTAATTAATCCTATGATCTCGGCACCTACAACAATAGGTGAAATGGCAACGCGAAAATAATGCTGGTCATATTTCCATATTCCATAATATCCTCCCTCATCGAAGGCGTTCTCTATACCTGGCTGCGACATTAAAGAAATTCGAGTCGCATTGTTTTCGTATAAATTGGCGTCGTTCAAATCGGCTAGTAGCTCGCCCTCTGCACTAATGATCAGCATTAATTCTGGATTAGCTATATCCTTTAAACTTTCACCTACATAATAGATGGTTTCTGAGTCTACATCCGGAATGTCCAAGGTTGCTTTTAAATGGACGGTTTGAGCCATGGAATTAGCTTGCGTCAACATCAGTTGTCTACGTTGTTCATCAAACCGTTGATAAGCGATTACCGAAGTTTCCAGGCCCTGTGCAATTTCCTGGTAGGCTATTTTGTTGAGTAAGAAATACAGTATAAAATTGATGGCAACAACAAAGGTGAAGACCACGACCATCAAACCCAAAAACATTTTGCCCCTAATCGATAAACGCATAATTAGTACTTTGTTTTATAGGGTTTGCCGAATTTGTTTTTATGACTGCGGACTTTTTTGGTTTCTGTTATGGTCAAATTCTGTGTCACTATTTGACCATCCTGAAATGAGACCGGTAAATTCATCGCTACACTGAATTCATGCCAGATTCGTAACGTGTATGTGCCATCGGGTATGTTTTCTATTGTAAAAGATCCATCCGTATCTGTTTTGGTAAAAAATGGATTGTTAAGCACTAATATATTGCTGACCATTTTAGGGTGGATATTACAATAGATTTTAATCAGGCCAGTGCGTTCAAAGCTCACCAGTTTTGATGTGCCTTGTGGATATATGCCCAGGTCGAATGTTTTCGCTTTAGACAAGGAAAAGACATTATGGAAAATCCGGTCGTCGTTAAAAAAATCAACGGTACCTCCTTTTAAGAGAGGCAGTACATGTGGGGCAAATTTTCTACCCAGGTGCGATATTTTTGGTGGATCTTGGTGTAGCTGACTGACAGAGCCTGCGACTATTCCATCGATGAAAATAACGGCATTAGAATGGTCCGTTTTTTCGTTACCATCGAAACCCAGTATGGTCAGATTGCCATCAATTGTATTCAAGGTGCGAGCATGTGCGAGATGAAAACCAGATAAACCATAGGCCAACAGGCTCAATAACAAGCATTGAAGAACATCTGCCAACGTCATTGAGTCTAGTCGTTTTGACAATTTCATTAGAAACCTAACGCGACTTCTGCGCCAATAAATTTTCG
>SPJJ01006504.1_pt1 | contig 29487 bp, 29 predicted proteins | sample 3741741 | NCBI WGS metagenome assembly SPJJ01 (sample SAMN10925908, study PRJNA522277) | cold seep metagenome | isolation source: Elba SIP-enriched marine methane seep metagenome, extraction at timepoint T1 | place: Italy: coast of Elba, Mediterranean Sea | collected 2014-05 | reverse complement strand
TCTTTGGTTTTGAAAGCCGTCTTTTTATATCCTCAACTTGCGTTCGCAATGATGTTCTTATTGTGGGTGATAGTATCCATGAATCGACTAATATTTTGGCTTCATCATGATTTTTACTGTCAAGCAAGGCCAACTCATAGAATGCAGCAAAGTCATTGCTATAGCCTAATTTTATAAAATCCCATAGATAGGAATTAGCTTTATATACGCGAACTCTTTTGCTGACATACTGGCTTTTTTTACCTAACAATTCTGCCGTTTTTTTGGTTCCATGTACCTTTGCTATTTTGGCAACAGCTTCTATTTCATCAGCTAATGACATATTATCGCGTTGTATGTTTTCAACCGTTTGGATAGTTAAAATCATACTGAATTCAATATCTCGAACTATGCAAGGAATCGTATCAAGTCCGGCCTTTTTTGAACCATCATAACGACGTTCCCCACAAATTATCATGTGGTATCCATCATCATTTTCAGGACGTACAATAATAGGCTGGATTACACCCTCTTCCTTGATACTATTAGCCAGTTCATTATCTGCTTCCTTATTCCTGTCCCTTCTAGGTTGATCAGGATCAGGAATGACTTTATCAAGTGAAAGTAAGGTTATTTTTTCTCCCTTTTGAGGCTGATCAAGACTCAATGCGAGATTATCTATAGAGCTAAGATTAATATTTTTCATCGTTAAGCCTCGTTCATTTCCATTTTATCGAGTAAGATTTTCATCGTATTTTTTATCTCTTTAGCGGCAATTCTGGTTGAACCTGATCGGGCCTGATGCCAGACAGGGCGACGTGAAAAAGCGGAATTACTGATTGCTGACCTTTCAGCAATGACCTGGGAAATAACATTATTTCCTAATTGCTCTTTCATATAATTAGCCACCTGTTTTTGTAATGGGCTATGCGTGTTCAACCTGTTTATTACCAACCCTAGAAACTCCAGTTTTTTATTTTTTTCGTCCTTAATGGCTCTGATTTTTTCAAAAAGACTGGCAACCCCATCAGATGAAAAAGCGTCTGGATTGATTGGCGAAAAAGCATAATCAGAAGCCATCAGTGGAGCCAGCATACCAAAGCCTTTTGTTGGCGGCGTATCGCAAACAACCAAATCAAAATATTCAGACAAAGATCGTAGATTTTTAGAAAAAATTGATGCTGACTCAATCGGCAAACGCTCAACACTGAGCAACACATCATTCGCCGGAATAACAGAGAATCTATGCTTAACTGCATTATCTAATGAATCATGCAAAACATTATCCGGCTCTATATCGCCTTTTTTATGCGGCACAAAACAGACTGTTTTAGTTTGTAAATCCGTCATATCGAATAGATCACTGGCGGTTAAACACTCACCAACCTGATCAAGAGCAATAAACTGTTTAGTGGCATTGCATTGGCTATCCAGGTCAACAATAGCCACGCTTAAACCTTGTTTTACGGCATAACAAGCCAGAGCAACACTGAGCGTTGTTTTACCAGTTCCACCTTTATGAACGGTGCATGTAACGATTTTACCCATTATAAAATCCTTAAAGAAAGCGATTAAAGCCGACACTAAGTATATAAATATATATACCTAGTGTCAACCTTTATGTAATCATGTTACTGAAAATAAACCCAAGAACAAAATAATTGTTCTCATGAGAATCTAATCTATTGCTTTGGCAATAACCCCGCCTTCGGGGTGTGACCAGGAATATTCCAGAAGCCAATGATACAAATTAATAAATTGATCACCGCCACCAATGGTGGCCATGTGGTTATAAGAAAACAGACAAGCGACAATACCGGCAGCTTCCAGACTTAGCGAACCATCAAAGTAGTTATTAGCCCAGATCAAATTTAATGATTCAGCCTCAAGACTGGGAGCCATAAAGAACCCCCCGTTCGATAATTCATAGAAATCCCAATATCCCCCCTGATAATCAGAGCAAAGTTTTTCCATGTAATGATAAATAAGGTTTTCACAGATAAGAAATTTACCACCGAAATACTCAGGCAGTTTATTCATACGGATAGATTCAGGAACAACAACTGAATTTACAACAACTTCAACTTCTTCACACATAATTTAATCTCCTAGTGTCTTAAAAAAACCGGTTGGGGCGTGGTGTCCCTCAACCTTGTATATAATTATATATACTTTTATGTGCTGCGTCAACCGATTTGTAAACTTTTTAACGTTTCACATGGAACAATATATTAATAAATACAACAACATAAGATTGACAAACCACCCCATAAGTGATGCTCTTGATGAGCTGCCGTGGAGAGCTACGAGAACCAAGTCGGTTCTCGTTTTAAATCAGCACGGCTGCGCCGTTCCTTATTTGTCTTCGCTTTTCACACCTGGGCTTTATTGGTGTTGCCCCCGTTTCGCCGCGTGATTCAATGAGACCGGGCAATTCCATTCTGCCAGGAGAAAAGCGAAGCGTACCTTGCAGAATGGAATTGATTGGGCTTGAATTCACGTTAACAGGTGAATGAGGTAACATTAAGAGCGACCAGGTGAGCTGGCCGCGTAACCCCGCGATAGGGATTGCAGAGGAAATGAAGGGAAAGGATGAGTTAGGGAAGCTTCGGCCAAGAAAGTGGAGGGACGGAACTTGCTTGGCCGTTAGCTTAACTTACTCAGCCGTTTATTTTATTGGAACGGAAAGCCCGGCCCGTAGGGATCGCCAAAAATGTTCCCATGAGAAACTTTTAACCACTAATTTTTGCTTTTCCCCTGATTAGATTTAGCTAAATTCACCAGCTCATTTTGCAGAGATTCATTCTTTTTGTTCAGCGATTCGATTGACTGGTTCAGGTTATCGCATCGTTCGTTAAGCCTGGCATTTTCTAACTTTAATTCGGCGTTTTCATGTTCAGTATCGGTGAATTTCTGGAACTGTTTTTTGTATTCTTCCTTTGTTTTTTCTGCCTGACGAGTTAATGAATCAACTTCATCTTTAAGAGACTGGATCAGAGAATTGGATTTTTCAGCATTAATTTCATCTGTTTGAATCTGATTTTGTAGCTGCTTGATAGTGGCTTCAAACGATTCAATTTCTTTCATCTGTTGCTGATTAACAGCGCATAAATGCGCGTTGGTATCCGCCGATGATTGAAGTTCATGATTCAGTGATTTTAATGACTCCCCTCGTTCGTCCGCGATAGCCTGGAACTTCGCAACATCCTGGTGTGAAATATCCAGTTGTTGTTCAAATTCTCTCACTCGCTGCTGTTGATTTTCTAGCTGACTGGTCAAGGAATCAATCTGGTTTTCCAACAGGTCTATTTGCTCGCGGTCGTCCCGTTGCTGCATTAAGAACTCTTCTTTTTTCAGTTCATACGCCTGGGTTGCGACTTCAATAGCCTTGTTGATTTCGCCTTGAATGATCGGCCAGGTGGAAACCAGGGACTTTTGAATATTCTCACAAGTCGCCCCCACCATATCCTTGAACCAGGGTGACTGAGGTTGCTCAGTAGCAGATTCATCTTCTTTAACAAAATCACGTTTAAACTTGTCAAGAATTTCAGAACAGCGGCTATAGCGGCCACCAACAACCTGCTGAAGCTTTGCAGGTTTAATGCTATCAACAGCTATACCATCCGCTAAAAGCTGATGGATAGCATCAATGTATTTTTCTTCGGGTATTTCGGGTCTGGCCATGAGAAGTCCTGGGATCTTAAAAATTAGTTAGTTAATTAGTTTGTTGCTAACAAACTAATTAACTAACATATTAACAAATAACGAACAAATGTCAATAAAAAGGGTAACGTGGCCAGCTCGCCTGACAACCCTCGATGTTACCTCGCTCGCTGCGGATTAGTTCGGTTTCCTACTCCATCACTCTTGGTTTAAATACCTTGGGTGAAGCCGAAGGCTGAGGGCAAAGCCCTTATTAAAATGAAGTTATCCTGTAAGGATTCCTTATAGATGGTGTGGAAAAAGTAAAAAGGGTTAGTTTTTAAGTCAACTATTTCTTTGATAGGGTCTTTATTGTTGCTTATAGCTCGAATAAGGCAAGTGAGATGGGGCGGAAGAGGTGAAGCCGGAGGCTGAGGGGCTTTAGCCCCTTATAAAAGAAGTTGTCCTTAATGGACTCCTTTTAAGTTTTTGCTGATGAAGTTATCAACAGATTAAAAGGTAGAATAAATAAAGATTAAATATAAGAATAAAAAAAGAAAAGAATAAGGATTTGGATGGTCATAACAAATCCATAAAAAACATTAACTTAAATAAATAAAATATTTTAAAGTCGCGGTTATAACTACCACCAGCTTTAAAGTTGCGGTTATAACTACCACTTTAGAGACGAACTCGCGGTTATAACTACCACTTCTCGCGGTTATAACTACCACTTCAGGGGTGAACTCGCGGTTATAACTACCACCTTTTGAAAAAAATAGGCTTTTTTGTGGCTAAAATTTGACCAATAATTGTATCTCGCGGTTATAACTACCACTTACACGCGGTTATAACTACCACTTCTCGCGGTTATAACTACCACTTACACGCGGTTATAACTACCACTTCCTTGAAGTTATCCACAGAATTAGCTATCTATTTGTATTCCAACAGACAAAGCTTTTGTTTTTCCGTCTTTACAGCGTTTGTTAGCGGCCTTTTGCTCAGAGACAAAGTTTGTTGTTGGTGAGACTGTGTATTTAACATCTACAATTTTCCGACCTTCTTTCCGAATGTCTTCAGTGAAATTGGCAATGACTCCGCGATCTATAAGTTCTGTGAGTGATGATCTGACTTTCTGCCTGTTTTTGTCTTCTGTTTTTTGTTGTATCAGGCCGCTATCACGATAGACCTTGGAATACATAAAGTGATAGGTATTCATAAGATTTGCTTGCTTGAAACGATTGATTAACTGTTTATATATCCATCGGGTTAGTTGTTCATTGCAACTCATTAAGCGTTCGTAGTTGAATTGTCTGTATTCTAACTTGTTCACACTATGGCTGATAAAAAGGGGTAGGCGTGCAATGTGTTGCGAGTTAGTATCAGCTAAATAGTCATGACGATTTACACTCACAAGGTCTTGTAAAATTGACCCTTTCCAGATTTCTTTCTCTTCTTTATAGAGAGTGATTACACACGAACTCATGACTTCTATGGCGTGTTTGATTTGTTTTTTATCGCGGCTGCGGCCTCTGTTTTTCAGTTCCTTTTGAATCATGCCTAATGTAAACCGCACCCAACTTTCCGTTTTTTGGGGATTATGAATTCCGAATTGCTGATCTGTAAAAATCTTTTTTAAAGCCTCTTCAACTAATTCTTCGGTAACACTGGGGAAAAAGGCTTTGTATTTTCCGTTTTCCTGCTCAATTAAAGCAGGTTGTATTTTTACCGTACAGGGAGAATCATTGTATGAAAAATTCCACTTATAAGGCTCTGCAAGCCCCCCTTCTGTTCTTAATTGACTAATTTGTCGAGGGGTAAAGAAATACTTGGGAATGCTTTCCCAGACCTCAACCATATTAGAGACATCGTTTTTATTATTACTTAAAAACTGGGTAAACAGGTCATATTGAACACTTTTAATTGATTCTTCGGGTGGTTCTTTCATAGGCATTTTTTTCTTATCTCGCACAATATACCCCTTATCCTGACAGGAGTATATAATACTATATACTTTGAATTATAATATCAACTTTCTTCTTTCCCCGAATGAAACATTAACAAATAGAAATAAAAAAGGGCAAACAAGAAGCTTGCCCTTTTGGGATACAGTTAAGTATCACCCTTGGCGGTCATCGGCTCCTCAGCCTGTACCGCGTTTTTAATATTACGCCAGTTAACACGAAAAAACAACGGATTACAAAAAAAAGTAATAAATTTTGCACGGCAAATATTTACTATTGCACAACATTAAACTAGCATGTAAAATCATCTCATGATAAAGAGCTTCAAACACAAGGGATTGCAAAAGTTTTTTACCTCGGGCAGCACGGCAGGGATACAAAGCTCTCATGCTCCCCGCATAGAGGAACGCTTACAAGCTCTACACACTGCAAATACAATTGAGGACATGAACCTACCAGGCTGGCGGTTACATGCCTTAAAAGGCGATAAAACCGGTTTATGGTCAATTAATGTCAGTGGTAACTGGCGGATAGTCTTTGAGTTCAAAGACGGCCACGCTTATATTGTCAACTATGAAGACTACCATTAAAAAATTATGATTGAACAACACAATCCCATGCATCCTGGGGAATTCATTAAACGGGTGTATTTAATACCTTGTCATATCGGCTCAAATGAGCTTGCCAGAAATCTTAAAGTCAGTGATGGTTTGGTTAGCCGGTTGATCAATGGAAAAACGGATGTATCACCCGCTATGGCTCTGAAATTGTCAAAAGTGTTGGGACGCTCCCCTGAAAGCTGGCTGCAAATGCAGGACAATTTCAATCTGCATCAAGCTAAAAAAGAACTGGATTTAAGCGAGTATGAACCGCTTGAACTAGCAGGGTGACACCAGGAACCACCAGGCGAGCTGGCCGCGTAACCCCGCGATAGGGATTGAAGAGGAAATGAAAGGAAGGGATGAGTTAGGGAAGCTTCGGCCAAGAAAGTGGAGGGACGGAACTTGCTTGACCGTTAGCTGAACTTACTCAGCCGTTTGTTTCATTGGAACGAAAAGCCCAGCCCGTAGGGATCGCCCAAAATATTCCCATGAAAAACGTTTTAAATATTCTTTTTCTCCTGCTCAAGCGACGAATCTATTTTTGAAGCTAACGCATAAGTATTGTTAAACCCCTGAAAACCGAGTCTGGTATTCGGAAGAAGATTAAAGGCGTGGACACACGCCTTTAATATATCTTTATATCCTTTTAGGGATCTGCTCACGAAACGGAAAAAATCGTACGTTAACGTTCGGCGTTCTTCCGTAATGGTCTGAATTGCCCTTGCTTACCTTGTTTGTCCTGCTGCCAAATATAATCACCTGTCAGGTTGATATGCTCCCAGCCTAATGGTGATAAATACACCAATAAATCTTCATCTATTTCTTTTCCTTGATCTCGTAGTGCCTTTACAATACGATCCAAGTACACAGTATTCCATAGCACAATAGCTGAAACTACCAGATTTAGACCACTGGCACGGTATCTCTGGTTATCAAAGTTGCGATCACGAATTTCTCCTAGCCGGTTTAAAAACACAGCCCTGGCCAGTGCATTTTTTGCCTCACCTTTGTTAAGTCCAATTTGTACACGGCGGCGTAACTCAACATTTTGCATCCAATCAAGAGCAAATAGCGTTCGCTCAATTCTTCCCAGTTCCCGTAATGCCATTGCAAGCCCATTTTGTCGCGGGTAACTCCCCAGTTTTCTTAACATTAACGATGCTGTGACAGTGCCTTGTTGAATGGATGCTGCCAGTCTTAGGATCTCATCCCAGTGAGCGCGAATCAGCTTGGTATTAATGTTGCCACCAATCATATTGGATAGCGTCGGAAATTGTGTTACATCACCATGAATGTACAAACGCTTGTCTGCCAAGTCACGGATACGGGGTGCAAACCGAAAACCCAATAACTGCATTAATGCAAAGACATGATCCGTAAAGCCAGCTGTGTCGGTGTAATGCTCCTCAATGCGAAGATCTGATTCATGGTAGAGTAAACCGTCTAATACATGAGTCGCATCACGGACGGTTGCATTGATGACTTTTATATGAAAAGGGGAATATTGGTCAGAAATATGTGTATAAAACTGCATGCCGGGTTCTTGTCCATACTTCAAATTGACTTGACCGGCAAACTGTCCACGGCCACCGACTTTAAAATTCTGACCATCAGATGATGAAGTGCTACCGTCTCCCCAATATGAGGAAAATGGATGTATAAGTTGCGCATTGGTTAGCTCTGCCAGTGCTGCAGAATAGGTTTCATCTCGAATATGCCATGCTTGTAACCACGATAACTTAGCATATGTGGTGCCTGGACATGATTCAGTCATCTTAGATAATCCAAGGTTGATTGCATCAGACAATACGGCAGTCAGTAACAAATTTTGATCACTCGGTTCTGCATTACTTTTAAGGTGTTTGAAGTGTCGTGAGAATTTTGTCCAGCTTTCTACCTCCTGTAAAAGATCAGTAATCTTAATATGTGGCAACATGCTGTATGCCTGCTGCATTATTGCAGCAGCTTTATCAGGAACCGCTTTAATCAGTGGTGATATTTTTAGTTGCCCACTATCCGTAATGGCTGCATCGGGTAATTCGTCTGCAGAGGCAAGGTGTTCAACAGTTTTTAATTCCTGCTCCAACTGATTCAACCGTTCCTTTAGAAACACATCACAGTCTGTTTCGATGAGAATCCCAAGCCCCTTATGATCTCGTTGCTCTGTATAGCGAGAAATTGGCAATAAGTATTCCTCAAAATTTTTGAATTGGCGAGAGCCTTGCACCCAAATATCTCCAGACCGTAAGCTGTTCTTTAATTCAGACAGGACACTCAATTCATAAAAACGGCGATCCAAGCCATCCGTTGTATGTACTAGGTTTTTCCAGCGTTTACGAATAAATGATGTGGGTGCATCATCAGGTACTTTGCGTGCCTGGCGTTCATTCATCTCTTTTAACACTTCAATGCCGACTAACAATTCTGCTGCTGCGGGAGCGGCATTCATTTCAAATGAATCCAGAAAGGTGGGTGTATAGCGGCGGAGCTGGCCGAATCTTTCACTTAATAGGAATAAAAAGTCATATTTTTCTGGCTTGGAGAGGTTTTCTGCATCAACAATGCTTTTACAGAACGCCTCCCACGGAATAATTAATTCAATCGCTTTAAATACATCGGACCCAGATTCCTTAGCGTCCAATAATACACGGCCAATTTTTGAATATAATCGTACCTTGTCATTGACCTCATGTGCTGATTGTTGGAAACGTTCTGCATGGTTACGCTTGGCTTTGCTGAATAGTGAACCCATAAAACGATCATGCAGGTCTATGATTTCATCAATCAAGGTTGCCCTAGTATCCAGTATCACTGCAACCAGTGTTGCATAACGGCGGGTTGTTTCCAGATCACGCAAATGTTGGGCCGTCATTTGACTACCTTCACGGGCTAATTTGAGTAGCCTGTTTTGATGAACTGATTGCTCCAGACCCTCAGACAGATTCAACTGCTCAATTGTTTTCAGTCTCTCTATATGGTTCAGAATATGCTTTGGTTTAGGTGGACCAGCTGGTTGACGTAACCAGATCAGCAGACTCCCCTTACTGCCTTCCTTAATTTGCAATAATTGATCTAGTGCCTGTAATTGGTAGTTTGTCAGGGGTGTTGTGAGGGCTTTATAAATCTGGCGTGTGCCTAATACCAGTGCTTCACTGCAGACACGTTCAATCACCTCAATTACAGGCAGCATAATATGCTGTTGTCGTAACAGCTCAACAAGATGTTCAGCCAACACCAAACCTCGATCTGTTTGCTCTGCCAGTTCAGCAAGTTGACGAACAAACTGTCTGAAATGGGTAATATCAAACGGTGTAATGTTTAGCCATGCTTGTAGTTCAGCCAAATGTTCACGGCGTGTTTCGGCACGTTTGGCATATTGAGGCCACACCTCAGGTTCAATTTTCAGCTGACGGCATACAACAGAAAATAATGTGGCCGGTGGCTCGGCATCTGTTGGTAATGCCATTCCCGGGTAGCGTAAATAGTTCCCGTCTATAAACGCCAACCTATTGAATAATAATCAAAACAAGGCCAATTAGACGAGAAAAATCCGGCGTAGTAGGGTATGATTATGATCTAAGTCATTGAATCATAAACAAACCCAGTCCACACCGGAGATAACAATGCGCGAAAAACGCACCGTCCAACACAGTATATTCGATTTCTACGCAGATCACGAGATCGGGCAAGAATTACAAGCTATTTCCAACTGGCTGGATACTCATCTTGAAGTTCTGGATTGGGTGGAAGCCGATCTTCGCCCGCTTCCGGTGGCAGATTGTGGTCGTAAGGGTTTGCCAGTCGAATCGGTATTGCGCTGTGCGATCCTCAAGCAGTATCGACAAGTGAGTTACGAGGAGCTGGCGTTTTTCCTGATGGATTCGTATTCGTTTCAGGCATTTGCACGTTTGCCCCCGTCGATCATACCCAAGAAAGCGGTTTTACAACAAACGATCAGTCAGATTACCGCAGCGACCTGGGAGAGGATCAATCATGTCATGCTGGGAAACGCACAGGCTGACAAGTTGGAACGAGGGCAAGTTATTCGCATGGACAGTACCGTGACGGACTCGACCATTCATGAACCGAGTGACAGCCGCTTATTATGGGACAGTGTTCGGGTATTAGTACGACTTTTTGATCAGGCGCAAGCGATAGAGGGCGTTCCCTCCCTGCCCTATCGAAATCATCAGCGGCGGGCGAAGAAGCGCATGCGCGCTATCTGCTATACGCGCGGCCAGGACAAGAAGGCCGTACTCTATCAGGATCTGCTTCAGGTCACGCGGATGAGTTTGTCCTATATTGATCCAGTCTATCAAGCGCTGGCAGCATCATCGGCCGGTCCCGCACATTGTGCACTTTGGTTTGCTGAAGTTAACCACTATCGTGGCTTGATTAGACAGGTGATCGATCAAACGGAGCGGCGTGTTTTCAAGGGTGAAAAAGTGCTGGCACAGGAAAAGCTATTCAGCCTTTTTGAAGAGCATACGGATATTATTGTCAAAGGCAGCCGGGATATTCAGTATGGGCACAAATTGAATTTGATGACAGGACAAAGTGGGCTGGTACTGGACGTGGTGATTGAAGACGGCAATCCAGCGGATACGGAACGGTTTATGCCGATGCTTGACCGTCACATTAAACACTATGGGAAGGCTCCCAGGCAAGTTGCTGCGGATGGTGGCTATGCCAGCAAAGACAACCTGAGAAGAGCTAAAGAGAAAGGGGTCAAGGATGTGGCCTTCCATAAGAAAAAAGGCTTGAAAGTTGAGGCTATGACCAAAAGTGGTTGGGTTTATCGTAAGTTACGTAACTTTCGTGCCGGGATTGAAGCGGGAATCTCTTATCTGAAACGCTCTTTTGGGTTGGGGCGTTGCAGTTGGAAAGGGTTAGCTCATTTCAAAGCTTACATTTGGGCTTCGGTTGTTGCGCATAATTTGGTGACGTTCGCCCGTCTAAAGCAGGGTACTGTGCATAATCATCCGTAAATATACGCTAGTCCAGTTTAATTTTCGCTCGATTTAAGATGTAATCTCCATAGAGGATGATATTTTCCCAAGAAATAGGGCTAATATGCTGGATCAACGAGATGTCGATGCTGTCATCCTCTGGCATATGATCCTGAATGACACGGTTAATTTCTTTGGCCTGCCAGTAGATAATACAGGCCATAACTAACGTTAGGCAGCTACAGGAGTGCCGCTGTTCTAACAAGTCACGTTTGTTGACTCTGCCACGCTTACCCAATTTGATATCTCGTGCCAGAGCATGAATCTGTTCACCTTTGAGCAATCCACGGCGATTACGGCGACGCAGTGCCGGATCAGACATAAAAGAAAGTGTATGTTCTGTACGGAACAGCCGTCCCAGTTCTCGGTTTGCCCGATAAAAATGATTTTTTCCGCTAAAACCGTTGAGCCGCCTTAAGGCTGTGGACGCGGTGACATGACCACATTCCAGCGAGGCATAAAAATGCCCCATGCGATCCCACTGTTCAACGATCCAGTCCAGATGCAGGGTGCGGTCTTTTTTATTGAGCAGAACGCTGAGTGGGCCATAATCTTTTTCAGTATCAACACGAAAGATTGCGTAATTTTTTAGTCCCTTGATTCTTGGGACAAAGCGTTTGCCAAGCATAGCAAAGGCTGCAAAATTGATATCAGTAAACCCATGGGAATCCGTGTAATGCTCTTCGATATTGAGATCACTTTCGTTGTAAAGTAGGCCATCGAGCACAAATGGCGCATCCCGGTCAGCGCATTCATGCAGCAAACTGAAATAAGGCGCATAATTATCGGCCACAAAGCTGTAAAACTCGACGGCAAAATCATTGAAAGCATGGCTATAAGTCTGCGTTAGCACTTTGCGGCGTAATGCAAACCGTTGTCCATCACTACTGGATGTTTTTCCTTTGCCCCAGGCTTGGGTAATATCCAGATTACTGATAGCGTTGACCACCTTGGCCAGTGAGCTGCGCTGATTCTCCTCATGCAACTGCCAGTCACTGATTTGCTTGAGGCGGTGGTAGCTGATGCCATCGATAATCTGAGCCATCGTGTAAGTGCCGATTTCGCTGGCATGGGCCATGATAGCGGCTAAGATTTCACACACTTGCTGCGCAGCGGGATGCTCTTTATCCGCTTCTGCCATGAAGTGACGTGAAAACTGTAATTCGTTATCCACCTCAATCAATAGGTCCGGAAGTTTGATGGTGCGAATGTGTTGACCTAACCAGGCTTTTAGCGAATTAAGACGACTGTCGGTGCCACTATCGAGTTTTTCGCCTGGATCAGACGTAATTTGCCAACCCTGGCTATCCAGCTGTGCATATTCATTTTTCGGTAGGCTCTGCAGAAAGTCGTCATAGGCATGATTGAGTCGTTTGGTCAGATAAGGCGCAATATCTCCTGGATCGGCAGGTAACCCAGAGCGACCAAAAAAGGCTTTGCGTTTGGTTGCCCACTCAGAAGAGGGAATAAAAAACGTGTCTAGCGTGGCAAACCGCTTGCTGTGCTGAACCGAGAGATTACCTGATTTTATTTGGTCACGAACAACGGTCAACAAAGCACATTCCCAGGCGGACTTTTTGGGTCTATCATCTTGGATTACCATTGTGCGGAGCTTTTTAGGAATAAAATCAATTGGCGCATCATCAGGCAATTTATAACGACCTTCAGTATTCATCTGATTAAGCATATTGATCGCTTCCAGCAAACCATCAGAGAATTCATCCTCGGTTTCAGCCTGGAGCTGAAGATGTTTGAATAAAGCAGGTGTAAACTGGCGTATATAACTAAACCTAGCCACTACTCGGTTGAACGCATCATGATATTTGCTGCTTAACAGCGTATCGAGTTCTTCTTGCTCTGCTTTTAATATCTGTAAATCGATCCTGCCAAAAATTGTTTGTCGAACGTCAGCTTGTGAAATATTATCGCTCAGCAGCACATCAAGGATAGTTTTGTAACGGGCTAATGATGTGCGGACTTGGCGGCGTCGCTTTTTCAGGAAGTCATTAATTTCACTGTCCGCCCGGTTGTATATTTTGTTTACCAGTTTGTCATACATTTCCACCATTGCATCAAAAGTGTCCTGGTACAACTGAGACAGAAAACAAACCAACACGGCGTAACGGCGTTCTTCTTTTAACTGTTGCAGACGGAAGGTTGAACATTGCCGGGCATAACGGGCCAAACTGCGTTGAAAATTATTGTTAAGCCACGTCATATCAACCGATAAAATGCCTGTCTGTTGGATGATTTCGAGTTTTGTGGTTAAGGCATTGAACGCCGCAGGAGAAGGGTTAACAGGAGGTTGTTTGAGTGTGTGTAGCGGTGAATGGGTACTATTCTCTGTTATCAACAATTTGTCGAGAGACTGACGTATTGCAACGGGTAAAGCTTGTAATATTTGGTCATAGATCGCGATTCTAGCGGCTTGTCGCTGGGTTTGGATGATGCGTTGTAATGTATCTTGCGAGGGTTCCAGAATCTGATGTTTTTTTAGAAAATCTCGCAACTGAACCGTCAAAGCTCCGGTCTGCTCAAGGCTATAGGACAACTTGAACACAAAGGCTTCCGCCTCGACCACTGCGGAACTGAATAAGCGGAACCCCAGGTAGCGACGAATGATTTCTTGGTGTTCGGAAATAGTCGGTTGGCGTTTTTCATATTGTGTAACGTACTGCTCGGCAATCCTTAATTGTAGTGACACAAAGGTTAGAATTTCTTCATAGATTTCCAACGGATTTTGAGCAGGAAATCGATTCAGGAGCCGGACATAGGCTAACTGATAACCAAAACCAAGTTGCGTATACTCATAGCGGCGTTGCTTGATGATTTCTAAATCACTCTCTGAAAATTTGGCAGCACTGACTAATTGCTCGCGGCTATAAGGAAAGGTATTCATTGACTCGATAGGCTTCCATGGAGTGATAGGCTCAGAAAACATCTGTTTTACGACACCCAATGGTTTTTGCTTTACACCTTATCAAAAAACCGGCATATTGTGTACGAAAAACACTGTCGAATTATAAGTGTGTTCTGAAACTTGATAAAAAGGGTTTTTCGTACATGTTAGTGGGTTATATGCGGGTATCCAGCGACAATGATCGCCAATCAACCGATTTGCAGCGGGATGCGTTAATCAGCGCGGGTGTCGATCCTCGCCACTTGTTCGAAGATAAAGCCAGTGGTGCCCGTGATGACAGGGTAGGATTAAAACAGGCACTGGATTACGTTCGTGCGGGTGACTGCCTAGTGGTGTGGAAATTAGATCGGCTAGGTCGGTCGTTGCCACACTTGTTGAAAATAGTGACGGATTTACAGAAGAAAAAAATAGCGTTTCGTTCGCTGACTGAACAAATGGATACCGCCACGCCTCATGGGGAGTTTCTGTTCAGTGTTTTCGGTGCTTTAGCTCAATATGAGCGAGCACTGGCGAAAGAACGCATTCTTGCTGGTTTGGCCTCGGCAAAAAAGAGGGGAAGGCATGGTGGCCGCCCAAAAATCATTAGTGATGAAAAACTAAAAGCAATCACTGATGCCTTAAATTCTGGGGCTAGCAAGGCATCTGTCTGCCGAACATTCGGTATCAAACGAACAACACTCTATGATGCGCTTAAAAGGGCATCCTTCTCAGGATAACCTTTGCCAGTATTTGTGGGTAATAGCGTGTTTTACTGAAATCAATATTGCAATCCCACCCAATCTGTCATTGGATAACATCAAATGTATTGAATGAATCATGATGACCCATGAAATTAACGATAGGTAAATTAGCTAAACAAGCGAATGTCACCATTGAAACCATTCGTTATTATCAACGCAAGGGATTGCTGGATGAGCCGGTAAAGCCGGTTACGGGTTATCGTCACTATCCAACCGAGGCGATTGCCAGAATACGATTTATTAAACGCGCACAACAATCCGGTTTTACGTTAAAAGAAATCTCGGATTTATTATCACTGAATAGCGGTCATTGCGAAGATGTACGCAAAATGGCTGAACAGAAACGACGGCAAATTGATGACCAACTTAAAGACTTAACGGCTCTACGTCAGGTGCTGGATAATTTGGTTAAAGGCTGTCAAACCGATCCATCCACCGAACATTGTTCGCTCATCAATGCACTTTCAACAGAACCCGCCGCAAACTCTGATCCATCAAAAAAATAATGTGAAACTTCTTGACTCTGTTCCATAGAACAGGGTTTAGACTCCGAATCAAATGCTATCAATGTCTGTTCGACGCCAGGCAAATGCACTGCTGACCTGTTAACAACAACGATTTTTTTTGATTGTGGAGAACGATGATGACAACCGAACAAGAAACACCCGCCAAAAGCACATCCTGGCTTGGCCTAGGCGCTATTCTGGCCGCTATTGGCGCTTCCGTCTGCTGTGTCGGCCCTTTACTACTTTTATCCTTGGGGATTGGCGGCGCATGGATGAGTACCTTAACGTCCATGGAAACAGTCCGGCCTGTTTTTATCCTTCTAACCTTGGTCTTCATTGGTTTGGGTTATCGCAAACTCTATTTAATTCCGGAAAACTGTGAGGAAGGTGAAGCCTGTGCCTCACCCGATGTCAAACAGAAACAACGGTTGATCTTCTGGATCGGTTCCGGATTGATTTTATTATTATTGGCATTCCCCTGGTATGCCCCGTTTTTTATGGTTTAAGGAGAACAATGATGAAAATGAAAACGTTATTCTTCGTGTTGAGTTTAATTTCGGGGCTTTTTTTAATGCCAACGATTCAAGCTGAAGTGCCGACTCAGACTCAAAACGATCGTCAGTCGGTGACGCTCGATGTGCAGAACATGACCTGCGCGATGTGTCCCATCACGATCAGAAAGGCGCTGCAAAGAGTTGAGGGTGTACAGAGCGCCAAAGTGGATTTTGACAGTAAAACAGCCAATGTGACTTTCGACCCGCAAAAAACCAATATAGAGGCCCTGATCAATGCAACAACCAACGTGGGTTATCCTGCAACGGTTCATCCGGACAAATAAAATAGGAATTCGCTATGCGGACCAAAAAACTGAAAATTGACGGTATGACCTGCCAAAGCTGTGCCGGAGGCATTGAGAAAAAACTCAATGAACAGGAAGGGGTAAAGATTGAAGTGTCTTATCCTGAAGGCATTGGACTCCTCACAGTAACCGGTGAAGGTAGTTTTAAAGCGCTGATCAAGCAGATTGAAGAGAAAGGTTACAGCGTTACAGATTTGGATCAAGAAAAGACGGTTGAAGATGACAAAATGCCGGGCGCAGCCAACAACGGTCAGCCGCTGCATGTCGCCATTATCGGCACCGGATCGGGCGCCTTCGCTTGTGCGATCAAAGCGGTGGAAAACGGGGCCAGAGTCACTCTGATCGAGCGCAAACCCATCATCGGCGGCACCTGTGTCAATATCGGCTGCGTACCGTCCAAGATCATGATTCGGGCGGCCCATATCGCTCATTTGCAACAGGAGCATGCGTTTGACGGCATCAAAAAACGCAAACCGGTGATTGACCGTAAACAACTACTGGCTCAACAGCAAGCCCGGGTGAATGAACTCAGAGCGGCAAAATATGAAAACATATTGGAAACCCATCCGAACATCACGTTGGTCAAAGGCGATGCCCGCTTTAAAAACGCCAATACCCTGATTGTCGATCAGGAACACGGTGACAAAACCGAAATCACCGCCGACCGGTTTCTCATTGCCACGGGCGCTTCGGCCAGTATCCCGCCGATTCCAGGCTTAGCCGGAACACCGTACTGGACCTCGACGGAAGCCTTGGAAGCAGAAAAACTGCCGGAACATTTGATCGTCATCGGCTCCTCTATCGTCGCGCTGGAGCTGGCGCAGGCTTATTTGAGACTGGGTTCCAAAGTCACCTTGCTGGCCCGCAGCTCAATTTTGTTCAGGGAAGATCCCGATATCGGTTCAGAACTGCATAAAATTCTCGAATCAGAAGGCATGACTATACTGGCGCATACCCAGGCAGAAGCGATTAGCTACAAAAAAGGCCGGTTTTCAACGGGACAATTCCGCATTAAAACCACGAAAGGACAACCCCTGGAAGGCGATCAACTCTTGATCGCCACAGGACGCCCACCGAATACCCAAGGTCTGGCATTGGATCAGGTGGGTGTTGAGGTCAGTAAAAGCGGTGCTATCGTCATTGATGACCACATGCGTACCAATGTCGAACATATTTATGCCGCGGGCGATTGCACCAATCAACCCCAGTTTGTTTACGTCGCCGCTGCCGCCGGCACCCGAGCCGCCATCAATATGACCGGCGGCGATGCGGCCATCGATCTATCGGCGATGCCAGCCGTGATGTTTACCGAGCCGCAAATGGCGACGGTGGGATTAACCGAAGCGGAAGCGCATCACGACAATATCGAAACCGACAGCCGTCTGCTGACGTTGGAGAACGTTCCAAGGTCACTGGCCAATTTTGAAACCCGCGGTTTTATCAAACTGGTCATGGAAGAAGGCAGCCGCCGATTAATCGGCGCACAGATACTGGCGCCGGAAGCCGGTGAAATGATCCAGACCGCGGCCCTGGCAATTCATCAGAGGATGACCATTGAAGAGCTGGCCGGACAATTATTTCCTTATTTGACAATGGTGGAAGGCATTAAACTTTGCGCACAAACGTTTAGCAAAGATGTCAAAGAACTTTCCTGCTGTGCGGGGTAATGATGAATCATTGCCTAAAGGATGACCAGTTGCTCAGACTATCTGCACTGGCTGAAAAAACTGGGGTAAGCGTTCACAGTATAAGGAACTATGTGGATCTGGGAATGGTTGCGATCAATAGCAGATCAGAAGGAGGACTGCTGCTGTTTGATGAGCCTGCGATTGAACGCTTACGTTTTATCAAAACGGCTCGCGATGCAGGGATTCCCTTAGCGAAAATAGTCTGTTTATTGGCAGCCAGTGATACCAGAGATGATGAGGGCTTAACAAAAAGCCTGACTGAGCTGAATCACACTATTCAGGATACCCGCAGCAAACTGAATACTTTTGAGCGGAGTTTATCCACCATTCGAGACGCTCGTTAACCTGATAGAAGGGGCTTATCATGAAAGATCAAACAAAAAAAACCGCCGGACTGGTTGGCGCAGCTATCACCGCTGCCTGTTGCCTGGGGTTGACGGTCGTTATCAGCGCTCTCACTGCCATTGGCCTGGGTTTTTTAATCCATGACGCGATTCTTATTCCCTTGTTTATGGTTTTTATCGGCATCAATTTGTGGATGCTGCATCGTTCTGTCAAAAATCAGGCGATCAGTCAAACAGAGACACTATCACCTTTTAAATTAGCCAGCATCGGGGCGGCCATTAGTGTGCTTGGATTGTTTGTATCCGTTGCTGGCGTCGGCTTTGGAACTGTCCTGGTTTATATAGGATTGGCGCTATTTTTTGCCGGTAACGTGTGGGATTACAAAAGTGAGCCTGAGCACTGCTCTAAATGCTGATATTTTAGGATACTCATTCTGAGTCATCGTAAAATAAGGTACTTATGAAAACACCTATTTGTGCTGCTTGTGGCTGCTCATTAATCCGTTTAGGTATCACTCAGGAAAAGGCAAACTCCTTTCATTATAACGAAAAGCAATATTGGTTCTGCTGTGAAGGATGCCTGGAACTGTTTAAAACCAATCCAGAACAATTTCTGAAAGAGACATCAGATTTAACTGTCTGTCCTGTTTGCTTGGCCGAAAAACCTATTAACAATACGATAAAGCATAGATTTAACGGGACAATATTCAATTTTTGCCGTTGTCCTCATTGTCTGGATGTATTTAAAGAGGACCAGGATTATTTTATAAGGCGATTAGCTTGGCAAACAGATTATGCTGGAATTTTTGGCGGGCAAGATGGATGCTGCAAAAAAAATAATTCAAATCGCATCCAAGAATAGCGCGAAAATAACTTGATGAGTGGATATCCCTTTTTTTACGTTCAAAAACCATACTAACGTATATTTACGGATGATTATGCACAGTACCCTAAAGCCAGCGTAATTATTTGGGACCAACGGTTTTTTATAGGGACATTGTCCTTAGGGAGGCATTGACTCAAAAAACAGGTGATATGATGTCGATAAAACTCAATAGGCGTTTCGAGGAGGGCCTTCGCTTTTTTTATTATTTCTGCATAAGAACATTCTAACCTTATGATGGATGCCATAAAAATATGGCCTTTTATAGACGGGAACTAAATAACATATTTGAATCGCAAAACCGAGTCGATTATGATCCCCTCGTCTTTGCTGGATAGCGGCAATATCTGATTCGGAAAAGGTATAGTGCTGAATTAACTCGTTCAGCGTTTCCGGAAAAGCCAATAATGATTCACGTTCAGATAAAGTCAATAAGCTACGGCGAGGCATAATAGCAAGTTAAGAGTCTGTTTTCAGATACTGATACAATGTTTCACGGCTGATTCCAAATTCCTTTGCCAAATGAGTTTTAGCTTCGCCATTAGCAACACGCTGTTTCAGAAGAGTCACTTTATCAGTAGATAATGATTTTTTTCTTCCTTTATAGACACCCTTTTTTTTCGCTATTTCAATGCCTTCACGCTGCCGCTCTTTGATCAAAGCTCGTTCAAATTCAGCAAAGGCACCCATGACAGACAGCAAAAGATTTGACATGGGCGAGTCCTCGTCGGTAAAAATTAATCCCTCTTTGAGGAACTGAATGCTAACACCGCGCTGAGTGAAGTTTTTTACCAAGGTTCTCAGGTCATCAAGGTTTCGAGCGAGTCGATCCATACTATGGACAACAACGGTGTCACCTTCACGTGCAAACCGAAGCAGTTCTTTGAGTTGTGGTCGATGCACATCTTTTCCAGATGCTTGATCAGAAAAGATACGATCCAATTGTTCGTGCTCTAATTGACGCTCTGGGTTTTGGTCGTAAGAACTTACTCTTATATATCCAATACGCTGTCCTTTCATCAAAAGCCCTCACAAATGTTAGATTAGACTCTATAACCTTGATTAAAGGTTGTCAATAATTTGTTAAATAGACTCTATTCTGACACGATCATGTATTCGGCTCTGACATTAATTTAGGGTATACTGTAACTGGACAGAGGACAGGTACACAGAAAGATTTCTCATAGGGTTTCAAGCAACGTTAAGCTGTCTAACGTACAGTGCGTTTCGTTTCGTGATTCTACTCAGCACCCTATTATGAGCTAACAAAAATACTTATGAGAGTTAGATACCATTATGCAGAAAGACCCAGCGATTATTTCTGAACTTTGTAGAACTTTTTACCGTATCGGAGGATGGGCAAAAATAGCGATATTGTTTTTAACTCATCATATTGTCCAGGAGCATCATGACAATAAAACCAGCTATCACGGCAAAGGTAGCATAACGGGCTTTTCCTTTCGCTTGTGTTTCCGGGATAATTTCCTCGCTAATCACAAACAGCATTGCTCCAGCGGCAAAACCCATTGCAACAGGTAAAATAGGTTGAAAAAGTGATACTGCAACCAGGCCAAATAACGCACCTACGGGTTCGACCATGCCAGTAAAAGTTGCAATAATTACGGCTTTCTTTGGGTTGTATCCCAAAGCAACCAAAGGTAATGAAACAGCCATCCCTTCAGGTATATTCTGTAAACCGATGGCAATAGCCAGAGCAATTCCGTTTTTGATATTATCAACACCGAAGCTAACCCCTACTGATAGACCTTCCGGGAAGTTGTGAATAGTAATGGCAAAAATAAATAGCCATATCTTTCTAAATGACAGGTTTGATTCTTCATTTGAACCCACAAAATGTACATGAGGAAGCTTGCGATCGGCTAAATCAAGAAATATCACGCCGATTACCATACCAATAGCAACAGCATAAATACCCAAACCAGGCCATAGCTTATTGCCAAAATCCATGCCTGGAACAATTAAAGAAAATGCAGTGGCAGCTAACATGACCCCTGCTGCTGCACCTAACATCGTGTTGTAAATTTTTACTGGAACTTCTTTAAATAAAAGCGCTACAGATCCACCTGCTCCAGTAGCAAGGCCTGCCATAATGCTGGCAATAAAGCCCACTGCGACAGCATAACTGAATACAAGATAAAGCAGGCCTGTTACCAACACCACACTCGCACTCGCCATCGTTACCAGTACCCGTTTTTGATCACGCCTGGACAGTGTCAGAAACTGAGTCTGTCTGCTCTTGAGCCCAAGTGTAGAAACGATTTGGTTAAAAATGGCTAATGCTTTAGCTTGAAGTATATTGTTATTACCATTTGCTGTATTCATTGAATATTTGTCTTTTAGTTGAAAAAATATCACACATCTGTGATGTGTTCTTATTTACTGGAACCCTCCTTTACCCTACAGCACCAAACAAAATGCCCACGCCAGCTGTGACAATCATCGCCAATACACCCCAAAAGGTAATGCGCGAAGTAGCACGCAATACTGATGAGCCTCCTGTGTAAGCAGATATACCACCCAACAGCACAAGAGAGAATAGCGACATTGTGCCCACCGTAGCGATTAGAGGAGCAGCCTCTAAGGTCGTCAGGTTGCCAAGTAACAAGAAAAGTTGATCAAGTTGTAAAAACGAATAAATAATCACCATTAAAAGCGGTAAGGCGGCACCGATCGAGAAAGTAAAGGCCGATGTTAGTGCTGCCTGAATTGGGCGGGCGCTGAAAATATCAGAAATGCCTAATTCATCTCGGGCATGAGCCCCTAAAGCATCATGCGCCATTAACTGTTCTGCAACTTGTAGAGCCAAATCCGGTTCTAATCCTCTGTCTATATAGATTGTCTTCAATTCCTGTACTTCATAGTGGTGATCCGTCTCCAGTTCTTTGCGTTCACGCTCAAGGTCTGCATGTTCAGTATCTGCCTGAGAACTGACCGATACATATTCACCAGCGGCCATGGACATGGCTCCCGCAACCAGGCCAGCAGTTCCGGTAACTAAAATAGTATGGTTGTCCACATTGGTTGCCGCTACACCGATAATCAGACTTGCCGTTGAAACAATACCATCGTTAGCGCCTAGAACGGCAGCGCGCAACCAGCCAATATGGTGCGATCGGTGTTTTTCATGATGTGTCATGGGCATGTGATTATCCTTATGATTTGAATTGTTTATTAAGGTAAAATGGCCAGCGGTAACAGGGCTGCTACTCGAAATCCGCCTAATTTGGAAGAGTAACCAAACTTAAGTTTTCCTCCGTTTTGACTGACGATGCTTTGAGCAATCGACAAGCCCAAACCATGGCCGGGGGTTGACTCATCCAGTCGGGTACCACGGACGCTGAGTTTTTCTAAATCTACTTTGGACACACCTGGGCCATCGTCTTCAATGATCAATTGCAAGCCGGAATTCAGGCAAACAGTGACCTGGACTTGAGATTGCGCCCATTTACAGGCGTTATCAATAAGATTACCGGCGAGCTCTAACATGTCTTCACGATCAAAAAAGACGCTGACTTTTTCTGGAACATGCAGCGTAATGTTTAATTCTTTATTCTGGTATATGCGTTGTATTGCATCCACAAGATCTCTGAGTTCCTGATGTAGTTCGATTTTTGTGGTTGCAGGTCTGCCACCTGCCAGCCGGCTTCGCTTTAACACCCGATTCATCAACCTAAGCATCTGAGTTGTTTGGGAATTCAGTGTCTTGCAAATGTCAGTCTGAGTTTGTAAAGCCTCTTCATTTTCCAATTGTTGCAGCACGGTCAAAGGTGTTTTCAGCGCATGGGCTAAATCACCCAGACTATTGCGTGAATTTTGCAAACGTTGCTGTAAAATGGCGAGTAATCGATTAACTTCTGAGACCAGTACTGACACTTCTTTTGGTACATTAGTATCTAGTTGCTCTCTTTCACCACGCTCCAAGCTGTCAATTTGTGTTTGGATGCGCTTTAAAGGTTGAAAGCTGATACGTAAGATAAGTATTTGTATACCTAATAGTAATCCTAATAACAGCAAGGCAATCATCGTAAAGCGATCTTGAAATCTGTCCATGATATTTAAGGCTGGGGACAAATTTTCTGCAACGGCAATCGTCACGGTCTTGCCTTGTATTTTATATGCTGACACCAGCATAACTAATGGTTGCTGTTGAGGCCCGGTTCGATGCAATTGTTGTGTTTCACCTACTGATAGGGTTGGCATGGAAAAATCCTGATCCCAGAGTGAACGTGAACGTATTACTTTATCCTGTATGACAATACGATAATATTGGCCGGAAAAAGGTCGCAAATAGACGGGTTCAACCCGCTTTGAATCCAGACTAATTTGTCCTTGTTGATCTATATTGATTGCCTGCAACAGGCTTTCACCATCATGTTGCAAGTGCATAGCGACATATTGTTCAGATAAATGGTTTATCGAATGATGAGTAAATCGCCATAGCAGAAAAAAAATGATCATCAGGCTGACACACAACCCCAGACTCAGTCGTAACTGTATTGATTTCATTGAGCCTGCTCATTAAAAACATAGCCCTGACCCCGGCGGGTCTCAAAATGAGCTTTTCCCAACTTTTTGCGTAAATGATTAACATAAACTTCAATGACATTGCTATCCTTGTCTGAATCCAGATCATAAACTTGATCAGTCAATGTCGATTTACTCAATATTTTCCCCGGATGCAACATAAAATAACGTAATAATTTAAACTCAATGCCTGTTAATTCAACCAAGGCATTATTAGCTAGGGTGATTTGTTGCCGCGCTTCATCCAACTGCCAACCACCTACTTTTAGAATGCCGCCAGGTTGGTGATTAACTCGAAGAATCAGCGCATTGATGCGAGCCAGCAATTCTTCAATATGAAAAGGTTTGGCTAGATAATCATCAGCTCCGGCTTTAAAACCATCTACTTTTTCATGCCAGGCATCTCTCGCTGTGAGAATAATGACAGGAATAGCATTGCCTTTGGCACGCCAATTTTGTAAAACCGTTAAGCCATTACGTTGCGGTAAACCAAGATCAAGTACTGCCAATGCATAAATACCTTCCTGACCTAAGAATTCAGCTTCGATACCATCTTGAGCGACATCAACTGCATATCCCGCTTTTACCAGTGATTTCTTGAGCGCTTTGACTAGATCGACATCATCTTCAACCAATAGTAATCGCATCGTTAGTCATCTTTTTGTTTGGTTAATAATGTCCCTTTGATGGCATCAATCTTTAACTTCCAGACTAAGCCATGCTGATCCAGTAACTCGATCTCATAAACAAATTGCCCATGCTCTGTTTCTAACTCTACTTCCAGTACTTGACCAGGGTATTGTTCTGAATATTGATTCAGAATCATTTCCAAGGGTTTTATTTTTTTAGCATCACGAAGTTGTTTTGCGATATCGTGATCACTTTGAGCCATGCTTGCTGAAGTAAAAAAGATTAAAAACAGAATACTTGTAACAATGTTGATAGGATGTCTTTTCATAATCGATGACTGTTAAAAATTTAGACTGGGCTATATTTTTTGCGTAACATTAAAAAACATAACTCGACTAAGTAGCTGATGCTAAATTTGAATTATTTTACATTGTCAGAATTGGCCATAGATTTTTTATATCCATTCCACATGGATTTAACCAGATTTTCACCATGAATAAAGCTTTCAAAGGCAACACCAAGAATATGCACAAAAACTAACAACAAAGTGAAATTTGCAAAAAACTCATGGGTTTCCTCCCAGAGTTCTTCATTTTCAGAACCTACAATATCAGCTAAAGGACCGGCTGCTTGATCAGCACCATAAACAGCAAAACCCGTAATACAAGTCATTAGCAAACTAAACAGTAATAGAACAATCATTGCCGCACCCGCTGGGTTATGTCCTATATAGCGTTTGGCTTTTAAGGTGAAAGCGTCCTTAATGTAACTTATGGATTGAACGGGGTTGCACAAAAAATTATTAAAACGGGCATACTGATTGCCAGTGAACCCCCAAACAAGTCTGAATATTATTAAACCTGTAACCAGATACCCGGCCCAGACATGTACAGTTAAAAAATCATCTTCGGTCAGATAGGCGACAAAAAAGCCGGCGACCAGCAACCAGTGGAATACCCTGATAGGAAGATCCCAAACTTTGATGGAATTATTTGAATTCATTATTAAGACTCCTTTATAAGATAAGTGCCCAATGTATTCATGTAACCTGAAATGAAGCTGAAAATTGACAGTCATATTTATTTTGATAATTTCTGGACTTCCGTAACCCTTAGGATAACAGATGCTTACTATAAGGGTTCGACATCGAAAAAGAAAAAGGCAGGTTCAAAAGCCGCAACCCGATTGAAGAGATGAAGTTGCAGCAGGTCCAAATCCTCGTTCATGGAGGTTTGATTTTTGGCAAGTCTTTATCTGATGTGGGGGTCGGTAATACCAACTTATTACAGGGCGATTGAAGAAGGCCGAATTAAATTTCTCTTTTCTTTAGCGACATTCTTTTAGAATATCCAATCCAATCCCAGTTAGCAGCATAAACACATCATTATCATGGCCCCATCGCAGCAATCGACAAACAAATCAAAATCCGAATATATCATTGCTGTTTTAAGCCTGCTTGGCATTAGCATTTTTCTATTGTTACGCTATGTTTTTGACAGTGGACATGAAATCTATACATTATCATTACATGCTTCATTAGCTTCAGAGCTAGCCAGAATCTACAAGGACCAGTTTATTTACCAGATTTCCTTGGATGAATTACCCTTAATTACCGTCTTGATATTAGGCGGAATCCCTTTGCTTTATCAGCTCACCTCAAAACTGATTCACGGTAATTTCGGTGCTGATCTGCTGGCAGGAATATCCATTGTTACGGCTGTTTTTCTGGAAGAATATCTGGCAGGCAGTCTGGTCGTGTTAATGTTGTCGGGCGGTGCGGTACTCGAATCCTATGCAGTTAAAAAGGCATCATCAGTACTTGAAGCCCTGGCAAATCGCATGCCCTCAGTCGCACATAGAAAGTCTAATGATAAGCTTATCGACATTGGTACCGCGCAAGTCAATATTGGTGATACCTTATTGATTCTTCCTCATGAAATCTGTCCAGTTGACGGTACAGTTTTGGAAGGATCCGGCACCATGGATGAATCCTATTTAACGGGTGAACCGTACATGATGTCGAAAATATGCGGATCACAAGTACTATCGGGCGCTATCAATGGTGATTCGGCACTGAGTATTCGAGCAGATAAATTGGCTGTCGATTCACGCTATGCCAAAATCATGGAAGTCATGCATTCATCAGAGCAACATAGGCCTAAACTCAGACGCCTGGGTGATCAATTGGGTGCACTTTACACGCCGCTGGCCGTTGCCATTGCAGTGTTGGCCTGGATGCTCAGCGGTGACGTGATCCGTTTTCTGGCAGTACTGGTTATTGCCACCCCCTGTCCATTATTAATCGGTATACCGGTGACTATTATCAGCTCAATTTCACTGGCCGCGCGGCGTGAAATCATTATCAAGAACCCTGCCATTCTGGAAACAATCGGTAATTGCCGTACTGCGATTTTTGATAAAACCGGTACACTGACTTATGGCCGTCCCTCGTTGACTGCAATTAAAACTGGCGGTGCCTATAATGAACAGGACGTACTGGTCTTAGTCGCCAGCCTGGAACTCTATTCCAAACATCCCTTAGCCAGTGCCATTGCTAAAACCGCAGAAAAATTAACTTTACCCTTATTAAGTGTCGTTAATATCGAAGAATTACCGGGTGAAGGTCTTAAAGGCAATGTTGAGGGAAAGTTGATCAAGATTACCAGCCGCAAAAATTTTCTGGACTTACAGCCTAAAGCTTTGGCGGATTTACCACCGATTAGTGGCGGTCTTGAATGTATCGTTTTAATTGATGACGCTTACGCGGCGACTCTGCAATTTCGGGATGAAGTACGAACTGATAGCTCATCATTCATCAATCATTTGCAGCCTAATCACCTGTTTGACAAAGTCATGCTGGTATCCGGCGACAGGGAATCTGAAGTTCGTTTTCTGGCCGAACAAGTTGGCATTAAGCATGTTTACTTTAGCCAGAGTCCCGAACAAAAACTTGACTTGGTGCGTGCTGAAACCCAAATGGCAAAAACTGTATTTCTAGGCGATGGCATTAATGATGCGCCTGCGTTAACGGCGGCGACTATCGGCATTGCCTTTGGTCAAAACAGTGATATTACCGGCGAATCCGCGGATGCCGTGATAATGGATAGCTCACTACTCAAAGTCGATGAACTGTTCCATATTGGAGCACGTATGCGCTCTATTGCTTTACAAAGCGCGGTAGGTGGCATGGTTTTCAGTGTTATCGGTATGGCCTTTGCCGGCCTGGGCTATCTCTCACCAGTAGCGGGAGCTGTTGCCCAGGAAGTTATTGATGTCTTTGCTGTATTAAATGCTTTGAGAGCTGCTATCCCACCCAAATCACTTTCGGATTATTAATACGAAGGAAATCATACGTTTTTCGTCCGATTGCATGGCAACATATCAGGCTCATAGGAAAATATAGAATTTATAATAGAAGAGGCCAGATTAGTATTCAAGAAGTTTTTGAAAGTTTTATTGGTGATTCTGGAATCAACACTTCCTCTTAAGGATACTAATACCAAGAGATGCAGAGGCTTATGGAGACAAACAGTTCTTTTAGTTAATTAGCTTCATTATGGAATACCATTTACATGCAAGTTGGGTACAGGTCAGAAATAAAGGCGTTAAAGTTTGCCTATTCAACCCTGTTTAGTTGTAATCAACAGGGTTGAATGGATCGATAAAATTGTTTCATTTTTAGTATAGAAGAGTGAAAAAACTCAAAAATTGACTTCACTCTGAGATGAAGTTAGTTAAAACTATTCATAAATTGTTCGACACTCAATTAAGCGATCATGCACGTCATGCCGTTCCCGGTCATCCACATCAGCTAATGCATCGTAAACCATAACGGATCTTTCCTTATAATAAGGGTTTTTGATCGATAAATTCTGTCGAAACCGTAGGTGTTCAAATTAAAATGTGCATCCTAGACTCGTAACGAAAAGAAGTGATGTCTTAGCGTACGATTTTTTCCGTTTCGTGAGCAGGCCCCTTTTAACTCGGAATCACGCGCGAAATGTTCAGCTTTGCCGATAAAATCAGAATCCCACGTTTGAGCCAGTAAAATCGCTTCAGCTAATGTGCAACCATTTGGGGTAAGACTCCCTAAGCTTTCCTGCCAAAATAACATTAACGCCATAAAAAGCCTGTTTCCCCGCCTCTGCTTTATTCATTTGTTTATCCTCTTAAATATCATCTTGTCATGCTTCCCAAAAAAGGCGGTCTTTCGACCGCCGAGCTATAGGAGGATCAGGCGGCATTCTGAGACAGAAAAGACTGGGTAGCCAGCTCTATCCATTCATGCGCTTTTTGTGCTTGCGCTGCGGCCTTGAAAATGGCTTTTTTGTCTTCTCTTAACACACCCAGCCAATGATCAATATATGACGCATGATCTTGAACGGAACCGGATAAACCTAAACCGGCCATACAGAAATTAGCCCCGAGTTCTGCAACCAGCTCTTCAAAGGCATAAGCCCCTTTAGCCAGCTTGGAATCATAAGGAACACGATCACAACGGCTTTTATGTTTGGTTGCATGAACTAACTCATGTAAAGCCGTGGCATAATAATCATTCGCCGAAATAAAGCGGGTTCTGTCTGGCATAGTAATTTCATCGGTAGATGGCCGGTAAAACGCCCGTGTGCCGCCTTCATGAATCACCACACCTGAAGCCACCAAAACAGCTTCAGCGGCTTCTATGGAGTCAAAACCGCCCTCAAAATTGGTTTTAGGTTCGGGCAATTCAATCCCTTCTATCTGATCCAGATTAAAAACTATGAAAGAGCGCAACATAGGAATTTTTTCTATAATTCCCTCCCCATTTTCGTTGAATTCGCCGGTTTCTTTTTCCCATGTTTTATAAAAAATAACCGTGGTTCCCTTTTCGCCTTTTTTAACGTGTCCGCCTTTTGCCGCTGCTTGCTTATAGGTCATCCAGCGAGACGACGAAAAACCGCGCAACTGCTGTTCCATCCACAACAGACAAACATTAATGCCACGGTAAAAATCACCGGATGAATGGTTAACCGGTAACGTCATTTCACCGGAACGATCCCAAGGGCAAACCCAAGGACTTACGCCTTGCTCTAAAGAATCAATAATTTTATCGGTAACTTCTTGGTATAAATCGCGCTTTGATTTTGAATAAGCCATGTTATGAACTCCTAGTGTCTTAAAAAAACCGGTTGGG
>SPJJ01028643.1_pt1 | contig 29494 bp, 26 predicted proteins | sample 3741741 | NCBI WGS metagenome assembly SPJJ01 (sample SAMN10925908, study PRJNA522277) | cold seep metagenome | isolation source: Elba SIP-enriched marine methane seep metagenome, extraction at timepoint T1 | place: Italy: coast of Elba, Mediterranean Sea | collected 2014-05 | reverse complement strand
ATTAGTTGATTTATTTTGTTTTATTAATTTTATTGAGGAGTATTGTATGTCTGAAAGCGTATCTTTAACTGTTACCGGCATGAAATGCGGCGGTTGCGAATCTTCCGTTAATGAAAAAGTAGGTGCTCTTGAGGGGGTTATCGCTGTCACCCCCATGCACAAGGAAAATCGCGTGGATGTCGAGTTTGATGACGCTAAAGTCAGCTTGGACACAATCACTCAAACCATTATAGATGCAGGGTTTGAGGTAGAATAATTGACTGAATAACGGAATCTTTCGGGGTGGTTTTATGAATGATGATAACAAAGACGAATTACCTTCAACCCGCCTGTCTATCCTTGGCATGCGTTGCGCGGGGTGCATCAGTGCTGTTGAAGGCGCATTAAATGAAGTTCCCGGTGTGACTGACGTTAACGTTAATTTTGCCGATCATTCAGCAACTGTCCTCGGTCAGTTTGATCCTGAGACGTTAAAACAGTCTGTTCAGGAAGCCGGTTTCGATGCCGCCATCATGGAAGGCCTGGAAGATGTCGGGGAAGAAGAAAAGCAGGAAGAAGAGCGCTACCGCCAATTGGTTAAAAAAGCGGCGGCGGCGGCCATCTTTGGCTTTCCCCTGATGATCGCCGGCCACACTGGGTTATTGCCCGATATTACAGATGTGGAAGGACGTTGGATTTGGCCTTATATCTCTGTCATTACCTTATGCCTGCTATTTTATTCTGGTGGTCATTTTTTTCAGGGGGCGTATAAATCTTTGTTACTCAAACAGGCCAATATGGACACCCTCATCGCCCTGGGTACCGGCTCTGCCTGGTTATATTCCAGCATCCTGATTGACTATTCCAAGAACCTCAGCAGTTTATCGCCACATGCGTACTTTGAGGCGTCGGTCATCATCCTGGCCTTCATCAATTTTGGCTCTGCGCTGGAAACGCGTGCGCGTGGCAAGACGTCCTCCGCCATCCGTGAATTAATTGGCCTACAACCGCGAACAGCACGCGTTATTCGTGAGGGTGTTGAGCAAGATATACAAATTGATCAAGTGGGACTGGATGAAACTTTACGCGTCAGACCCGGTGAAAAAATTCCAGTCGACGGGGTGGTGCTTGAGGGTCATTCCACCCTCGACGAATCTATGCTAACGGGCGAGTCTATTCCCGTTGAAAAAACCGAAGGCAGTACTATTGCTGCCGGCACCATTAATCAACAAGGCAGTTTTTTATTTAAAGCCACACGCATTGGTCGTGACACAGCACTTGCGCAAATCATTCAAAGTGTCAGACAAGCGCAAAGTACCAAACCCGCCATCGCTAAATTAGCTGATAAAATATCCGCCGTATTTGTGCCTGTCGTGGTTTCAATTTCAGTGCTGACCTTTTTTATTTGGCTGATTTTTGCGCCCGACCCGGCGATAGGTTATGCCTTTGTCACGTCTATGACGGTATTAGTGATTGCCTGCCCTTGCGCATTAGGGCTGGCCACGCCGATTTCCGTCATGGTCTCCGTAGGGCGCGCCGCGCAAATGGGTATTTTGATCCGCAATGGCGAATCTCTGCAAACTGCCAGCAAAATTACCACCTTAATCCTGGATAAAACGGGCACTGTGACTGAAGGACGCCCCAGCGTAGCCAACATTCAACCGTTTGGTCAATATGACGAACAAGCGTTATTAAAGTTTGCTGCCAGTATCGAGTCAGCGTCTGAACACCCTTTGGCTACCGCGATTATCAACGAGGCCGTAGCAAAAAATATTTCACTGGAAAAGGTCAACGCCTTCAAAGCCATTCCTGGTCATGGGGTAACAGCTGAAATTGCTGAACATACAGTATGCTTCGGCAATGTTGCTTTAATGGTCGATCAGAATATTGAACATGAATCTCATGCTGAACAGTTAAATAGCTTGTCAGAGTTGGGACAAACGCCAATGATACTGGCTATAGATGGTCAAGCTGCAGGCATCATATCTGTTGCCGACCCAATAAAATCCGATTCAGCTGAGGCCATCAAGGCATTACAAGCGCAAGCTATTCGTGTCATCATGGTGACTGGGGACAACCCCAAAACGGCGCAAGCCATCGCCCAGCAGGCTGGCATTTCTGAGTTTAGAGCGCAGGTACTTCCCCAGGAAAAAGCGGATGTGGTCAGTGAATTGCAACGTGGCGGTAATATTGTAGGCATGGTGGGCGACGGCATCAATGATGCGCCGGCACTAAGCCAGGCTGATGTTGGCTATGCCATTGGCACCGGCACTGATGTCGCCATTGAAAGTGCAGATATTGTGATTTTACAAGGTTCCTTACAAAAAGTGCCGGAGGCTATTAGCCTATCTTCTGCAACGGTTACCAATATTAAACAAAATCTGCTCGGCGCTTTTTTCTATAACAGCATAGGTATACACGTCGCCGCAGGTATTCTTTATCCACTCTTTGGCATATTACTCAGCCCCATGTTTGCCGGCGCAGCAATGGCCATGTCTTCTGTCACTGTTGTCAGCAATGCAAATCGTTTGCGCTGGGTACAATTAAAGCGATAACCCCCAAACATAAATTTTTCATCTATAATGTGACCTGGTTAATATTTTTTTAACCAGGTTATATTTATCGTAATCTCCTTTAGAATTAATCAAGTTGGATACCAGGAAGCTGACGGAGTATGGATAATTCTACTGTGGCGATGAGAAATGAGTAATTTTTGCATAGCAGTCATTTGCACTTGACAATACACGCTCAATTTTTGTTCGCTCTCGTATCCATAAAACTGATAGCCATCCAAGCATTGCAACAGAATCTTAGGAAATTACTTTGCTTTTAAATTGCCATTAATTTGAATCCATACAGGCCACAGAGATGGAAAAGCTAGCCATGCAAGCCAATCGTAATGACCCGCTTTCAACGCGATTAAATAAATTATATATTTTCATTCTATCATTCGCTTTATGTTTCTCTCTCGGTCTGGTTCTGAATTATTCCCGACCTGAAATATATCAAAACAGCGCTACTTTATTAGCGACTGCCCCTGTAGCCGTAGACCAAACGGTGACTGAAATTGATATGCAACATGTCGCCATTCAAAAAAACAAGCTATTAAGCTCAGACCTGATTTTTGACACGTTTAAAGATTTGTCTGATAGTTTTTCTGTTGAAAGTGTGGCCAACGCAACTGATCTAGCAAAAATCCTTAGTGTCGGGTCAACTGAAGACACCAACATCATTACCTTGTATGCCACCAGCCAAACACCAGAAGAACTTCCACTAATCCTTAATACCTGGATTAATAATTATTTAGACGTACGCTCAGACCACATACAAACCTCGGTCACGACGTCCACAGCTCGGCTGGAAACTGAATTATCGCTGCTCAATGCTGAAGTTGAGTCTACCCGTAAACAATTAGATGAATTTAGAAAACAACATGACATCAGTTCTACCGAACGAGATGAAAATGAACTGTCTTCTAAACTAAAAGGCCTGACGACAGCATTAAATACAGCTAATGAAGACGTCGTCAAAGCCAAGGCAAAACTGGATGCCGTCAACGATGCTATAGCCCGAGGCGAAACCGTTGTCCCTCAACATGAACAGCGCACATTGCACCATCTGGAACAGCGCCATCAGGAATTAACTGAACAACTGACTGAACTGGATAAGCAATATACGCGTGAATACCTTGCTCTCCAACCTGCGCTGCGTAGCCTTCCTGAACAAATTGCCAAACTGGAAAGTGAAATAAGGAAAAAAAGGCAGGGAGGACAAAGAGTCGTAAAAACCGAAGCCAGCCGGGGATATTTTGCAGCGCAACAGGTAGTCAAAGATATTCAGCAACAACTCAATCAACACAAACAAAAGGCCGCCAACTTTTCTACCTTGTTCGAACGCCAACAAATGCTGGTGAATGACTTAACCTCTCTGGAAACATTACAGCGCGAAACTCGCGACCGACTCGTCAAAATTAAGAGTAAACAATTTACCCGGTTTCCTCAGGTAGAAGTCCTGGAAAGAGCCAGCTTGCAATCTTCTGTGATTGCCCCAAATTACACCCTTGGCACACTACTGTCCTTGGCTATCGCCCTACTCATTTCTTCACTGATAGTATGGTTGTACAATTACCTCACCCACCCAGGGGATGAGCCGAATCAGTATTTTTTATCGTTTCCTACCTGGATGCGCCGTGTATCATCTGTCAATCAGACGTTGCCCGACAAATCCAGTAAACGCACTCCCCTCACCTCGCCGCCTGTTCGTCAATTAATCAATCAGGCACAACACAAAACACTCAATCAAACTCAGATTTCATATCTATTGAGTAATAATGAAACGGATGTTCAACAACTCATTCTGCTTTTGCTGAGTGGCATGACCTTGTCTGAAATTGCTGAGTTGACGGCACAACAAATCAAACTGAATTATGATGTTGTGGTCATTGACGGAGACTCCGGTAGAAATATAGCACTTGGAAAACACCTAAAACAGCTCCTCAGTCAACGTATGGATAAGCTTTGGGATTACCCACCCCAGCCCAGAGTTGAAGATTTACATGCCATGCTGTATTGCGCCTGGGTTGATTCTGCCATGGATGACATTGATGAAAATGAAGCGTTGGCCGATATTTTGCGACACACATACATCCTGTATTTAATTGATCAGGGAATACGCATGACCAGCCTGAGCAAAATTGTCGGCTATTTAACGCCTGTAGAATTAAAAACCTATTCTGATTTATCGCATGAATTGGGACACAAGGAACTCCAAGACATTCAAGCAGTGTACCCACTATGTGAAGATGCATCATCCTGATTTATTATTTCAATAACTCTTGCAGACGTAACATTTCCTGCTGCATCGAATTTTCCGGGTATGTTTCGCCTGCCCGCCTGTACCAATATCCGGCATTGTCCAAATCTCCTTCCTGGCGATGAAGATAAGCATGAATCAGGCAAGATAATTTATCTGCATAAGGTTGCACGGCTACATGCGCTTTTTGCCACTCCCCGGCCATCACCCAATCCATAATTTGTCTGTGATTAACTGACATCTATACCACCACTTCCGCCTGCAATAATTTAATTTCATCCCTAATTTTCGCAGCCTCTTCAAACTCCAGATTACTGGCATGCTTATACATTTGATCTTCCAGTTTTTTTAATTTTTTAGCCTGTTGCTTAGGCGATAGACTTTGGTACTTCGCCGCTGTCTCTGCAACCTTGTCTTTATTTTGTACGGTAGTTTGTTTTGCACCAGGAATAGACAATTCTAAAATATCCGTGACTGATTTCAATACGGTTTTGGGCACAATATTATTTTGTAAATTAAATTCCACCTGTTTCTCACGGCGACGCTCGGTTTCATCTATCGCTTTCTGCATAGAACGCGTTATCGTATCTCCGTAAAGAATAGCCTTACCATTTTCATTTCTGGCCGCACGACCTATGGTCTGAATTAATGAAACGAGTGAACGCAAAAAACCTTCCTTGTCGGCATCTAAAATAGCAACCAGCGAGACTTCTGGAATATCCAGCCCTTCACGTAACAGATTAATTCCGACCAATACATCAAAAAGGCCTAAGCGTAAATCACGAATAATTTCCACTCGTTCAACGGTATCAATATCCGAATGTAAATAGCGTACCTTGACATCATGTTCCATCAGATAGTCAGTCAAGTCTTCAGACATACGTTTAGTCAGTGTTGTGACTAACACGCGCTCTTTGTTGGTCACCCGTTTATTGATTTCCGACAGTAAATCATCCACCTGTGTCGATGCAGGCCTGACTTCTACGACTGGATCCAATAATCCGGTTGGTCTGACCACCTGTTCAATAACAGCGCCTGACTGTTCATTCTCAAAAGAACCCGGCGTTGCAGAAACGTATATGCGCTGCGATGTTTTCAAGTCAAACTCTTCAAATTTCAAAGGCCGGTTATCCAAGGCAGAAGGCAATCGAAAACCATATTCCACCAAGGTTTCCTTGCGCGAACGATCACCTTTATACATTGCCCCAATCTGCGGCACTGTGACATGACTTTCATCAATAAACACCAAAGCATCATCAGGCAGATAATCAAACATGGTAGGAGGTGACTGCCCCTCTGCGCGACCAGATAAATAACGCGAATAATTTTCAATGCCCGAGCAGTAACCGACTTCCAATATCATTTCGATATCAAATAAAGTACGTTGCTCCAGGCGTTGTGCCTCAACCAGCTTGTTGACAGAACGCAACTGCTGGAGTCGCTCACTCAGTTCCAGCTTTATCGACTCAACAGCGCTCAGTAATTGCTCACGCGGGGTGACATAATGGTTTTTAGGGTACACCGTAAATCGCGCGACACGATGAATAATCTCTCCGGTTAACGGATCGAACATCGACATTCGCTCAATTTCATCATCAAATAATTCAATTCTCAGTGCCTGCTCTTCAGATTCTGCCGGAAAAATATCAATCACTTCGCCTCGCACCCGGTAAGTGGCGCGACGTAACTCCGTATCATTTCGCGTATATTGCATTTCCGTCAGTCGGCGCAAAATATCGCGTTGCTTAATCAAATCGCCACGCACCAAATGCAAAACCATTTTGAAATAAGATTCCGGTTCACCCAGGCCATAAATGGCAGATACGGTGGCTACGACCACTGTATCTCTGCGTTCAATCAATGCCTTGGTGGCAGACAAGCGCATTTGTTCAATATGTTCATTCAGTGAAGCATCCTTGTCGATAAACGTATCGGATGCCGGCACATAGGCCTCCGGTTGATAATAATCGTAATAGGACACAAAATATTCAACACTGTTTTCGGGAAAGAACTCTTTCATCTCGCCATAAAGCTGTGCCGCCAAGGTCTTGTTTGGCGCCAAAATCATCGCCGTGCGTTGCGTCTGTTGAATCACATTAGCCATGGTAAATGTCTTTCCCGAACCCGTCACCCCTAACAAGGTCTGGTGCAATTCGCCATCCTGCAAACCCTGCACTAATTGTTGTATGGCTGTCGGCTGATCGCCCGCCGGTTGATAACGGCTTTGAAGACTGAATTCTTTTTTCACGGATCAATTAACTAGTAAATACACACAAGCCACAATTATACAATTGGGTTACAATAAAGAGTTATTTTAGATTTGATTAAAAAGGAAATTATGGCAATTAAACTTTCAGACAGAGTCAAAGCAGTCAAACCCTCCCCGACTCTGGCAATCACTGCAAGGGCAGCAGAAATGCGAGCAGCTGGCAAAGACATTATCGGTCTGGGTGCCGGGGAACCCGACTTTGATACACCTGATCATATTAAAGCTGCCGCCATTAAAGCACTGGACAACGGCTATACCAAATATACACCTGTGGATGGTTTGCCTGGCCTGAAAAAAGCCATTATCAACAAATTTAAAAAGGATAATGGATTTGATTACGAACTTAAGCAAGTCCTGGTTTCCTGTGGCGGTAAACAAAGCTTTTATAATCTTGCTCAAGCCCTGTTAAATCCGGGGGATGAAGTCATTATTCCTGCGCCTTACTGGGTTTCTTATCCTGATATGACCTTACTGGCTGACGGGGTGCCCGTTATTGTTGAATCCGACCAGGCACAAAATTTTAAAATCACTGCTGAGCAGTTGCAAGCGGCTATCACCGACAAAACCCGTTTATTTGTTATCAATAGTCCATCCAATCCCACCGGCGTTGCTTATTCCATGGAAGAGCTGAAAGCATTGGGCGAAGTATTGCGTCAACACCCGAATATTATCATTGCCACGGATGATATGTATGAGCACATTCTGTGGAATAAGGGCAGTTTCGTTAATATCTTAAATGCCAATCCTGATTTATATGAGCGCACCATGGTGCTGAATGGCGTTTCCAAAGCCTACTCCATGACTGGCTGGCGAATTGGTTATGCGGCTGGGCCTGCTGAAATCATCGGCGCAATGAAAAAAATTCAATCTCAAAGTACCTCCAACCCAACGTCTATTTCACAATGGGCGTCAGAAGAAGCTATCACCGGCGACCAATCCTGCATTGATGCCATGATGGTTGAATTCAAAAAACGTCATGATTTTGTCGTCGATGAACTGAATAAAATTGAAGGTATTGATTGCCTGGCAACTGACGGTACTTTCTATGTATTCCCAAATGTCGAGGGCGTCATTGCCAAGCTGGAGGGTATTAATTCTGATTTGGATTTTGCCGAATATCTAATTGAAAATGCAGGCGTTGCACTGGTTCCTGGTACCGCATTTGGTTGTCCTGGTCATGCACGTATTTCCATTGCCACCAGCATGGAGAACTTATCTTCTGCGATAGAGCGTATAAAAAAAGCGATTTAAGTTCTTTTTAGCCCTCTCTCCAAAAGGGGGGAGGGCTACATTGAAATCGACAACGTTTACAACAATGCTTACTAAACTCCTACCCTTCCCTGTTTGTGTTTTAAACAGGTGACAACGATAAACCGGCTTTTGTTGTCCTGCCTTTTTACCAACTTTTAACCCAATCTCCTTCCCTGATTTTTCGTATATTTAACGGGACTTCCAACTTACCTACCGAATAATTGGCATTCACGCTTTCAATTTTCAACATGCCTATCGGAGTTTTATGGCTGTCTGCCAAACCAAGTTGTTGCGATGTTGCATCAGCGGCATAAACGACCAGACTATCGCCACGCTGAATTTTATCGCGAGAACCTGCTGCAATCACCACATGGTCTTTATTTACTTTTAGAATCCGCGCAGTAAAGGGATAGCAACCAAAGATGCGTCGAATATCCTGACTGGCCATATGAATCAATTCAGTGATTTTATTCCCTGCAGAAGTCAATTGAAAACGCTGACTGCCTACAGCATAGCCATTAGGAATCCACACATCGCCTAAAATAGTGTCGGAATAACGATGCTGAAATAATAACGCGCTGCTGTACCCGTCATGCACATACACGTCCAGTGTAATTCCACGTCGGGCTGCAACATCACGAAATGCAGACTTTACTTGTGACAATACCCCCGCGCCCCGCACATATTCTGTATTTTCTACAGCAAAGCTGCGTATCACACCTGACAAAACAAACTGCGACTGACTTTCACTCGCCAGATCTTGCAAATAAGATCCTCCGTAATTATCCAAAGGTAAAAGCTCTGGTGCCTGATTGGGTTTCTCATACAACAAAGTCGTCGTTTTGTTTGTACCGATAAAATCACCACTTTGCATGAGAAGATTATTGATCTCACGAGGAATACCGGCGTATAAATCCTGGCTTTCATTGGCGCTGATCTGTCCACTTTTTACTGCCGGAAAGGCGGTGGCCACAATGCGTTTGCGATAGGGCGAATGACAAAACTCATTTTCAGACACCACCGACAACACCTGCACCTGATAAATTCCTTCTTGCTGCCACTCATCCACTACTTTGGTATTGCCCACCAGTGAAGATGAATGACCCTGTTTGATTTGCTTGGAAGCGTTGTGAATCGCCGCTTGAATAGCCTGCGTACGTGCTTGCAATAACGCACCATCAACAATTTTTGACTGACCTTGTGCCGTCACAACCTGTGGCTCGGTTTTTTCAGTCAGAGTATCGGCCAGCTTTGGATTAATTTCAGAGCAGCCAACGAATATAAAACAAAAAACAAAACCAACAAAAACGCTATGCAATCGAGACATGCTTACACGCATCATCGGTATTATTTTGATTCGCAGCACCTAGGGCACTCCCTTCAACACTTCATAATTGACAAATAAACGCCCTGCCGTATTCAACTTCCATTGCAGATCCATTAACCCGGCATTCAACAAGCTACGATCAATAATATTAATGCGTTTATCAAACCCTCCGGTATGGTAAAGGCTGGCACAGTCAGATTGCCTACAAGACATGCTTACCTGCCGATGTTCTGCCGCTTGAAAACCCAGCCGGCTAAAAACCAATTTATTATCTGTGTGTAAACACGCTGAAACGTACGTAACATCACCGGCAATGCATTGCAGAAACTTCGGGCTAATCTCCAATTGTAATGTGGCCAATAAATGCTTATTTTGCGCATGCATTTGTAGCGTTTTTGCCTCGCGCAAATAAGCATCTAAATACAATCTAAACGCTTCGTTTTTAACTATTTTTTCACCGATTTTTGTTGCTGAATCCGGCAAGGGGTATTGCACAAGTTGTGCAAACAATTGACGATAAGCCATCATTTTTGCCATACGTTCAGCTTTAAAGCGTGCCTGGCTGGCCGTGAGTTGCGCTGAAGAATCAATGTTTGCATGCCCTTGTGCTGTCAAGACAACAGTTGCTTGCTGAGGCGATTGCAATCCCAGGTTTTGTCTGATTTTAGTATTACAGCCAGATAACATGAGGCTACAAACTAAACTGATGACATAAACAATGTTAAATTTCACCTTATACTCCAGATGTTCGTGATTGTGTCATTTATCGGCAAAACTCTATAGATCTTGAATCCTCAACCCCACCCTACACTTAATCAATCATATTTCACTCGCTGACAGCTTGTTGGCTTGCATCAACGCTCCACAATTTTTCCAACTGATAAAACTCCCTGGCTTGAGCGGTCATCACATGTAAAATCACATCCCCTAGATCAAGTAGTACCCAATCAGAACCTTGCTGACCTTCAAACCCCGGATGACTCACGCCCAACGCTTTCATTTTTTCTGCCACATATTGACATAATGACATAGCATGTCTGTCCGATGTCCCGGTAACAATGACCATATAATCCGTAATCGTGGTTTTTTCACGCACATCAAGTACCTTGATATGCATTCCCTTACGTTCATCGACTTCTGTTTCTACAACTTCAAGTAATTCTTCTGCTTGCATTAGTTTCCTGTTTTATTTTGATACAGCTGATACGTATTAATATAGCTGATGACGGGATCCGGCACTAAAAAACGTGGATCCTTACCTTGTTTAAAAATTTTACGTATTTGAGTGGATGATATATCTAATTGTGTGACTTCATGAAAATACACCCTACCGCATTCGCTTTCTTGTAATTGCTCCAGCTCATCAACCACGCACAGATTGTAAAAATCACCCAGCTCACCGACGTGATAACCAGGACGCGTCATGACCACCACATGCGCATACTCAAATAATTGCTGCCAGCGATGCCAAGTATGTAATTTTGCAAACGCGTCATTTCCGATAAACAGAACAATGGCGTACGCTGCATACTCATTTTTTAATGATTGCAACGTATCCACCATATAGGAAGGCCCTTCTCTGTCTAACTCTCTTCGGTCAACGATAACGCCCTGACAATCAGCCACTGCCAATTGTAACATCTGCAAGCGCATTTCAGCAGACACCGAAGGAACTTGACGATGAGGTGGCAATTTACAAGGCACCAGATGCAACTGCTGCAAAGAAAAAATCTCCTTAACTTCCAGCGCCGTTCTCAAATGGCCATAATGCACCGGATCAAACGTGCCGCCATACACACCAATCATATTCAACGGACGTGGCCATCTCCCAGCACAATATATTTAAGCGTAGTCAAACCTTCCAGCCCCACCGGCCCACGTGCATGAAGTTTATCGGTACTAATGCCGATTTCCGCCCCCAGGCCGTATTCAAAGCCGTCTGCAAAACGCGTGGATGCATTGACCATCACAGAGCTGGAGTCCACTTCGCGCAAAAAACGGCGAGCCAACGTGTAATCCTCGGTCACAATTGACTCGGTATGTGATGAACTATAGGTATTGATATGCGCAATCGCGTCATCAATTCCTGCAACAACTTTTATTGACAAAATCGGTGCCAAATATTCAGTCGTCCAGTCTTCTTCCGTAGCCAAAGAACATTCAGCAACAATGTCTCGGGTTTTTTCACAGCCTCTAAGTTCTACATTCTTTTCCAGATATTGCTTTGCCAATGGCGGCAATATTTCGCTTGCCCGGCTTTCTGCAATCAACAAGGTTTCCATAGCGTTACACACCCCATAACGATGTGTTTTCGCATTGAAGGCGATATTAACCGCCTTATTACTGTCGGCCTGATCATCAATATACACATGGCAGATACCATCCAGGTGTTTGATAACGGCAATGCTGGACTCTTTGCTGATGCGTTCGATCAACCCCTTGCCACCGCGTGGTACAATCACATCAACATACTGATCCAGGGTAATCAACTCACCCACCGCCGCCCTGTCTGTGGTTTCAACCACCTGCACAGCTTCAGCCGGTAAACCAGCCGCCGCCAGACCTTCTGAGATACAGGCGGCAATCGCCTGATTGGAATAAATCGCTTCCGAACCACCGCGCAAAATACAAGCATTGCCTGATTTAAGACATAATGCCGCCGCATCAACCGTCACATTGGGACGCGATTCATAGATAATTCCAATTACCCCTAAAGGCACCCGCATTTGCCCCACCTGAATACCGCTGGGGCGATAATTAAGATTACTGATAGCGCCAACTGGATCGGCCAATGCAGCAATCTGTTTAAGGCCGTCAATCATCGAATCGATGGTTGCTGGTTTAAGTTCCAATCTATCCAACAATACAGATTCAAGAGCATTATTGCGTCCAGCCTGCAGATCTTTGTTGTTTTCTTCGGTTAACTTACTTCGGTTAGCTTCCAAAGAATCCGCAATTTTCACCAGAGCCAGGTTTTTTATTCCGGTTTCCGCGCGGCTCATCTCCCTGCCAGCCTGTTTTGCCTGCTCTCCCAGAGTAGTCATGTAATGTTTAATGTCCATCAGTCACTTCAATTTATTTGCACACTGCAATTATATCCAAATGCCAGACAGGTTGACAGATAATGCACCACTCCTTCTCGCTCAGACGCCCCCGATCAAACTTTTAACTGGAATTATAAGGTTCCTTTTCGTGCTTATACTGATCAAGAACACTTTCCCTGCCTCCTAGCGGTTTTTTGTTATGTAAATCACGTTTTAATTCATACTCTCAGCAGCTTTTGTGAAAATTCTCACAGATTATTCAGTCTGCTTTGATGATAATGAATCCCAAGGTTGTTATTAAAGTTTCTTTCCTCCCTCATTTAGTAACTTAGCAATCTAACCTTAAGGGCTGTCTTTACAGCCCTTTTTTTGCCTATCGAAAACCCCTCTCGCTATACTAGCAGCTTGTCTACTTGATTATCCCTTCGCCAACGTGCTCAATATTCTTTGGATTCTTTTTTTCGTTATTGCCTTTTTGACTGCGCTTTATCAAGCATTCGTTGTTGGCAACCTGGATATTTTTAATCAAATCATCAATGCAATGTTTGCCATGTCAAAAACTGCTTTTGAAATATCAATTGGTTTAACCGGCGTACTTTGTTTATGGTTGGGAATGATGAAAATAGCTGAGAAAAGTGGGTTTATCGAATTACTCACCCGCTTTTTAAACCCATTATTTAGCCGACTCATGCCCGATATTCCTAAAAATCATCCTGCATTAGGAGCCATCACTATGAATATGGCAGCCAATGCGTTGGGGCTGGATAATGCTGCCACGCCTTTAGGGATCAAAGCCATGCACGAACTTCAGCAATTAAACCCAACCCCAAACACAGCCAGTAACGCGCAAATTTTATTTTTAGTTATCAACACCTCAGCAGTCACATTATTTCCAGTCACCATATTCACATACCGTGCCCAAATGGGCGCACTCAACCCGACTGATGTGTTCATTCCCATTTTAATTTCCACCTACATTTCCACGCTTGCAGGACTTTTAGCCGTAGCAAGTGCTCAACGCATTAACCTGTTTGATAAAATTATCGCCAGTTATTTATTTGGATTTACCCTGATTATCATCTGCATTGTCATGTATTTTAATTCTTTGACGCAGCCAGACATGCTTCTTCAATCCGCAGTGATCAGTAACGTTACCCTGTTTTCACTGGTCATTTTATTTATTTCAGGTGCCATTTATAGCCGTGTGAATGCCTATGAGGCATTTATTGAAGGTGCCAAAGAAGGGTTTAACACCGCTATCACTATCATCCCTTATCTCATAGCCATGTTAGTTGCCATTGCCGTATTCCGTGCCAGTGGTGCCCTGCAAATGCTGGCGGACTCCTTAACGTTTGTGCTGGCTTTGGCTGGCCTGGATACACAATTTGTTGATGCTTTACCGACCGCATTAATGAAACCTTTCAGCGGAAGCGGTGCACGGGCAATGATGGTTGATACCATGCAAACACATGGCGCAGACTCCTTGGCGGGACGTATTGCCTCAACCGTGCAAGGCAGTACGGAAACAACCTTCTATGTGCTGGCGGTTTATTTTGGCGCAGTTGGCATCAAAAATATCAGGCATGCCGCTTTTTGTGGGATAATTGCCGATTTTTTCGGAATTTTGGCGGCCATTATGGTTGCCTATTGGTTTTTTGCATAACGATGCTGGTACATTTAAGAACACTCGGTTGCCGCTTAAACGAAGCGGAATTAGAAACATGGGGACAACAATTTCAAAGCGCTGGCTATGGCGTGACGCGGGAGGTCTCAAAAGCGCAGGTTGTCATTATAAACTCCTGTGCTGTTACGCATGATGCGGCAAGAAAATCAAGAAGCCTGATCAGAAAGGTTCACCGCGAAAACCCAACCGCAAAACTCGTCGTCAGTGGTTGTTACGCTTCATTAAATAATTCTGAAGCTGAACAAATCATGGGCGTGGATCTGGTGATTCCTAATGCTCAAAAAAACCAACTGGTTGATACAGTACTTAATAAACTAAACCTAAACAGCATGCCTGCCATGTCAACCGAACCGGCGGCCATTTCATTGTTTAACCGCGGTCGACAACGTGCCTTTATCAAAGTCCAGGATGGCTGTCGCTATCGCTGTACTTTTTGTATTGTAACCGTCGCCAGAGGGGAAGAAAAAAGTCGCCCTGTTGAACAAATCATTAACGAAATCAATACTTTTCACCAACAAGGCGTTCAGGAAGTCATTTTAACCGGCGTACATTTAGGCGGCTATGGCAGTGATAATAATTCCTCATTATCAATACTCATTAAATCAATACTCGCTAAAACTAAAGTGCCCCGGCTCAGACTGGGCTCCTTGGAACCCTGGGAATTAACTGACGAATTTTTCGAATTATTCAACAATCCGCGCTTAATGCCTCATTTACATTTGCCACTGCAAAGTGGTTCAGACAGTGTGTTAAAACGCATGGCAAGAAGATGTAAAACCCAAGAATTCAAACAAATAGTCCATCGACTACGGCAACTGACGCCACACTTTAATATTACCACTGACATTATTGTTGGCTTTCCGGGAGAGACAGAACAAGAATGGCATGACAGTTTTGAATTTATCAACAGCGTAGAATTCGGACACCTGCATATTTTTACCTATTCAAAACGTGAAGGGACCAAAGCGGCCACGCTGCCTGATCATGTGCAAAGTTCACTGCAAAAACAACGCAGTAAAATATTGCATGACAGTGCTGAAAAAATGAAACAGCGTTTTATTGAAACCCATCTTGGCATGGAATTTCCCGTTTTGTGGGAAGCTCAAATGGACAGTCTGGACACGACTAGAAAACGCATTTATGGCTATACGCCAAATTATATTAAAGTCGCTTGTGAGGTAGATGCTGCAAAAAACATCAAGAACAGCATTCAATCAGCAAAATTAATACACTATAAAAATGGCTATGTTTTAGCCGAATTAATTGATTAAAAAGGCCGATGAAAAAATCATCAGCCTTTTTTAGGCGTCTGCACACGAACAGGCTGATCAAATGCGACCGCTATTCTCGGACAACCGCCTAGTTATTGCATAATAATTGTTAACAAAATGCTTGTTAATACGGACTAACTGGCGAGTAATCCTCTTCAAAATTTTCATCAAAATCGATGTCCTCTTCGGGAACATTGCCATCTAACACCAAATAATTTCTTTTTGAGATATACGCATCTCTGAAAAAACTGTAGCGATCTACCGCAGCTTCACTGGCGATTTTTTCCAAGCTTAAGTTATCCGCACGCGTATCAATTGCATTTAAACCAAACAGGCCCAACGAAATGTAGGAATCCAGATAACTGATCGGGTTAATTGCAGCGTCACCAATCAAACCAATCACCCCTCTAGGAGAACTGGGACCAAAAAATGGAAGCACCAGATAGGGGCCACTTGGCACGCCCCAAAAGCCCAGTGTTTGACCAAAATCTTCATTATGTTTAGGCAAATCAATCATGCTGCTTACATCAATCAACCCGCCTATTCCAGCCGTTGAATTAACGATAAAACGTGCAGTATCAGAGCCAGATTGTTCAAATTTCCCTTGCAGAAGACTGTTGATGATGACACCAATGTCATCAATGTTACTGAAAAAGTTAGACACGGCGGTATCCGCAAAACTTGGCATCACCCAACGATAGCCTTTGGCCACCGGTTTCATCGCATAGTCATCCATACCATCATTAAACGATTGAACATCCCGATTCCATGATTCCCAGGGATCGACAGGGTTTGTATTTTGGGTCGTTGCACAGCCACTTAATAGTAATATGGGCAACAATAAAACTAAAAACCTAAAATTAGTATGCATTTTCTCTCCTCTACAATTTGATTAAATCACCTTCAAACCGAACACAGTCTTATGCTCTAACACATAGATGGTGCGCACTTTTGTTAACTGATAGCATAGTCAGTCATTTCTTTTATATTGTGCAAAGTTCGCGTAACATATCACAAAAATATCTATTTCAGCCATCAACAGATTATTCATGGAAGTTAAACACATACCTCTAGGGGAACGATTTAGAGGTTATTTACCCGTCGTTATTGATATTGAAACCGCCGGGTTCAACGCTAAAAAGAATCCGTTGCTGGAAATTGCCGCAATCATTGTTGAATATGATGCCAACAGTATTTTGCAGATAACAGAAAAGCATTCCTGCAACGTTATTCCGTTCAAAAACTGCGAAATGGATGAGGCTGCATTAAAATTTAATGGCATTGACCCATACCATCCATTTCGCATGTCAATCGACGAAAAGGAAGCGCTCGATACCATCTTTAAACCGGTGCGTACCGCTATTAAAAGGAATGACTGCAAAAGAGCCATTCTGGTTGGGCATAATCCGGCTTTCGATATTAATTTTTTAAATGCAGCCATTGATCGCACAAAAATCAAACGCAGCCCCTTTCATCCATTCAGTTGCTTTGATACGGCCACGCTGGGTGGACTTGCATATGGGCAGACTGTACTTGCAAAAGTAGTTCAGGCAGCCAATATTGAATGGAATAGCGAAAAAGCCCACTCAGCACTTTATGATGCAGAAAAAACAGCTGAATTATTCTGCACCATTGTCAATCGATGGAAAACATTAAGCGAAAAAGAATAGAATGCTTAATCTACCAACGCACTCAGATTAAGCTTCAACACCACCTGCCGCAGCCAAACTGGTTTGCAACTCACCTTTGTTATAAAGATCAATCACAATATCACACCCCCCAATTAATTCACCATTGATGTATAACTGAGGATAAGTTGGCCAATTAGAATGCTGTTTTAATGCCTCTCGCATTTCCGGGTCTTCAAAAATATTCACATACATATATTTGGCGCTGCACGCCGATAAAACCTGAACGACTTGCCCAGAAAACCCACACTGAGGGAAATCCGGGGTGCCTTTCATATAAAGTACAACAGGGTTAGATAACTGCTCTTTAATTCTTTCAATTACATCCATTACAAGACTCCAAAACTAAATACCCAGCAATATTATCAGTTATAACAAATAGATAAAAGACAGGAATACAAAACAATTTATTGATGTAAGGCGAGCATAAAAATATAATAGCGAGTTTTTTCAAGTAACTCACGCAGAAAATCATGAATAGTCATATCATGCCCACTTATGGTCGGCTTCCCGTAACCTTTAGCAAAGGCGAAGGCGTATGGCTATGGGACACAGACAACAATAAATATCTGGATGCTTTATCCGGTATTGCCGTGTGCAATCTTGGCCATGCTGATCCAGATATACACCAGGCAATTTGCCAACAAAGTAGTCAATTACTCCATACCTCAAATCTATATGGTATAGCCCACCAGGAACAGTTAGCCGACGAACTGGCGCAACTAAGTGGACTTGATAACATGTTCTTTTGTAATTCCGGTGCTGAAGCTAACGAAGCCGCCATTAAAATCAGCCGTAAGTATGCGCAGCAAAAAGGCATAAAAAACCCGCTGGTGATCACCATGCAAAACAGTTTTCACGGGCGCACCCTGGCCACGCTCAGTGCGACTGGAAACAAAAAGGTTCAGCAAGGCTTTGCTCCTTTACTTAGTGGATTTCAACATATCCCTTTTAATAACCTGCCTGCCTTACAACAAGCTATTGAAGATAACCCTTCAGTGGTTGCTATCATGTTAGAACCCGTGCAGGGCGAAGGCGGTGTAAATATTCCCGCTCGCGATTACCTGACACACGTCCGTCAACTCTGTGATCAACACGAACTTTTGATGATTGTTGATGAAATACAAACGGGTATTGGACGTACCGGTAAATTCCTTGCTTTCCAACATAACAACATCCTGCCTGATGTTTGCACCGTAGCAAAAGCGCTGGGCAATGGTGTTCCTATAGGTGCCTGTTTAGCGCGCGGTAAAGCAGCAGAAATTCTAAGCGCTGGTAGTCACGGTTCCACCTTTGGAGGGAATCCACTGGCCTGCAGTGCTGCGCGCGCAGTATTACAAAAACTTAAACATTCCCGCATTATTGATCAGGTAGAACATAAAGGGACGTTAATTCATCAGAAATTAGACGACAAACTGTCTACAAATAACAATATTCAAAACATCAGGCACAAAGGCCTGATGATTGGCATAGAACTAAAAACAGCTATTCCCGATCTGGTGAAAACTGCACTTGATCACCACTTATTAATCAATGTCACTGCCGAAAAAACGATTCGACTGCTGCCTCCATTAATCATCAATGATGATCAAATCGAACAGCTCACCACTATTTTGGCGGAAATACTTAACAGATAAATCGCTCATGCAACCAAAACACTTTACGCGCTTACTGGACTTTTCTTCTGAAGAATTAGTACAGATTGTGCTGCGCGCCATAGAATTAAAAAACAACCGTCAAGCCGACTTCCAGCCTTTAAAAGGTCAGGTATTGGCCATGATATTTGAAAAATCATCCACGCGTACGCGGATTTCATTTGAAGCCGGCATGACGCAGTTTGGCGGCAGTGCGATCTTCTTGTCACCTAGAGATACTCAACTTGGCCGAGGCGAACCGCTTGAAGATAGCGCAAAAGTCATCTCCAGCATGGTCGATTGCATCATGTTACGCACCAATGCGCATAGTACTGTCACCACCTTCGCCCAACATTCCAGCGTGCCTGTGATTAATGGCTTGACTGATTTGCTGCACCCTTGTCAATTGTTGGCTGATATGCAAACGTATTTTGAATACCGAGGCAACATTCAGGGGAAAACTGTTACCTGGATTGGAGATGGTAACAATATGTGCCATTCCTATATTAATGCAGCTATTGCTTTTGACTTTAACCTGCAATTATCTTGTCCAGATGGCTACCAGCCAGATGCCGACATCTTGAAAAATGCGGGTAATAAAGTGACATGCTTTGCCGACCCCATGCAGGCGGCGGATAAATCTGACCTGATTGTCACGGATGTATGGGCCAGCATGGGTCAGGAAGAAGAACAACAAAAACGTGAAGCCGCCTTTAAAAACCATCAAGTCTCACAAGCGCTAATGGATAATGCAAATAAAAACGCCTTATTTATGCATTGCTTGCCCGCACACCGGGGCGAAGAAGTAAGTGCTGAGGTCATTGACGGCCCACAAAGTGTTGTTTTTGCAGAAGCTGAAAACCGCTTACATGCGCAAAAAGCATTACTTGAGTTTCTCTTGTGTTAAGAATTCGCTAAAATCAGCCTTTTAAACCTTATTTATTAATCAATTTGTGAACAAATTACTGCTCGGTCTAATTTTTACATTTGCTTTTTCTGCTTATTCCCATGCGCGTACGGTCTATGTCACTGACTACATAAAATTTACCCTGCGTAGCACGCCAAGTAATCGCAGCAAAATCGTTAAAATGCTGCCTAGTGGCACCGCCTTGACGGTACTTGATGACACCCAGGGCACAGGCTACACAAAAGTAAAAACACGTAGTGGAGCCGTAGGTTATATTCTAAACCGACATGTTTCAGAAAAACCGATCAGTAAACACTTTTTGCAAAAAGCAAATCAACAATTACAGGAATTGCAGGAAGAAAACACACTGATTAAACAAGAACTGGCGCAAATTAAAGGCGAAAGTGAAACCACCGTCACTTCCAATCAATCGCTAATCAAAGAACGTGACCGCCTGAGTACCGAGTTAAACGAACTAAAACAAACGGCGGCTAATGCGGTACAACTTAAACATCAAAGAGATCAATTGCAGGAACGAGTCATCTCGGTAGAACGCGAATCACAACAGCTAAAACGTGAAAACCAGGCATTGGTTGACAGCTCGAATCAGGACTGGTTCCTATATGGTGGCATCTTGGCTCTATGTGGCGTAATTCTAGGCTTTATTCTGCCAAAATTAGGCTGGCGCCAAAAAACCAGTAATTGGGACACATTCTAAAAATATTATTCAGGACATCGCTTAATGGCAAATTCAGACGATAACAACACCCGTACCTTTTCCTCTCAAGTAGTGGATGGAATGGAAAGAGCGCCGAGCCGAGCCATGCTTCATGCTGTCGGCTTTAAAAATGAAGATTTTAGCAAACCACAGATTGGTATCGCATCTACCTGGAGCATGGTCACACCCTGTAACATGCACATTAATCAATTGGCGGACAATGCTGCTCAAGGCGTTGACAATGCAGGTGGTAAAGCGGTTGTTTTCAATACCATCACCATTTCTGATGGTATTTCCATGGGTACAGAAGGCATGAAATATTCACTGGTTTCCAGAGAAGTGATTGCTGACTCCATTGAAACCGTCACTGGTTGCCAGGGTTTTGATGGCGTAGTTGCCATAGGTGGATGCGACAAAAACATGCCGGGGTGCATGATCGCCCTGTCACGCTTAAACCGCCCTGCAATTTTTGTGTATGGCGGCACCATTATGCCGGGTTGTCATAAAGACAAAAAACTGGATGTTGTCTCTGTGTTTGAAGCGGTCGGTGCACGCGCGAATGACAAAATAGATGATGCAGAACTGGCCGCGATTGAATCAAAAGCCATCCCTGGCGCGGGTTCCTGTGGCGGAATGTACACGGCTAACACAATGGCTTCTGCGATTGAAGCGCTGGGAATGAGTCTGCCAAACAGTTCTGCCCAAGCAGCAATTTCTGATGACAAACGCCAGGACTGTGAACGCGCTGGGGCAGCTGTGCTTAATTTATTGGAAAAAAACATCAAGCCTAGCGACATCATGACCAAAAAAGCCTTCGAGAATGCCATCACTGTGGTGATCGCATTAGGCGGCTCGACCAATGCCGTATTGCATTTACTGGCGATGGCTAACGCAGCACATGTTGAACTTAACCTTGATGACTTCACGCGTATTGGTCAAAACGTCCCCATGCTGGCGGATCTAAAACCCAGTGGTCGATACCAGATGGCAGAACTTATCGAAATTGGTGGTATTCAACCACTTATGAAAATCTTACTGGATAAAGGACTGCTACATGGCGACTGTTTAACCGTGACAGGAAAAACCTTGGCTGAAAACCTGGCTGATGTGCCCGCCTACCCCGACCATCAGGACATGATTCGCCCACTGGACAACCCGATTAAAAAAGACAGTCACCTCGCCATTTTATACGGCAACCTTGCTGTTGATGGTGCTGTAGCCAAGATCACGGGCAAGGAAGGACTGGTTTTTACAGGAAAGGCAAAAGTATTTGATGCCGAAGAACAGGCGCTACAAAGCATTCTTAATGGCGAAATAGTTAAAGGTGATGTCATCGTCATCCGTTACGAAGGTCCTAAAGGGGGCCCGGGGATGCGTGAAATGTTATCCCCCACCTCTGCCATTATGGGTAAAGGGTTGGGTAAAGAAGTTGCGTTGGTCACAGACGGACGCTTTTCCGGCGGTACACACGGCTTTGTGGTGGGGCATATCACACCTGAGGCGCAGGTCGGCGGCACACTGGCCGTTGTTGAAAATGGGGATGAAATTACCATTGATGCGGATAACAAGATTTTAACTTTGCATGTTGATGAGGCTGAAATCAATGCCCGTAAAGCCCAATGGAAGCAGCCAGCACCACGCTATACACGCGGTGTCCTGGCTAAATACGCCAAACTGGTTAGCTCTGCTTCGCAGGGTGCTGTCACCGATAATTAAAACTGACTTGTTTGAAACAAGCACGTTTAATAATGACCTTTCCTTCTGAATCCAGTCGACACAACCAGCCTTCTTTTGTCGACTGGTTCAGAAGCTCATCACCATATATTCATGCGCATCGTAACCAAACCTTTGTTGTATTCTTCAGTGATACTTTGCTTAAAGGTGAGTTTGCCAGCTTTATTCATGATATTGCTTTATTAAAAAGTCTCGGCATCCGTCTGGTACTGGTACACGGCATTCGCCACCATATTGACCAGAAACTAAAAAAGCACTCACTTGAAGCCATTTTTCATCAAAATAATCGGGTGACACCTGCCGAAATGTTGCCTGTTGTTAAAGAGTCAGCAGGGTTAGTCAGGCTGGAAACCGAGGCGTTGCTCTCAATGGGCTTACCTAACTCCCCCATGGCTGGGGCACGCATTAAAGTGGCTTCCGGTAATTTTGTCACTGCACGCCCTAAAGGCGTCATTGATGGCATAGATTTTGGCTATACCGGTATCGTTCGTCGCATTGATACGCATTCAATTAATCAGCAATTAGACCAGGACAATGTCGTGCTGATTTCACCCATTGGCTATTCCGTCACCGGTGAAGTCTTTAATTTAAATGCAGAACAGGTAGCAACAGAAATCGCGATTGCATTGACCGCCAAAAAACTGATTCTTGTCACTGAAGAAGAATGTCGAGCCCCAGACAGCAATACCATCATCCGCCAAATGACGACTCGCGAAGCGAGACAGTTCATCGACAAATCGAAGACCAATGATCTGCTTTGCCGCTCATTGCAAGCTGCCATTGATTGTACGGCAGGTGGCGTTGCCCGTGTTCACCTAATCAATCACACAAATGATGGCGCATTGTTATTGGAACTGTTTAGCCGCGATGGGGTAGGCACATTAATCAGCGCTAATTCATTTGAAAACATCAGAACCGCTCGCGTTGAAGATATTGGAGGGATTTTAGAGCTAATTATCCCCCTGGAACACCAAGGTGTCTTGGTAAAAAGATCGCGCGAAAAGCTAGAAAGGGATATTGAAGATTACATCGTCATTGATCGCGATGGTTTAATTTTAGGATGCACTGCACTGCATTGTATTGAAAATAATAATGCTGAAGTGGCGTGCTTGGCAATTCACCCGGAATATCGCTCGGAAAATCGTGGCAGCCTGCTCTTGGAACATTTAATTACTAAGGCTAAACGCAAAGGTATTAAACATCTGTTTGCCCTCTCATCGCAAACCATGCATTGGTTTATTGAACATGGTTTTACCGCAGATGAAATAAATTCACTGCCAGAATCTCTAAAAGTTTTCTATAATTATCAACGCAATTCGAAAGTTTTCTACAGAAAAATATAAATAAGAATGCTTAAAGTATTACAAATTACAGACATGCATATCATGCCTGCTGCTAAAGATACGCTGCTGGGTATTAATACAGAAAACTATTTTCGAATGGTTATTAAGCATGCCCATCAGCATCATGGCAGCTTTGATTTACTGTTGCTCACGGGCGATATTGCGCAAACACCTGTTGCTACCACCTACAAAAAAATTGTAGAGATTGTCTCAAGCTATCCAACACCGTGCATTTGTCTGCCCGGCAACCATGATGACCCGCAAGTTATGGCGGAAATATTGAATACCCCACAAATCAGCTGCGCGCCTTCATTTGAGACAGATAGCTGGTCATTAATCTTTTTAAATAGTCAAAAACCAGGAAGCGCCGGTGGCCATCTCGCTGACCCACAACTTACTTATTTGAACCAGCAACTGAACCTGAAAACAGACACTAACATTGCCATATTCATGCATCACCATGTGATACCAAGTGGCAGTGTGTGGATGGATACTATGCAAGTGGAAAATCATCAGCAGTTTTTTTCACTGATCAATCCACATCAGCAGGTGAAAACTGTAATTTGTGGACATATTCATCAAGACCTGGAAAAAATAGTCGATAAGCGCTTGTTTCTTGGTACGCCATCTAGCTGCTTTCAATTCAAACCACAGCAAATAGATTTTGAAGTCGATAGCAAACCCCCAGGCTACCGAGTTGTGGAGTTTTTAGATAACGGCGCTATCAACAGCCAGGTCATCTGGTTGCCAGTTACTCTGGATGAATTGGATTTAAGTTCTCAGGGCTACTAAAACGCACATTAGCCAGATAACCCTGCGGATCCACCGGGATATGATCCTGCATGAGCACCGCGCCCAATTCAATCAACGCCTTTCTATACACTTTTCGCTTAAAATAAACGACATCCTCCAATGGCTTCCAGTACTCGACCCATTGCCAATTATCAAATTCCTGCTTGTGTCCACAGTCAAATCGCACTTTGGATTCATCCGACAACATACGCAAGATAAACCAGATCTGTTTTTGACCGATACAACGTGGCACCGCATTTTTTCTGATAAAGCGTTCCGGTAATTTATATCTCAACCAGTAGCGTGTCCGACCCAGTAGTTCGACATCCTCGTTTGATAACCCGGTCTCTTCCCATAATTCCCTGAACATGGCGGTTTCCGGATCTTCATTTTCATCAATTCCACCTTGTGGAAATTGCCAGGAATTTGCCCCTTTACGTTTAGCCCAAAACACACGACCGTCATCTTTGCAAAGGATAATGCCGACATTAGGCCGATATCCTTTTGAATCAATCATGTTAAAAACCTTTAAATTCAGCCCGTCAATTTTAAACGTCGATGTTAAAATAAATCAGACAGTTATATGTAATAGTTGATGACATTGTTTCATAAATAGGTAATCTTCGCTATAGCCGAAGCATAATTAGTTATTGCCTGAAGCTTTGATAACAAACGCAAAATAGCGCGTATATGTAGCCACTGTGAAATCATGGCTTCAGGCAGAGAACCAGTAAAACAAAAGGAAATCATGTGAGTTTAGCCATTTTTGATCTTGATAACACATTAATCGCCGGTGACAGTGATTTTTTATGGGGTCAGTTTCTAGTTGACCAGGGAATTGTTGATAAAACCATTTATGAAGACAGCAATGCTCGTTTTTATGAAGAGTACAAACAAGGCCAACTGGATATTGTCGAGTTTTTACACTTCTCTTTAGCGCCACTGGCTAAACATGATGCACAACAATTGTATCAATGGCGGCAACAGTTTATTCAACAACGCATTAAACCCATTTATTTACAAGCCGCTGCCGAACTGGTAGAAAAACACCGTGCTAACGGAGATACCTTGATGGTGATCACGGCCACCAATCGCTTTGTTACCGAGCCGATTGTCAAACTGTATGGCATAGAGATTTTATTGGCAACCACGCCAAGCATGCAAAATGGGCAATACACCGGCGGATTTGATGACACCCCTTGCTTTCAAGAGGGTAAAATCACGCATCTCAATCACTGGTTAGAAGATTCTCATGAGACCCTGGAAAATAGCTGGTTCTACAGTGATTCACACAATGATTTACCGTTATTAAAACGTGTAGATAACCCGGTTGCAGTGGATGCCGATGATACGTTGCAAAGCTTTGCTGATGCACATGGCTGGCCCAGCATCACCTTACGCGATTAAACAATTATGGATAACACGAACGAACAATCTTCATTACTGATCAAATTCCCATTTGATAATACTTATGTCAAAGAACTGCCTGGATTTTATGTACCTTGCCAACCTGAGCCCAGGGCAACGCCAACGCTGGTGTTTTTAAATGAAGAACTTGACAAAGAACTCAAACTGAATCTGACCAGTCATGATGCAACGGCATTAGCCGCCATATTTACAGGCAACCAACTTCCTGAAGGTGCAGAGCCAATTGCTCAAGCCTACGCCGGCCATCAATTTGGTCATTTCAGTCCACAATTAGGCGATGGACGTGCATTGATAGTTGGCGAAGTCCTTAATCAACAGGGAAATCGCTTTGATATATGCTACAAGGGCTCAGGGCGCACACCTTTTACCCGCGGCAGTGATGGTAAAGCGGCGCTCGGCCCCATGTTACGCGAAGTCTTACTCGGCGAAGCCATGCATGCATTGGGGGTCGCCACCACCCGAGCACTGGCCGTCACATCAACAGGCGAGCTGGTTTTTCGTGAAAATGCCTTACCCGGTGCGGTATTAACCCGAGTCGCCGCCAGCCATATACGCATCGGCACATTTCAATATTTTGCCTCACGTGGACAACACGATTATGTCAAACGTCTGGCAGATTACAGCATTCGCCGCCATTTTCCACATTTGCTCGACTCTGAAAACCGTTATCTTGAATTCTTGATTGCCGTCAGTCAACGTCAAGCCGCATTAGTTGCACATTGGATGAGCCTGGGTTTTATTCATGGCGTCATGAACACCGACAACATGAGTATCGCGGGTGAAACAATTGATTACGGCCCGTGTGCTTTTATGGAACATTACAATCCAAAAACCGTTTTTAGCTCTATCGATGAGCAAGGCCGCTATAGCTATGCAAACCAGCCACTCATTGCACAATGGAATCTGGCGCGACTGGCAGAAACATTATTGCAATTAATTAATGACGACCAAACCCAGGCCATTGCTAGCGCAACAGAAGTCATCGAAACCTTTTCCACCGCATATCAGCAACAATGGTTACAACGCATGCGCTGCAAGCTGGGTATCACACCTTCATCACACACAACTGATGCAGAGGATCGCGCGCTGATTCAAGAATGGCTAACCTTGCTACACACACATAAAATTGATTTTACACTGGCGTTTAGCGCATTAGTGAATGCCGCCCAAGGCGAAGACGCCCCATTGTTCGCCTTATTTAGCCAAACTGAAGAAATACAAGAGTGGCTGAACAAATGGAATGCGCATCGTGTTATTGAAAACACATCCTCACAAAATGACATCCTTACCACAATGCGCCTTGCCAACCCCTCGATTATTCCACGTAACCACCTTGTTGAAGAAGCCTTAACCGCTGCCTCCCGTGATAATGATCTACAACCATTCGAACAATTACTCGCTGCCCTGAAACAGCCCTACAGCCAAGCAAAAAGCCTGGTTCGCTACACCCAACCCGGCGATGAATCATTTACCGCTTGTTACCGTACATTCTGCGGTACTTAAACAGATTAAACATCCCTATTCTGACGTATAATTTGAGAAGTTATGGAAAACTATATGTAATAAATCAGTAATAACGTATATTTGCTAACAAACATTCAATGCTTTCATGATGAAAGAAAAATGATCTGCTGGCTTTGTATTTTTAACATGACTCTATTACTGATCGTGGCAAACGGTATGCCTGTTATTGCACGTAATTTATTGGAGCCACGTTTTAACTTGCCCGTGGACTTCCATATCAAACTCACAGACAACCACCCTTTATTTGGAAAAAGCAAAACCTGGCGTGGCCTGTTATCTTCTATCCTGGGTACAGGAATCTTTGCCTATCTATTGCATTTGGGAGTTTATTTTGGTGCGCTTTTTGGACTATTAGTCATGCTGGGTGATTTATTGGCCAGTTTTTGTAAACGTCGCCTCGGCTATATTGAAAGTAGTCGCTTTAGAGCGCTGGATATAATCCCAGAATCAAGCCTGCCATTTTTATTTCTCAATCAATATACAAACACCACACTATTAGAATCAACGCTTTGTGTGCTAATTTTTTTCCTTATTGAAGTATATTTATCCCCCCTACTCTACCGTCTGCATATCCGCAAAAGACCCTATTAAATATTGAGGAAAAAACGCTCCGTTCAGGTGGAGGACATGCTGCCCCGCTTTGACTACGTTGCTGTCAAGCCCCCTATGTCAGACAGGCTTTTGAAACGGACTGGGGGCTTATGGGTAATCAGGATTTTTTATGCTTAGTTCAGACTCATTTCTTTACTGGAAAATACAAAAAATTCTCTAGATTTTCCATCTGCCACGCGATAATCCTCATGACCTGACAGTCTCCTAATCTTATCGAGCACCTTTGCCCCATAAAATAACTTCAACGGTATGCACCATAATTGTTAAATCCAGAAAAATACTGTAATTTTTGACGTAATATAAATCATATTTCAGTTTCTGCACCGCATCATACTCATTATCGCCGTAAGGATAGCAGAGTTGTGCCCAGCCTGTAATTCCTGGTTTTACCCGATGTCTTTTTCGGTAAAACGGGATGTTTTTGTCAAATTGATCAACAAATTCTGGGCGTTCTGGTCTAGGGCCAACAAAGCTCATATCCCCTCTTAACACATTCCATATTTGTGGCAATTCATCCAGCCGAAACTTGCGAATAACATGACCCACTTTGGTAATTCGGTCGTCATTTTTACTGGCCATTTTTGCTCCATCCATTTCTGCATCTGTACGCATACTTCTAAATTTAAGCACTTCAAAATTTTTATCAAATTCACCTACGCGAACTTGTCGGTAAATAATGGGCCCTTTAAAATTGCTTTCAATCCAAATAGCCAGTGCAACGAGCAGCATAAATGGCCAACTGACACTGAGTAATATCAAGCTGGAAATGATATCAATAATGCGTTTTTCAATTGACCTTAAATCACCCCCTGTAAAACCATCCGAAAACACGAACCAGCTTGGGTATATATTATCCAAATCAATAAACGCCTGTTCGCGTTCGTAGAAGGTCACAAGGTCGACAACCGCGACACCAAAAACTTTACAATCAAGTAATTCATCCATGGGTAAACGACTACGCCTATCATCAATTGCGATCACTATTTCATCAATATCGTATTGTTTGACTATTTCTAATAATTGGCTGTGATCGATGATGACAGGAATGTTTTTAACTAGAACCTCAGCACCCTCTAATGCAAGGCAGGCGCAAACCCGGTAATTTTGATGTAAATATTCTTCATTGCTGGTGATTATTTTATTTGCTTTAACGCCCGTACCAATAATGAGGATTTTTTTGTATAGATTATTATGTTTTATATATCGATAAAAAATATATCGAATAAGAAGCATACCAAGAAGGCTAAAGCCCAGTGCATAGAGTAGAACACTGCGCGCCATTTTAAATTCAGGAACCGCATAGTAAACGATGATTAAACCAATGGTAGCTGCAGCAAAGCTTATTGAAACGCGGGACAAAATATTATAATCGTCCCAATTAATGATTCTACGATATAAACCAATTCCAATATTGACTACGGAAATAACGGTTGCAAAAATTAAACTGGATAGAATGATGTAATCATTATCGTACCAT
>SPJJ01055539.1_pt1 | contig 29570 bp, 19 predicted proteins | sample 3741741 | NCBI WGS metagenome assembly SPJJ01 (sample SAMN10925908, study PRJNA522277) | cold seep metagenome | isolation source: Elba SIP-enriched marine methane seep metagenome, extraction at timepoint T1 | place: Italy: coast of Elba, Mediterranean Sea | collected 2014-05 | reverse complement strand
CGGCCGCGCAGCAGGCGCGCGCGCTGGACGCCATGGCGGCAGGCAAGCTCAAGTGGTACCGGAGGATCGCGGAGGTCTACCCCGAGTGCAGGTTCTTCTTCATGGGCGATGACACACAGGCAGACGCTATCTTCGCGGAGCAGATGCTGCGCGAGGCGCTGCCCGGGTCAGGCGCCTTCATCCGCCGAGTGGAGCGCGCCGCCCCCGAGATCGAAGCGCCCCGGCTCTGGTACCACGACTCCTACTACGACCTCTGGGACGTGCTCCGGGACCTCAACAACTGGGGCGTGTTCCCGGACGACTCGCAAGCGCTCTTACGCGAGTGGCATGCGGAGTCCGCTGCAGCTGACCCGAGCGAGTTCAGGGACTCCGCGCGCGCAGCAGCCGCGCTCAGGGCGCTATCCGCCGCGCGGTGCTAGGCCCGCCGCGCCGCTGCGCCGCGAAGACAGCCGCCGTTGCGATGGCGGCCCCAGACCCCAGAACTATGAGCGCGATAAGTATCCCGTACAGGGCAGGACCCGCTCGCCGTGCAAAGTCGTCCTCAGGCGTTGTCAGCGTCATCCTGTTTTGAACCCCGCGCAGGATCAAGGTCTTCTAGCGGCGCGAGCAGCCACCGCACAACTCCCGCGCGCGTGAACCCCGCGCAGAAGGCGGCTGCGCACAGTGCCGCAAACCCAGCCAGAATAGCCCCAGCGGCGTCAGTGTCAGTTATCTGCAGATCCATCTCTTTTACCAGGCCCCGCGCGAGCGCTCGACGCCCGCCGCCACGTCGACCGGGGGTGGGTACGGCGCGAGCACAGTGAAGGCGAGGCCCGCTGCCACCAGCGCCGAGGCACCGAGGACGACAACCGCCCACCGCGTGGACGCCTCTGCAGAAGCGCCCGGCGACGCAATCGCTCGGGCGGCCGCTGCGTAGTTGATTTTGCCGCCTGTCATGCCTTTTCGAGGGCGCAATAAGAGCCGACGTCAAAAGAATGGCAACGGCGAGAGACTTCTGGGTCGGGGCCGCAATCACGGTTGCCGTGGGTGCGGCCGCGCTTGTGGTCCTGGGCGCGGTCGCATACGCGCGCGGGGGCCGAGACGCGCCCGACGCCCCCGCGACTGAGCTCGACATAAACACGCTCAAGACCGGAGACATACTCCTGGTCGGCTACAACGGCGTGCGCAAGTTCTTCAGCAGGTGCGTCTACGGGTCCGTGTGGACTCACGCCGGCGTTGTGTGGATAGACCCGGGCAGTGGGGAGCCCTTTGTTCTGGAGGGGTCCGTGTACCGCCCGCCGCACGTGAACCGGGTCCAGCGCGTGCCGCTGCTCTACTGGCTCCGCGTGAACCGGCGCGTGGCGGCGCTCGGAGTGATACGCATAAACCGCAGTCCGAGCGCAGAGGTGCTGTCACAGGCCTTCTCGCGATTCGAGACGGGTCGGATCGGAATAGAGGGGTTTAAGGTCAACTGGGCACGGTTCCTCTCTACACGCGGCTTCGACTCCCTGTCGCCGGAGTCGCTCTTTGCTCCGGCAGATGTCCGCAAGCCGCCGACAAAGAAGTCGGCAGAACGTAACCTCCCCGGCGACTCCTTGTTTGTCAAGGCGGGCATCCTTCCTGCGCCGGCCGAGTTTGAGCATACTGCGACCTGTCACGAGATACTAATCGCGACGCTTCAGGACGCGGGGGTCTTCGCGCGCGACCGCACGCCCTGCAGCTACTTCCCCTCCTGCGTCGCAAACCGTCGCGTGCCGATGGCGAAGGGGTTTGAATACGCCCAGGTGGAGCCGCTCAGCGCAGAACGAGTCGTGGAGGAAATGCGCCTCCACTAAAACTGGTGCGCTCAGCTCTCCGGGATACAAAACAATGGAACCGAACATCCAGGCCTGGGCAATCGAAACAGCGGAGGACATTCTCCGCCGCGTGAACGCGGGAGGGGACGGCGTGGGCACCTTCGCCTCGAAGTACTCCAGAGACCTCCGCGAGTCGCTAATCGCCCTGAAGGCGAGGCTTGACGTGATTGGAAGAGACACCCCACTCGAATCAGTAGTAGAGAGCTTCTTCACAGTGCCCTGGGTTACCTGCGGAGACAGCATGTTCTTCGACCTCGGTTTCATCACGCCGATGACCGACTCCCCACGCGGTGATTCGGCTATCGCGCCGGGCCTGGGCGGGCTCGGAGTTGCGGATGTGCTTGTCGCGGCGGCGGCCGGGGCGCCGCAGCCAGACGCGCTGCGGCCGCCTGGCCTTGAAGCGAGTGTGTTCGAGCTGGATACTTGGGTGACTGTCCTGACAAACCGCGCCCAAGAGTTTGCGCGGAATCACGACATGATGTGCAGTTCTGCCCGTCTTAACTCGGCTGCGACTGCGGGCGACATGAGCGCGCAGGAAGCCCTGTCGGTGCTCCTTGTGCAAGGCGTCGAGGTCGCGCGCGCGTGGCAGTCCGAGGTCCCGTTCCCGGACGAGCTCCGAGTCTGTAACTAGACGCGCCGGCCCGCGGGCCGGCGCTCTTAGGCGCTCTTAGCAGCACCCGCCGCGGGCTTGTGCGACTTGCTCTTCCCTGAGATAGCGAAGGCAATACCAGCAAGCGCGACCAGGCCAACCCCGCCTACGACAAGGCCCACTACAAGTCCTTTGTGGTGGCGGAAGTCCGACTCTAGCCGCCCCTTGGTGCGGTTGAGGGCGCCATTTACGCCGTTGGCCGTGATGCCGGGCTTGTCTGAGTCCGGCACGGTGGGCGGGTCGCCGCCCGCCGACGCGGTCGCACTCGGGGCGTTGCTAGACACAATCGAGTTGCACGCCTGCGTGGCGTTCACGTTCCCTTCGATTGTCGACCCGCCGGATTGGTTCACGGTGAGGGTCATGTTCTGCACACACAGGACATCATTGTCACACAGCGACCCGTCCTGGCTCGTCTTGAGCGGCGGCGGGTAGAGGCTGCTCCGGCACATCGGGAAGGCACACCGTAGCGTTCCTGTAGGCCCCTTTGATCCGGGGCCGGTTGTCGTAGTGGATCCGGGCGAAGAGAAGGAGTGGATAAGCTGCTGCGCTGCTTTAGACCGCTTGCCCTTGCTCTCGTTCTGGAGGAACTGCTGGTACTGGCCATACAAGGCGTTTGAGAGATGGCAGGCGCAGAGAGTGATCACGAAGTCGCGCGGGGTGGCGGCGGTGGACGCGACCGCGCCGGCGGGGAGCTTGAGGATCTCCAGCGCGGTTGCGGGGAGCGTCGACTTGTACTCGTTGTAGTTCCGGTACACCTCGACGCGGAAGTTCTTGAAGCGCGGGAGAGTCGGGTCTTCTGAGTAAGGCGCCTGGTACCAGAGGTACCGGCAAGTCTTCCCCGCGGAGGTGTTCGCGCCGTTTAGGTCGGCAGTCGGCGTTAGGGGGTTGAAGGTGTTACCGCAGGTCAGGTCAGTTACCTCGGGGTTGAACAGCTGCGGCATGTTCACTATCACGTCTGCCAGGTCGACGCGGACCACATCCGGGTCAGCGACCGTGTCAGCGCTCTTGAACAGGTTCACGGCTGTGATCCGACCGGATAGGCGCGCGGCAAGGTCCATTGGTATCTCCTCCGAGGGGAGTCGCAGGCTGAACCCAGATGTCACCTTCTGCCGCAGAACAAGCCGCGTAGTCGCCTCGCCGGCCGCCCCGGCCTTCTTAAGGCCATCAGCAACGTCCGAAAGAATGTCGAGGTATGACAACTCCAGAGCCGCGTTAGAAATCTTAGGATCGCCGGCAGAATCCCGAACAAAGAAGAACACAGCCGCCTCCTTCACGTACGGCGTCTCGGACAGCCCCTCGCCTGCTTGCGTTTCGTTCACGGCGTTAGTGATAGACAAGACCACAACGTCATTCGCCGGGGGGATCTCAGCCGGAGTAGATGTCGACGTCCCCTTGAGGTCAAACACAACGTCGTCGTCCGCGCCTATCGCGTTCAGGCCGGCAAGCGTTGACGCCTCGGTGCCGGGCTTGTTGAGCAGCTGTGGGGCAGTCGCAAGGAAGTTCACCGGCGCTACAAATGGGCCGTAGGCGTAAGCCGTGTCTTCAACCGTTATGGCAGAGCCTGCGCGCGTCTGGATCGGGTCCTTAGTGATCTTGAGCCCTTCAGAGCCGTACACAGTGCAGAAGCTTGTAATGGCATTGTGCACCGTCTGCTCCTTCTCGGCCTCGCTGCTGACCACAGCTGGGTTGTTGCCATTGAGAGAGTTGGCCGGCGTCGAGACCGGGGCCAGGGCGTCCAGGATCTTGGGCACGTTATCGCGGCACTCCGGTGCCCAGAGTATCCCGTAGTCGTCAACCGAGCGCAGATCCGGCTCAGTTCCGGTCGGGACGCTCACGACCTTCCTTGTCGTGCGGGACACGTTCTTGTTGTTGAAGCAGAACTGAAGCAGCTTGTTTATGCAGTCGACGCTCCCAGTGTTGGGCTGCGGGCAGATAGCCGAGCACGCAACCGTGTCGAGCCTCTCCGCGTTGCCCAGGTTGCCGCAGTAGTCCTCAACCGCCTTCGCCGCGGTCTGGCCCGACGGTATCACGCGCTTGACAATAGTGCTCCCAGACATACTTACCTAGGCTGGCCTTTTGGCCCGCGAATGAGGAATTTGCTGCGCGCCGTTTCCACGCAAAAGGGACGCCATATGTCACGACTACACGCCATCACTGAGATTGAGGAATCCGAGGCCCCGGAGCTCGAGGTCCCAGCCCAAGAGCTTGAGGCGGAGGATATCTCCACCAAGGACGCCGCTACTTGCGCCGCCCAGCGCAAGTACGACACCTGGGGATACGACATGCTCAAGATCGAGTCGCTCAGGAACGCCTTTAACCTCCACTTGAAGACCAACCCGAGCGCGACGATCCCGCTCGACGGCCGAGGCGTGCGCGTTGCTGTTCTGGACACCGGGTGCGCGACCACACACGAGGACTTCACGCGCCCGCCGCGCACCGCCATCAACCTCACGCGCAGCAGCCGCGGGTGGCGCGACGTCCAGGGCCACGGAACCCACTGCGTAGGCGTGATCGCCGCGCGCACTGACAACCAGGGCGTGAACGGCGTTGCTCCAAACGTGGAGATCCTTGTCGGCAAGGTCCTCGGCGACGACGGTTCCGGCACGATCGCCGGCATCGCGCGCGGGATCGACTGGGCCGTGCGCCAGAAGGCGGACGTGATCTCGATGTCCCTCGGCGCGCGCGGGCCGATGCCGCCGCAACTCGAGAAGGCGGTCGACCGCGCAATCGATGCAGGCGTGATCGTGGTCTGCGCGGCCGGCAACGACGGGCCTTACCAGGGCACAATCGGGTCCCCCGGCCAGTACCGCAGGTGCATCACGGTCGGCGCCGTGGACAGGTACCGCCGCGTCGCGCGGTTCTCCTCGCGCGGGAACGCTATTGACATCTGCGCGCCGGGCGTGGATATCTACAGCACGTTCCCCAACAACCACTACGCCAAGCTTTCCGGGACGAGCATGGCCACTCCCGCGGTTGCTGGAGTCGCGGCTCTCTACGTCCAGCTGTGCCAGGCCACGGGGGCAAAGCCCACCCACGCCGACTTTGAGAAGCTTGCTTGCGACACGGCAGACGACATTGACGCAAACGGCTTTGACACCAACACGGGATATGGCATCATCAACCCGACAAAGCTCCTGACCTCAGTCGCCCTGAGGACGCCCGCGCCAGCTCCTGCGCCCGCGCCCGCCCCGGCGCCCGCCCCGGCACCGGCTCCTGCGCCCGCTCCTGCGCCCGCTCCGGCACCTGCGCCCGCTCCTGAGCCCGCTCCCGGGGCGGGAGTGGCCGCGCGCGTGCACATGCGCGGCGGCGTCCACACCGACATCAACAACATCACCAGCATCGAGTTCATGTCATAGACAGACCCAAGCCGGGCCCGCGGGCCTGGCAAAACTGGCCCGGCCGGCAAAACAGGGCCGGTCCAAAAGGCAATGGCATACCTCGAGGACCTCTTCAGCCCACGCAGCGGGAAGAAATCCCAGATCGCTACTCAGACCGAACGGGTCGCGGCGAAGAAGAAGTTCCTGAGTCAGGACCTGCTCGTCCTCGCGGAGGACCGGTTCGTGCTCAAGAAGACGTCTGACGCACAGCTGAAGTCTGCGGACTCGCCCGCCGCCCTCCGGGTGGCAAGCGGCGTCGCAGACCGGATCGAAGAAGCGATCGGGATCAAGCTGCCCCAGCCCGACTACACACCAGAGTCGGTGATCGAGGCGTTTGTCATCTCGGGAGACCTCTCCATCGCGCCTTGCAGGTTCGCCAAGATCTCATACGTGGACACCCCCGCATCCGAGAGCAAGGAACTCGCAACCGCGATCATGTTCCATGGCAGAGACGATGTTCTCGCGATCGACATGGATGAGGAGTCCGCAAGGACTGGCCGATTCAAGCTCCGCGCGCGCCGGACTGTGATCGCGGAAGACGACAAGGCTGCAAGCGTAGCCGAAGACGTCCTCAGCGTGGAGCGCAGTCTGCACCCGCTCGGGGAGCAGATACGGCTGACCGTGCGCGTGACGCGGCGGGACGTGGCGGGATCGCAGGCGCGTAAGCGCGCGCCGGTGGTCGGTGAAGACACTCTGGTGATCTACTACGCCGCACCACTCGCCGGGGCGTACACCCTCTTCCCAGAGGCCCTTGTCTCTGCGCGCACGCGCGCCGGCATGGACCGCCTGTTCTCCGTCTTTGCTCCTAAGCTGACTCCGAGCGTGCTCGACTCCCTGTTCAACATCAGCGAGGCCCAGCTCATCCGCCGGTTCGGCTCAAACCTCCGCGTGGAAGCGCTATCGACGCTCATCGAGCGCGGGGGTAGCCGAGACCGCGAGAGCGTCTGGGTCGCGCGGCAGGGAGACCTTGCTGTGGATGCTTTCAGCGTAGCCAAGTCCGCGGACGAGCTCGTGTCTGGGTTTAGCCCGGCGCCGCAGATCTCTGCCTTTCTCCAGAAGAAGGGGTGGGAAGCCTACGCCTTGAAGGTAGATGAGTATGCTGAGACGGCGGAGGCACGCTGGTCTGACGCAGCGCTGTCCGGGTTCCCGCGCGAGGTGCGGGACGCGGCAGATGCAGTGATGCTGGCCGAGGCCGCACCTCCGCGCCTCCGCGCCCGCGCCGGGCCGCGCGCTCCCCGCGAGTACAACCCCGCCGAGGACCCGCCTCTCCCGCCTCAAGCTGTGATCTCAGAAAGCCGAATCGCCGAACTACAAGCCGCGATTGGCGGAGAGTACCGGGACCTTGTCCAGGCAGCGCAGAAGGGTGAAGCCGCAGACGCATCTGCAGCGGAAACGACCGCGCTTGCGGAGTGTGTCGACCTCTTTGATGCCGGACTCTCAGTCATTGGCGAAGCAGAGATCGGCCTCGTCTGGGAGCGGCTTGGCCGTGGGCTGTTTGGAGAGACAACCGGGCCCGAGGGCTTTCGAATGTCCAGCCGCCGAGAAGACAACGCCCCTCGCTGGACGATTGTTAATCACAGCGGCGGCTGGTGGGAGGGCAATGGCCTTACTCTGGTCTACCTCGCCGAGGCGTCTCCCTCTCCAGACGACATCATTGGCAGTCTTCAGAAAATCGGCTTCTACGTCGGCCCTCTGCCTGCTGATGCAGGTATGGCCGTTGTTGCCCTGAACACTGGAGACGACAACTCCCGGACTCGAGCGCTGACTATTGCTCGCGTGGAAGACCCCGAAGTGTGGCCCTCCGCGCTCGCGGCGGTCCTGCTCGGCCCGGCCGCTTTCCGCGACCTGGCGGAGGCGGCGCGGCGCGGCGGCTTTGAAGTCTCCGCGACCGCGCCTCCCACCGTCCGCGAGACCGGAGAGCCACTCGCGAACCCGCCCCGCCACGCGGCGGGGATTGTCGACCTCGCGCGCGGGCGCGGGCAGCGCGGCATTGAAACGATGCTCCGCCTTACAGAGATGGCAGCCGCCGCGAGGAGACACGACAACCGGGAGCAATCCCGCGCCCGCGCCGCCAAGCCGCGCAGTGGGATCGCCGCGCGCGCCCGCGCGCAGGAGAACGCGGACTCGGCACTGCCCGGCGTGCTGTCGGAAAGCGTCGAGTTCGAGTTCAGAGTCCAGCGCGTGACCCCACAGATGTTTTACCGCGTCTTGGAGCACTTCTCCGACCGGCCCTCCTTCGAGCCCAACCGCGCGGACACTGTCACTGTGATCGGCGACTGGCGACTCAAGGAGTCTGGAGACGCCGCCGACACAGAAGCAACAGTCGCCGGCCTCGGCTCAGACGGCGGCGCCCAAGTCGAGAGTAAGTCGACTCTGTACCGGTCCGGCAAGGGAGCGCCCTCCGAGACCCACCTCGGCGTCGGCACGGCTGTCTCTGTTGAGCGCGTGCACGACCCGGCTCAGGTTGCGGATCGGATCGCGGAGGAGTTCGCTGCCGGGGCGGCCCTGGTCAGGCACAGGCGCAGGTCGAGTGTTAGCGTAAACGGAATCGCGCGCGCCGACTTTACCATGACAAGGTCCCACTTCACGGACAGCGACAAGCCTGACACTGTCCGGTTTGAGGTTGAGGTTGAGGTGCAGAACGAGGGCGAGCTGGCCTTTGCGGTTGCCGCGCTGGTTGACATCCTGCACGTTGCGAGGGCGACGCCGTTCATGTATGCCTTGTCCAAGGCCCCAAGGTCGGACAGTGACCTCTCGCCGGTGCTCGACGCGTACCGGAACCGGCTGATGGCGCGGCCGCGCAACATCAAGACGTCCGACTTCGCGCCGGCGCGCCTCGGCGCGGGGTACTTCGCCGCCGCCAAGGCAGACGGGGAGCCCGCTGTCATGGTTGTCGCGGAGACGGGCGTGTGGCTTCTCCCGGCAGCCGGGGGCATGTCCCTGATTGTCCCCTCCGGCGCGCGGCCGGCCACCGAGCGCGAGTTCTCCCCGGACAAGGTGGACTTCCTCGACCAGCCATCGGCCGAGTACACAGACGCGCTCTCCGACCTGTTTGGGTGCGTGATCTTTGGCGAGAGGATCCCGACCAAGAACAGCAAGGCAGGCAAGAGCGCCCTCGCGACGCTCTTCGCCCCGTTTGACGCCCTCGCGGGGCCGGGCGGGGAGTCCCTCAAGGGCCGCCCTTTCTCTGCCCGGTTCGCCGCGGCCGCCGACCTCTGCTCGCGCGTCGCAGATGCACTTGAGGAGTTCCCGGCTTATGTCGCGTTCATGTACAAGAACATCTACAGCGCTGGGGAGACCGCAGAGAGCGCTTCGGCGGCCCTCCGCGCCGCCAACTCGGAGGCGGTCGAGTTTGAGACGGACGGAGTGATCTTCACCCCAGAGAACGCCCGCCCGGACGGGAAGCCGTTCGCTGGCGAGGCCCCGCTTGACGTGCTGAAGGCCAAGCCCTGGCGCGAGCTCACGATCGACTTCGCGGTCGACGCAGATGCCCGCCGCGTGTACGTTGTCGGGAATGACTCGAAGCTTGTTCCGTTCTCTGCGCACGGCTTCGATCCGGAGACGCAGATCGCCTGGGACGCACCGACCATCGCCGCTGTACCACCTGGGACACTGGTCGAGTTCGGCCCCGAGGACGAGTTCCCAGGCGCCTCGGACGCCCCCGTGCTCGGCCCGCGCCGCATCCGCGCAGACAAGGAGAACCCAAACGGCGAGTACACGGCGGGCGACGTCTACCGCGACATCCTCCGGCCGATCCCCAAGGCCCTGGTCATGGGCGAGTCTGACCTCTCCGTCCTGTTCAGCATGATCAACCATAGCAAACAGGACGTGATAACGAGCGCGGTCGGGCGCGGCAAGGAACCTGTTGTAGTTGTGGACCTCGGCGCTGGGCGTGGGGGTGACCTCGGCAAGTACAAGCGCGTCCTGGACCGGAGGCTGGCGCGGGTCATCGCTGTTGAGCCCGACCCGGGCAACATCGGAAGCCTCCGGGAACGTGCCGAGGCGAGCGGCTTCGGCGACCGGATCTTCACGCTGGAGAACCGCGCGGAGGACACGGCTCCGATTGCGACCGCGCTCCGGGCGGCTCTGGCCGAGTTCCCGGACGCGCGCGTGCTTGTGTCCATGATGCTGAGCATGTCCTTCTTCTGGGAGTCGCCGGAGCGCGTTGCCGAGCTGAAGCGGACCCTGTCCGCGCTCGCGCAGGCCGCGGACGACCTCGGAAGCGGGGCCGTTCTCGCCTTTGCCACAATCGAGGGAACCCGGACGCGCAAGCTTGTATTTGAAGAGAACCCAGGCATGTTCAGCGGGCCGGGCCTCACAGTCGAGGCGAGGAGCCTGGAAGCACCCGAGAAGGGGCTGTATGTCTCTCTTCCGGGAACCATTGTCGGCGACCGCCAGCTGGAGTACCTTGTCGACCTCTCAGACATACCCGGGGCCTCGCAGGGGCAACAGCTAGTCGACTCGGAGAAGCTCGGGTACCTGTCAGGCGTTGCTCAGAAGTACGGTTCGCTGTTTGTAGGAGGAGCGGCCGAACTCGAGCCGGCAAAGTCCGACGGCCCGGCGCCGCGCGGTCTCTCAGAGGTCCTGGCAACGGTGGGCGTCGCCGAGCGCAAGGCCGCCGCGGCAGCGGAGGTCACCCGCCGCGCGCGCGGGTGGGCGACGCTCAGCCTCGCGGGGCCGGAAGGCCTTCCCCCGGTGGTGTACCTGGAGGAGTCGGAGCGTGACTTCCTGTTTGGGGCGTCTGGAGTTGCAGCCGCAGCCGCGCCGGGCGCGCGCGCGGAGGTCGTGCGCGGGACGCCGGGGTCCCCTGTGCGTCGGCGCCGCGCGCGCGTGGAGGCCTGGACGGCCAAGGCTGTTGCGGACAACGCCTTCGCGGAGAAGCCCTGGGAGATGTCCCGGTTCCAGAACGCGGTGACAATCGCTAGCGTGATCGCTGCGCCCGCGCCGGGCGGCCGCGCGTTCGGCCTGTCCGCGCGCGGGGTCCTTGTCGACACGGCAGCCGGGTACGGCGACGGCCTTGCGGCAGCCGTCCTCGCGCGCTGCTCTGGGTACCAGGGCGCGGCAGCAGACCCAGACGCGGCGCTTGCTGTGCTGGGCGGCCTGGCCGCGCCGACCGCCTTCCGCGCCGAAGTCGCTCAGGACGCTCTCCCGGAGTCCGCGCGGGGGAGCGTTGTCCTGGCTTGGGCAGGAGACAGCGCGGAGGCGGCTGTGGAAGCAGTGCGCGCGCACGCTGTCCCGGACCACGAAGGCGCGGCGCGCGCGGTGATAGCTATACCTGCCTCCAGCGACACCGACATCCCGGGGACGCTCAACGCGGCGCTTACTGGGCTTACCCGAGACGGGTTTGAGTTTGAGTTCATAGCGGAGTCCCTGTACACCGAAAACGCGACCGGCGCGCGTCTTGCGGGGCTTCCTGCAGAGGCTTACCCGCTTGCCCCGGGCGCAAACACGGTCTTTGCTGTGTTCCACCGTGCGCACGCGCCAGCGCGTCTGCTCTCACCGTGATAGCACCCTAACCACGCGCCCCGCGGGGCGCGCAAGTGGATCAGACATGGCTCTCGCAAAACTGTTTTAGCCGTGGCTATTCTCACCAAAACACCTTCTGCTGGCGTTGATGCTAGATCTCTACAAGGCTATAAGAGAAAAGAACACTGCAAAAGCCATAGCTCTTATAGAGACGGGCTCAGATATCAACGCTCCTGATAGACAAGGCCACTTTCCGTTGTATCTAGCATGTCGCTCTAAGCTTTGGAAAGTCGCTCTTGCCCTTATAGATGCCGGTGTCGATGTAAAAACCCTAAATCTAGGTCGAATATCATACTATTCTTTATTCAGCAAGGGAGAGAGCGAGACCGTGATCCTTGCTCTGATAAAGAACGGGCTAGATGTAGACACGGTTGACGATTACGGGCGGTCTATCTTGTATTTAGCGTGTGCCCACAATCTTGAATTGGTCGCGCTAGTGCTAATAGCCATGGGTGCAGACGTCAACGCTGCTCCTCGCAATATCTACCTGCCGCTATTCAAAGCCTTGCGCCATTGTCAGGGAGACGTTATTTCTCTGCTTGTGATGAAGTCTAGGCCTTCCCCCTTTAATTTCACCAGATCGCAGAGAAAAACATTGCGGAAAAATATTACGGCAAAGAGACTGGCTTCTGCCGTTTACCGCTACAGGGTCGAGCTAAGCTGCTTTCCAGAGTTTGGTGCATTGGTGAGAAGCCTCAACCGCAGTTCTGAAGCAGCTGCGAGACCTCCTACCCATCACTAAATAAGCGACTGGCTTCAAGAGGTTTAATACCCCTGCGGGGGCGTGCGAAAAACTTGCAGAAGATCAAGCCAGAACAAGCTTACTACAAAACCCGTCCCGAGTAACCACACCCGAGTACCACAATGAACACCATTCCGAAGCAACCAGCCACCACCGAGCCAGAGGCGACGCCCAGCGTTGCCGCCAAGGCGCCGGCGAAGTCCCGCGCGAAGAAGGAAACACCGCAGAAGGCGAAGCCCGCACCGAAGCCCGCCAAGGTCTTCACGGTGAAGGACGTCGCTGATGCGGTATCCAAGTACGCAGAGGATCTTGCCAAGCACCTGATTGAGGTCAGTGAGGCTACTGCTTCTGAAGAGATCGCGAAGACCGCTGAGAAGCACTTCGCCTCGACTTTCGTTGCGGAATCGAAGTCCGCTCTCAGCGTGCTCAAGTTGCTCGGAAAGCCGCTCCCCAAGTCACACAAGGCCACCCTGGCCGAAGAGATCGCGGGGGCTGAGGACGAGTTGAATGCTCTGCTTGAGTTCCTCGCCGAGGCCAAGACGAGCATCCCGAGCCCGGTCAAGCCGGGTGACAAGTCCCGGTCTCCGACTCTGGTCAAGACCGTGAACACCATCCACAAGGTGGGCGGCGACCCCCAGGACATCCTGGAGCGCGCCCTTGAGACCGCGACCTGCAACGGCGCGCCTCTCCACCCGGATTTCAAGACCAAGTTCGCCGCGGACATCAAGACCGCGTTGGAAAAGGTCTCGCAGGGGGCCACGAAGTCCCCTCCGAAGGCGCTCCCGCTGGACCCAACCACCGGGAAACCACTCGCCCCTTCGCCCGCCAAGGCCGAAGAGGAGACACGCAAGGAGGCTGATGACGAGTCAGCTTCCGAACACGATGAGCAGACCCCTGAGCCCTCGCCCGCCGAGGACTCGGTCGGCAACTCTGACTCCGAAAGCGAAGCGGTCGACCCGGCCGTGAAGCCTTCGGCATGCACCCACATGACCGGCATTGACCTTGAAGACGGTACTAGTCTTCAAGCGCTCGGCTCCGCTCTCTTTGTCCTCAATGACAAGAAGGCAACCATCATTGGAGGCATCACGCCCCCAGAGGTTGACCTTGAAGAGGCTGGAGTTGACGCCTTTGAAGATGCCGCGCTCGCTGCCTTTGAGGCGGATTACTCCGACCCGAAGACAGTCGAAGAGCTTTGCGCTCGGAGAAGCATGCCGGCGTTCGACGCTTCAGAGTCAGAAGTCGACAAGACAACGCTTGATGCACTCAAGGCCGAGGGCTACTCGGTCGTGATCAAGACGATCGGCACACCCGTGTTCAAGTCCGCGTGCAGCAACAAGAGGAACCCCCTCTTCGCCGCCAGCGAGTAAAGCACCTTGCGTTTAGACGCCTGCCCTGCGGGGCGGGAACAGCCGCGAAATTGCGCTCACCCATGGACCCCTACCCACCCCTGGACACAAGACAGGTCGGCCTCCTCGCGACGTCAACCCGTTTCCTGCTGGGGTTGAATTTTAAGGCTAAATCCCGACCCGTTTGCTCTGTTGGTTTGGATATCGCCGTCCCGCGGGCGGCCTGAAAACTTGCGCCAATCGAGCCCGGGCGGAGGCAAAAGAGGATGACAAAGCTTCACGACGCCGCCCGAAATGGGCACACCGCCACCGTGCAGGCCCTGCTTAAAGCTGGAGCGGATCCTAACGCGACTAGCAGAAGCCGGCAAACGCCCCTGCACCTTGCTTCCTGGTATGGTCACACTAACACCGCGCTGACCCTGATTGCAGCCGGCGCGGATCCTAACGCGAGAGACTGTGGCCTGCAAACAGGATTGCACCTTGCTTGCCGGAAAGGGTTCACCGGCACCGCACAGGCCCTGATTGCGGTCGGCGCTGATCTCCACGCGACTGACTGTAACAAGAAAACGCCGTTGCATCTCACTTGCGTAAATGGGCACACCAAAACCACGCAGGCTTTGATTGCGGCCGGCGCGGATCCTAACGTGGGAGACATCAAGCAGCGGACGCCATTGCATCTCACTTGCGAGTATGGGCACACCGAAACCGCTCTGGCCCTGCTTGCGGCCGGCGCTGATCTCCACGCGACCTCTGAAGAATATCAGGAAACGCCATTGCATCGTGCTTGCTGGTATGGCCATACCGACATCGCGGAGGCCCTGATCGCGGCCGGCGCAAATCCTAACGCGAGAAACCGTAGGAATATAACGCCATTGGAATATACTTGCCGGTATGGCCACACCGACACCAAGCGGGCCCTGATAGCGGCCGGTGCTGTTAGCCTTTAACAAGCGCACCTAACTCAGGCCACACGCCGCCCTGCGGGGCGGCCTGAAAACTTGCGCCAATCAAGCCCGGGCGGAGGCAAAAGAGGATGGCAGAGAACCGCTACTTTACCAAGAATGGGCGCGCCGAAGCCGCGCAGGCAATGATAGACCCCAACGCAGTCAACATCAACCAGCAAACGGGATTGCACGATGCTTGCTGGAATGGCCACACCCACAAGGCGAAGGGTCTTATTGCGTCTGGTGCTTGCGTAAACTCTGTTAACCATAAACAGGAAACGCCCTTGCATCTCGCTTGCTGGACAGGGCGCACCAACACCGCGCAGGCCCTGATTGCGTCTGGCGCCGATGTCAACGCGACCGACTGTAACCAGCAGACAGGATTGCACTATGCTGCCAGGTATGGCCACACCGGCATCGTGCGGGCCCTTCTTGCGGCCGGCGCGGATCCTAACGTGGTTGGTACCTACGATGATAAAACGCCCTTGCACCTTGCTTGCCAGCATGGCCACATCGACACAGTGCGGGCCCTGCTGGCAGCCGGCGCGAGCGTCAACATGGCTAACGGCGACCATGAAACGCCATTACACATCGCTTGCTCAAGTGGCCACACCGACATCACACGGGTCCTGCTTGCGGCCGACGCAGATCCAAACGCGGCTAACAAGAACAAGCAAACGGGATTGCACTTGGCTTGCATGTATAGCCACACCGACATCACACGGATCCTGCTTGCAGCCGGCGCAGATCCTAACGCGTCTGACATCCTCAAGAGTACACCCTTGAGCGTAGCTTCCAGTGGTAGCAAAGTCGACATCGTACAGGCCCTGATAGAAGCCGGTGCAGATCCTAACGCGACCAACAACAGCAAGAACACGCCATTGTACCTGGCTTGTTGGCGTGGGTGTTCCGACATCCCGCGGGCCCTGGTTGCAGCAGGAGCAGATCCTAACGTGACTACCCGCGGCGAGGATACGCCATTGCACCATGCTTGCGTGTGGTCCCCAATCGACGACGCTGCTCAGTTCCTGATCGAGGCCGGCGCGAATCCCAACGCGGCTGACAGCGACCAGCAAACGCCGTTGCATCTCGCTTGCCGGAATAAACGCCCCAACACCGTGCGGGCACTGCTTGCGGCCGGCGCAGATCCAAACGCAAAGACTAAGTCCCTCGGGCAAACACCATTGCACAATGCTTGCTGTATGGGAAATATCGACACCGTGCGGATACTGCTTGCGGCCGGCGCAAATCCTAACGCGACTGATAGTGACCAAGAAACGGGATTGCGCTACGCTTTGAGGAATGGCTTCATCGACATCGCGCAGATTATTATTAAGGCAACCGGTGACGATAGTTAACAAGTGCGCCTGCCTCAAGGCATTGGCCGCCCCGCGGGGCGGCCTAAAACTTGCGCCAATCTACCTGCGTTAAAAGGGCAAACAGGATGTCAGAGCTTCACGACGCCGCCAGATCTGGGCACACCGACGCAGTGCAGTCACTGATTGCGGCCGGCGCTGATGTCAACGCCTCTGACGACATCTTCCTGCAAACGCCGTTGCACCTTGCTTGCAAGAATGGGCGCACCGACACCGCGCAGGCCCTGCTTGCGGGCGGCGCTGATGCTAACGCGAGAGATCGTGAGCAGCGAACGCCCTTGCTCGAAGCTTGCTGTAATGTCCACCCTGACACCGCTCTGGCCCTGCTTGAGGCCGGCGCGGATCCTAACGCGACTGACAGTGACCAGCGGAGGCCATTGTTCGAAGCTTGCTTTAATGGCAAACCCAAAATCGCAAAGGCCCTGATTGCGGCCGGTGCTGATGTCAACGCGACTGACAGCGAGAAGCGAACGGGATTGCATGTTGCTTGCAAGTATGGTCGCACCGAAAACGTTTTAGTCCTGCTTGCGGCCGGTGCTGATATCAACGCGTCTGACTACATCTTCCTGCAAACGGGATTGCACATTGCTTGCGAGTATGGGTGCGCCGACACCGTGCGGGCCCTGCTTGCGGCCGGTGCGGATCCTAACGCGACCAACATCAAACAGCAAACGGGATTGCACATTGCTTGCAAGCATGGCCACACCGAAACTGTGCAGGCCCTGCTTGAGGCCGAAGTGGATCCTAAAGCGACTGACACCTACCAGCTAACGGGATTGCACATTGCTTGCAAGTATGGCAACACCGAAACCGCGCAGGCCCTGCTTGCGGCCGGCGCTAGCCTCAACGCAACTGACTGTGACCAGCGAACGCCGTTGCACTATGCAGTCTGGTATTGCCGCGCCGAAACCGTGCAGGCGCTGCTTGCGGCCGGCGCTAGTTTAAACCTTCCTGACAGCAAGCAGCAAACGCCGTTGCACCTGGCTTGCCCGTATGGGCTCACCGACACCGCGCAGGCGCTGCTTGCGGCCGGCGCGGATCCTAACGCGAGAAATTGTGAGCGGCAAACGGGATTGCACATTGCTTGCCAGAATGGGCGCACCGACACCGCTCTGGCCCTGCTTGCGGCCGGCGCGGATCCTAACGCGAGAGATTCTGACCAGCGGAGGCCATTGTTCGAAGCTTGCTTTAATGGCAAACCCAAAATCGCAAAGGCCCTGATTGCGGCCGGTGCTGATGTCAACGCGACTGACAGCGAGAAGCGAACGGGATTGCATATTGCTTGCTCTAAAGTAAGCGTCGAAACTGTGCAGGTCCTGCTTGCGGCCGGCGCGGATCCTAACGCGACTGACCGTAACCAGGAAACGCCATTGCACTATTCTTTGGAGTGGTGCTGCGACAACAAAATCGTTTTAGTCCTGCTTGCAGCCGGCGCGGACCCCAACTCGGCTAACATCAAACAGAAAACTCCCTTTCACGTCGCTTGCAAGTATGGCAATACCGAATCCGCGCAGGCCCTGGTTGCAGCCGGCGCGGACCCCAACGCGTCTGACTGCAAGCAGCGAACAGGATTGCACCTGGCTTGCAAGTATGGTCACACCGACACCTTGCAGGCCCTGATTGCGGCCAGCGACGGCAGTTAACAAGAGCGCCTGCCTCAAGGCATTTGCCGCCCCGCGGGGCGGCCTGAAGCGCGGCTAGAGAAGCGCGGAAGCAAGCGCGGCTTCTGGGTCGGCAAGCGCCGTCTCGGCCGGCGGCGCGTCCTCGGTGCGGACCTGCCGCTCGAGCGCGCCCGTGACGGTCATCACGCGCTTGGCCGCGATGTCGGCCGATACCGTGTTGGCTATCAGGGGCGACAGCACCCGGTTGCGGCAGCACATCTTGAGGCCGCGCGCGTCCGCAAAGGCCGCGAACGCGCCCGGCCCGGGCGCGCCTGCAACCGCCAGGGCGTACGGGTACGCGAGCGCGGCGATGCTCTTCCCGCAGGTGCACACGCTGTCAAAGTACTCCGTGGCGTGCGAATACCCGGTGTCGGCGCGCGCGTCTGAAGTCATTGTCGGTGCTGCTTTTGGACAGCGCGGACTCCCAGCAAAAGGAAGTTTTGCCCCGATGCCCGAGCTGATACTCAAGCCGCGCGCGGCGCTCTGGCCCATCGCGGCCCGGCCCGGCGCCGCGGAGGCGGCCGCGGACCCCGCCGCGGCCGCGCTCGCCCCCGCGCTGAAGTCCGCCCGCGCGACGACCGAGCGCGGCCTGTTCGCGGTCCGCGCGATCGGGATTGCGGGGCTGCTCGCCCTGGTAGCGGCCGTCTTCGCGGGCCGGCGCGCGTAAAAGTTAGGACGCCGAACCGTTTGCCATCGCAAAAGGGGGACCGCTCGGATGGACGATCCCGCGCCCCACGCGCCGGCCCGCGCGCCTATAGGCGCTTCCGCGTCAGGCGTCCGCTGGTACCCTTTCCTGGTCGAGCGGCGTGCAAACTCCCTGCTGTCCTCCGAGTCGTCCAGCCTCGACTCCGCAACAGTAGTCGTCTGCAGTGACCTCCCGAACGGCGGCAAGTCGTTCGCAGCCTTTGAGACTTATCTCCACCTCTACGGATGGCTGTTCTCCAAGCTGGAGCCCGCTCAGCGCTGCTGCTACGAAGTCATTAGATCCGGACAGTCGCACAAGCTGTACATCGACGTCGACCTCAAACGGGGGCCGGAGACTCCTCCTGTTGCAGAAGTCGAGGCGTCGGTCGCCGCGCTTGGCGCGGCCGCTGCCGAGGCGGTCGGCGGGGCTGTGCACATGGTGTTCTCTTCTTGCAGTCGGGACAAGCTCTCGTACCACGTCGTAGTCCCGGACGTCGCCCTGGCGTCGCACGAGGCCGCGCGTGTGGCTTGCGAGACCGCGCGCCGTCTTGCCGGGCCCGCACTCGGAGCCGTGGACGCTGCGATTGACGCCGCCGTGTACAAGTCCGTGCAGCAGTTCAGGATCAACGGGTGCCAGAAGTTTGGGAGCGGCCGCGTGAAGGAGTTTAGGCAGGACCTGTCGACCTACGACCCCGCACTCGCTGCGGGAGCCGGGACGCGGATGCCTGAGCGCCTGCGCGTGTTCATGGCGTCCCTGCTCACAGAGCTGTCCGGCGCGAGGCCGATAGAGCCAGACTCCCCGGCCGGCCGCGAGATAGCCGCGCGCGCGGCCGCGAAGGCGGCCCTGACCGCAGCAAGACGGGCCCGCGCTCCCGACACAGAAGCGAATAGCCTTTCCCCGGCGGAGGCGCAAGATTGCCTCGACCTGGTGTGCTCCGCTCTAGTCGGCCGCGAGCGATGCGGTTCCGCGCCGTTCAAGCTACGGACGGACTTTGACGACTACGACCCTGATCCGGATACGGGTGCGGTACTGGTCCCGCTGGAGCGCACTGCCCCGTCCTGGTGCAGCTCCTGCGCGCGCGAGCACGAGCACGATCACCCGTACCTGATTGTGCGCGACCGCACGGCTGTGTTCATGTGCAGGCGCGCGGCGCGCGGCGCCGGCGTGAGCGTGGACCTCCCGAGGGCGCCCGCCCCCGAGCCGCCGCGCCTCACCGCGCAGGCGCTCCGCGCTGCCACTCCGCCCGTACCGGCCGCGGTGCCCAAGACAAAGATCAAGGCCTCCGCGCACCCGAGCAGGCGCAGCACCGACCCATCCCGCTCATCTGTTGTGTCAATGGACATCATGGCGTCGCTCGACATCGGGCGCGGTGGGTACTCGGTGAACACGGCGCCGGCCCCGCGCCTACCTGCTGGCGCGCTGCTCCCGGCCGCTCTCCGAGCCTGAGCGTCGGACCGTGCCTCCCCGCGGGGAGGCGAAACTGCGCGCGGAAGGTCCGCGGCCGAGACAAAAGCGATGCCGATATCAGCCTCTCCAGTCGACCACTTCTACGCAGCAGGCCACGCGTTCCAGGAACGCGAGGTCGAGCTCTCCCCGTTCGCGGACTTGTACCAGAAGTTTGCGAGCGAGATGGGTCCGGCCGCGAGTCAGATTGCGAGCTTCAACCACTGGCTTGCGGAGGAGCTTCCGGTGCAGATCCAGATGAAGTCGATGTGCCACGGGGGCAGCCACTATGGCTTCCACAACGTTCAGGTGAAGAAGCCCGTTCTGGAGTCAGGCGAGCCAATGTACCCCTACATCGCGCGCAAGCACGGCATGAGCTACCGCGGCGAGATGGTATGCGAGGTCGTCAAGACCGACCTGCGCACGCGGGAGGTCTTGACAGTCTACGCTGAGATTGGCTTGATCCCCGTCCTTGTCGGCAGCTCAGCCTGCTGGCTACACGGACGCGACCCCGCCGGCCGGCACGAAATCTTTGAGGACGGCAACGAGCCTCTTGGATACTACATCGTCAACGGATCGGAGCGCGCGGTTGTGACTGAGGACAAGCTCGCATTCAGCCAGGCCATCTCAAGCTACTCCAAGGCGAGAGGCGGCGCGGTTGAGACGACAGTGACCTCTCACGGCTTCAACGGCGACACGGTGATCAGCGCGTTCCCGGGCAAGATCGTCCCGCGCGTGAAGGTGTCCGTGATCTCCAAGGGGATGAAGGGCGTAAACACGCGCGTGAACGTGGGGTGTTTGATCCTGATGGACGCGCTTCTGCAGTACGGCGATCCGGACCGGTTCGCTTACGAGGCCCCGGCGCTCGCGTCCGGCGCGGCTGCTGTCGACACCGACGCGCGCCGTGTGGACGCCCTGGACACCGCGCGCGAGCTGATCATGCGCTTCGTCCCGGACCAGTACCGCGCGGCCGTCTCGGCACACCTCCTCGCGACAGAGGAGAAGTACGGGTCCGTAACCGCCCCGCTGTCCTACATCGTCTCAAAGCGCCTCAAGAACTCAAACACGGGCCGGGAGGCGGTCGTGACAGCCGCGCTCGCAGCGGCACGCGAGCGCACAGCGGCCGCATACGCAACGGGCCGCGGCACCCTGGACGCAACTGCAGACGCGGCGGCGGCAGTCGAATCGCGCATGTTCGCGCCGCGACTGCGCGCGGGCTCGGTCGCCGGGCCGGCGCCGGACGCGGACCGCGCGAGCATCCTTCTCGACTACTTCGCGGACCTCTTCCCCGAGGTCGCGGGCATGCACGACAAGGCGGTCCACGTGGCGGGCCTCGTCGCGCGGCACTGCCTAGTCGCGATCGGCGCCCTCAAGGTGGACAACCGCGACGGCTGGGAGAACAAGCGCGTGAAGAACGCCTCCGGGTGGATGTCGCAGCACGTGAACGGGTGCCTCAAGTTCACCCCGCACGGGAGCGGCATCACCGGGTACACGGACGAGCTCGTGAAGAAGTTTGCGCAGCCGGTTGACGGTGTCCGCGAGAACACGATTCAGATCCTCAAGCGCGACACACAGATCGCTCTCTGGTCCCTCGCGGGGCAGGTCAACACGCCCTCCAACAGGCAGAGCAAGCAGACGTCGGTGCGCATGGTCCAGCCCTCGCAGCTCGGCTACGTGTGCCTGTCCGAGACTCCCGCGACAGACGCGTGCGGCCTCACGAAGCAGATCGCGAGCACGGCCTGGACCGCGCTGCGCCGGTCCGCTCTCGCGTACGCGGAGGAGATCATCCGGCCCGTCCTGGAGCCGATCGGCGGGTGGGGCGCGGTCTCGGGCTACGATTCCGGGCTCCGCCCGCACCCCGTCTCGGTGGACACCGTGGTGGTCGGCTGGTGCCGCGCAGACGAGAAGTACCCCGTGATCCGGGACCGGACCAAGCGGCACCGCAAGTACTTCGACATCACTGTGATGCACAACCGCGACACGAACACTCTCGAGACGCACGCGAGCGGCGGCAGGCTGTGCTTCCCGGTCCTACCCGTGGGCGAGTCGGCGGTCAAGATCTCGGAGGAGGCCCCGGGCGGCGACCTCGCGGCATTCGTGGCAGGAGTGACCGACCTCATGGACCTGTTTGAGGCGGGCCTCGTCGAGATGGTGAGCGCGGCCGAGCTCCAGTACTGCCGCCTCGCGGACCGCGCGGAGGAGGTTCCGGAGGTGATCGCCAAGCGGGCCGCCGCACCGGAGCCGGACTCTGGCTGGCTGCGCCTTGTCGCGCCGGTCCACCCCCTGTCGTTCCTCGGCGTCGCGGCTGCCACCATGCCCTGGGCGAACACGTGCCAGGCGCCGCGCGTCAACTTCGAGTCCAACCAGGCCGGCCAGGCGAACAACAACAGCAATGACTGCAACTACGCCCGGTTTGACAACGCGAGCAAGCGCATGGACTGCGCCCGCCCGACTGTCGAGTCCATGATCGCGGGCCCGGTCGGCCTCAAGCGCGCGCCCGCCGGCCGCATGATGATCACCGCCTACATGGCCCTGGCAAACAACGGCGAGGACGGGATCATAGTCAACAGCAAGGCGTTCGCTGGCATTCGGATGACGAAGACCTCAACCTTCAAAGCAAGCGTCCAGATTGTGGACGAGGCTGCGCGGGCCCGCCTGGACACGCGCGCGCGCCGCACGGCTAAGCGCGTGAACCGCCTGTGCAACCCCTCCGTGGTCCTGTCCGGAGAGAAGTATGACCGCGACGGCAAGTACGCGCACGCGTGCCGGCACCTCGGCGAGGACGGCCTCCCCAAACTCGGCGCCGTGATGCTTCCGGATGACATCCTGATCGGCATCGTTACGGAGACGATCGAGGCAAGCTCCTCAGCAGCAAGCTTCTCCGACGGCGCCTCGGTCCGCCTCAGCGCGACGGAGGCGCCCGCAGTCGTGGACCGGATCGAGGTCGTGCCAGAGCTCCCCGCGCCGACCTCCGACCGCGCGGCCGTGAACTACATCGTGCGCGTCCGCGTCCGCGACGTGCGGCCGGTCACGCCCGGCGACAAGATGGCCTCCCGCCAGTCGCAGAAGGGCACGATCGCCGCCGTGCGCAGCAACACGGAGGCCGCGGCGGGCTACGACGCGACCTCCGGCACGACCTGGCCCGGGTCCGCGCGGGAGGCCCTCAACGACCAGATGTCGTTCCGCTTCGCCAAGGCGCTTCCGCGCATCGCTGAGGGCCCGAACGCTGGCGTGGAGCCGGACATCGTGGTGAACCCGGCCGCTATCCCTACTCGCATGACAACCGGGATCTTGTATGAGATGCTTGCGAGCCTCGGCGCCGTGTACACGGGTGAGCGCGTGGACGGGACAAGCTTCTCGCACCTGGACCTGGGCGACTTTGACCGCGTCGGGGAGATCCTGGAGTCGCGCGGCCTCGCCCGGGACGGAAAGTCGGTAGTCGAGTTCCCGGGCGGGCAGAGGCTCTACGGCGACGGGCGCCTGTTCATCGCGCCTATCTGCTACCGTTTCCTGCGCCACGTGGTGAAGGACAAGGCGCGCGTGCGAAGGATGGGCAAGCGCGAGTTGATCTCGAATGGACCCGTGCAAGGCCGCGGGAACGACGGCGGCCTCAGGTGCTCCGAGATGGAGAAGTTCTGCATGACTTGCTGGGGAGCGCCTGGAGTGCTCTACGACCGCTTCACGCACAGCAGCGACCTGTTCATCCTCGACATCTGCGCTAACTGCGGGTACTCGAGCTACATCGACGTCGGGAAGCTCTCGACTGTGTGCCGACGCTGCCCGCCCGGCACCGCTAAGCCGGCGATCCTGGAGGTGTCGTTCGTGATAGTGTTGATCATGAACATGCTCATCCAGGCCGGGATCGCGACTCGTTTCCGCCGCCTCATGCCTGTGTCTGAGTGACGCGCGGAGTGGAATAAGCGAAATTGGCCGCCTGCGGGCGGCTGAGATATGAAACCGCCCAGACACGAGCAACAACATGAGCGATCAGTACTCGACCCCCGCGCACGCCGCCCCGACCGCCGACCAACCGCCGGCGCCGAAGAAGCGGGCCCTAGACTGTACGCCGGACGAGCTGGTGAACATCATCACTAGCAAGCCTTCGGTTCGTCGCAAGCTATTCTGAGTACCACACAACCCCAGTCGGCGCCGCGCCGGCCCCTCCCGTGGGAGGGGTGAAACTTGCACGGTCTTAGACCCCCGCTCGTCAAAAGAGAAGATGCCAACACAATCAGCCTCGCACAAGTTCCGGTCTGACCGACCCCGCACCGCCCAGCGCGGCCTGGCAGTCAGCCAGTTCCCGTACGCCTCCACCTTTGATGGCCGAGCGGCCGCTCCCGACATGCTACGGGGCGTGCTCGCGTTCAAGCCCCAAGTCGAGCGCGCGGAGTGGAGTGTCAAGCCAAACGGCGTCGTGTGGAAGACCGAGTACGGCAAAGAAGCCTTCTCTGTCACGTTTGATACACGCGCGCTCGGCACCGCGGACTGGCGATCTGAGACGGTCATGGACTACTACACCGAGACTGCGCGACTCGCCACCCCCGGGCACGGTGAGACGCACACGCCTGTCGAGATCGCCGCGCACCCGGACACGCTCAAGACGCGCTTGCGCGCTGCGGGAATCCGAGACCGGGTGGACGCAATGAGACCGGGGGAGTTCCGCGACTCCATGTACACCGCAGTACAGGAGGCGCGGGTCGCTTCGCCGACCCTCGCGGTGAGCCTGTTCTCAGAGCTCAAGCGCATTGCCGGCGCTCGCAAGTCCGCCCCGCTGCGCGTCCTTGACGTGTCGGCTTACGGCGGCCGCGCGGTCGCTGCCTCTGCGCTTGGCCTTGAGTACCACGGCGTGGACCCGGACCCCGCGCTCCAGCCGGGGTACGCTGAGCTTGCCGCAGACCTGCGTCGGCTCGGCCGACCTGCGCCCGTGTTCTCACAGACAACACTTGAGGCCTACCGGGCGCCGGAGTCCGGCTGGTTTGACATCTTCACCGTGTCGCCCCCGCCCTGGCGCGCGGAGCCATACGGCGGGGCGGGGGCGGTGGACGCGCAGACTCACCGCCGGTACAACCGCTTCGGCGACTGGCTCTCCGAGTTCGCGTGCGCCCTCCCGGTTATGGCAACCGAAGTAGTCCGGAAGGACGGCGTGTTTGCCTTCACCGCTCTGGATCGGACCGCGGAGGGCGCCAAGCGCTCCAAGGCCGGACGCGCAGGCCGGCCCGCGCCGAACTCGCAGATCGAGTATGTGGAGGCGATCCTCCTCACCGCCGAGATGTGCGGGATGCTCTTCGTCGGCGCGATTGGCCTCGGTCCGCGTAACACTCCCTGGTGGACCTTTAAGGTGGGCAAGGGCCAGCCGGCCAAGATCGCCCGGGCGGGGCAGGCTCTCTGGTCCAAGTACCCAGAGCTGTTCAGCCGGGTTGCGGCGCGTGTATCCGGATACACGCCTCCGCGTGGGGTTCGGATAGTCCCGGAGTTCCCAGTGAGCGTCCTCGCGGAGGCGGTCCGGCTCCAGCTAGCGAGCACCGCGGCCTGGGCAATTGCGCGCCGGATTGAGGCCCTTGACGGCGGAGACAAGCCCCGGGAGTACCAGGCGAAGCTGTACACGCGCGTGCGCGCCGGCTTCGCGCGCTGGATGATGACCGCCGGCGCCGACCCGCAGACCAAGCTGATCGACCCCCTGTTCCCCGCGCACGTGGACCCGGCAGGGCCGCGCACAGTGATGGTGGGTAACATCAGCTACGGCGACCTTGTGTCCCTAGCGGTAGTCGAAACCGCGCTCACAACTGAGGAGTACTGGATCCAGCCCGCCGCGAGTGGGTACCGGACGCTTACAGGAGTCGGCGTGAGTGGCCTGAGCACCGCCTGCGCTGTGTTTGCCGCCTATGCCCAGCGGACCTCTGAGTTCCAAGCGGCCGACTCCGGGGGAGGATCGACGTCAATCAGCGCGCGCGAGATCGGGTTCCTGCGCTGGTACATCCCGATCTGCCCCGAGTCGCCGGCAGCACAGGCGCCCGTAGCGGCGACGCGGCTGGTTCTGGCCCCGCAGCCGCCCAGCGGCCGCGCGGTGGAGCTGTCTGCTCTCGCGGTCCGCTACGCCGCCCTGGGCGCGCGCGGGCACCAGTTCACGCGCACACTCGAGCGGTCTCGCGACACGCTAGCGGCCTTTGGCGGGAGCGACTCAGTCCTGCTTGACGCCTTTGCGAGCCCGTTCAACAACTGCAGCCTGCTCGCCGATCCCGCAGTCAGCCCAGCCCCCTTCTTCGGCGCCTTCCCGGACCTTGAGGCCGCGCAGGGGTCGCTTGGATCCGGCCTCGACGTGGACGCGCTGGAGGCGGCGGTCGACCGGTACACGACGCCTGGCAACCCAGTCGTGTTCCTGGCGAACCCGGTCGACACGCCGGCCTTTACTGTGATGGCGGTCGACACCGCGGAGCAGGTCATGCTGTCAAGCACCGCCGAGCCAGCGCCGGTCTTTGTCATGGGCTTTGTTGTGTGGGAGGACACGGCTGCGGCGGAGCTTGCCGCGCTGGAGGCGGAACCCGGCACAGTGGCGCTCACCGCGCTTGCGGCGGCGGCGGGCAACCCCGGCCTCACCGCGGTTGTGGCGTCCCCGCTCCTGCAGACGGGGTACGTCCTGTCCTCGCGTTACGAGAGCCGGCCGCCTGCTGACGGCGAGCGCGAGTACGCGGGGAAGCCGCGCGGTACGCGGTCGGTCGTCGCCGTCCTCGCGCGCGATCCGTTGTCTACTGAGTATGATCTCACGCGTTTAGCCGCTTGACGCGCCATTTTACCGCGCCGCGGCGCGGTACCAAAAGATGGCTTCGGACACCGACGCGAAGACAATCAATGCCTACCGAAGCGTGCTCGTCACCGAGCACGCGGAGACGCTAGAGTCTCTCCACGCCCGGTTCGGTGATAATGTAAAGGACATCATGGTCCTGATGTTCCAGATATGCGCAGAGAGCGAGTCCTTCCAGAAGCTGCCCATGTTCGTCCAGGGAGCCATCACAGAGGACGCCGTGGTCGGAATGACGGACGCCTACATGCGCTCGGAGGCCGACACTGTGCTGTCCAAGTTCGCAGAACGGATGTCGCCGCCGGAGATGATATTGATGCTGCGCGAGCGCGATCGCGTCGGCTTCGCGGAGGTGTCCGTCGACCTATTCCCGGAGGTCCCGGCCTGGTTCATCAAGTACGTGAACGACATCGTTATCTCTGGGGGCGTCCACGATGAGGACATGGAGATCGTGTTTGACATCCTGACTAACCTGACCAAGATCTCGCTCAAGTACGCGTGCCTGAGTGACCACCTGTCCGGGATCGCGGGGCTTGCGGGGGCGGTGCTGGCCCTGGAAATGGCGGGTACAAAAGATGGCAAAGTCGGTAAACCCGAAGAAGAAGGCAGCTGAGGGCTTTGACATACCCACTCTGGTGGGCATCGCGGACACAGCCGTGCGCGCTGCTTGGGGCGGCGCGGCGCCGGACGACGCCGCGGTGGCGGTGCGCGTGGTCCCGGGGTCCAACCGCACGGAGGTGTACGTTGTGGTGGACGCGCGCTCGGGCTCGCTTGTGACGCTTGCTAGTTCTCCTCCCGCACAAGTGTACGAGGTGGTCCGCGCGAAGACGCGCGCGCGACGGCCCCCAGGAGCCCCCGCTTACCTGGAAATAGTCGACTCGGAAGCGGACATTGGCGCGGCGCGGAGCCCAATCGTCCCGGTGCGGTGCAAGGTCACGGAAACGGCCGGCGACGCTGCTAGTGTGGCGGCGACCGCAGTCGCCGACGCGATGGTGTCCGCCCTCGTGGCGGCTAAAACCACCACTGCTCGATCCCGCGCAGGTCGGCGATGACCGTAGAGGGCCAGACGAAGACGCGCGCGGTCTTCGGCGCCAGGACCGGCTCTCCGAAGCACTCTGCGGCTGCGGCCGCAGAACCGTTTGCCGCGAGAGTGTTGGACCGCGCGAGGGCGACCTCAAGAGTCTGGACCGTTGCTACGTCTATCCGTGCCGAGGAGTCGATAGTCACTGTCTCCGACTTCTGGTGGTAGGCGATCGCTGGCGCGTCCGCGGGGCGGCGCACGCAGGCCTCAAACGCGGAGAAGAACACGCTCCGGACAAAGACCGGCATGTCCATGTCCAGGTACCGCGCCCGGAACGCCCGCGCGCCGGCAGTCGGTGCCGTGAGAAGCTCAGCAGCGGCCCGCAGCGCAAAGACGACAATGGTGTCTCCCAGAAGCCGGTTCGCGTGCTCGAATACCGGGCGGGACCAGCGCTCGGACGCCTCTCCCGCAACCGTGCCGTAGAAGTACCCGGCGCGGTTCAGGGGCTCACCGCTGTTGACGAGGTAGGCCATCACGGCTACTCCAAGCGCGGCGGCGGCGGGGGCCGGGCCCTCACCGGGGAGAGAGCCCGGCGGAGGCGGGACGGCCGCGCTGTCAAACAGGGCCGCGCCGACGCGCGCCGCCGCGCCCGCGACTGCGGAAAGCGTCGCTGGTGGCTCGGGCGCGGGAATGCCCGCGACCGCCCGCGCAACGATGTCGTAAACGACAAAGAGCGCTTCAGATGGGAGGTGGCTGGTCGACACGTGGTCAGCAAAGAGAGCCGAGACAGCAGCGGTGCAGGCCGCGTCCTTCGCGTCCGTCCAGCCGCCGCGGGGCGCGATCCCGCGCTGGTCGGCGCAGGGCGGGGGGAGCGGCGTCCCAGGCCAGACGGAGGACTGCGCGAGCTTGCGGATCTCCGCGGCGCCGTCCGACAACAGCACCTGCCGCATGCTCGGCCGGTCCGCGCTGTCCACGGTAAGCATCCAGGCCAGCATCTCCTTTACTGGCCTGCCCCAGTCGCCGCCCGGCTGAGATGCCGGGAGCAGCTGCATCACTGATGTCAATCTGTTGATCTGGCTGCCCGAGTAGTTCTCCCTGATGTTGAGCCGCGTGGCAATGATGTTGAAGATCTGCGAGTTGCCCTGCGCCTGCTCCGCTATCTCCTGGTCTCCGACGCGCGTTCGCTCGGCCTGCGTGGCAAACGGAGTGTGCCTGCCAGAGAACAGCATCAGGAGAGACACGCCGAGGCTCCACACGTCGTCTGCCTGGCAAGCGCGCGCGTAGGACATGCCGGGCGCGTCTCGGCCACCAAAGACGGTTTCGGCTTCAAACAGGGACAGCTGCTGCGGCGACATGTACTTGATGTCGCAAGCGTCTCCGCGGAATAGAGGCGAGTAAACGCACCCGCGCGGCGCCTCGATCTCCGGAGCGCCAAGAGTTGGCGCAACCGCCGCGCTGTCAAACCCGCCGATCACGGGCCGGCGCGAGTCCCGGTACACGCGGAGGCTGCGGTCAAGCGTGATCCCCCCGTGGATGAAGCCGGAGTCGTGGATCGCCGTGAGGCCTAGCATGTAGCCAATGGCAGCGCCTGCGATCTCGGCCTTGGTGAGGACGACCCGCGGAGCGTTCTCGGGGCTGCCTAGAAAGCACTCCGCGGTCTCAGTTGAGGGAGGACGCGGGTGGAAGTGGTCGCGTGCGGATACCGAGCTTGCGCCGAGGCTTGCCGCGACACGCCAGAGCTCGTTTCCGGCGTTGTGGGCCACTGCGTCTCCCAGCTCCATTCGGGAGCCGAGCGCGAGGAACCGTGAGCCGGGGGACGCCGCGAGTCGCCGGCTGAACATCAGGGCGAACTTTGCCGAGCTCACATACAGCGTCCCGAGCTCCGCTTCCGCCGCGCCGGACACGCGCCCCTCCGCCGCACCCCGGTCCTCATCCTCACGCATCTTGGCGCACATGCCTTCGGAGATCAGACCGACTTCCTCCGCGGGTGCAGTCGGGGCCCGGGTGCCGAGGCGGGTGGAAATTTTGGTACTGCTGTGGGAATGACGCGTAGTGACCTTAACATCCGCACCGCTAATCGGTGCACCTCCGGTATTTTGATGCGCCGCCTTGGCTGCGTCCTCGGCCTTAATCTGTTTGATCGCATCGTTGAGATCAAGTTTGACAGCT
>SPJJ01030989.1_pt1 | contig 30117 bp, 49 predicted proteins | sample 3741741 | NCBI WGS metagenome assembly SPJJ01 (sample SAMN10925908, study PRJNA522277) | cold seep metagenome | isolation source: Elba SIP-enriched marine methane seep metagenome, extraction at timepoint T1 | place: Italy: coast of Elba, Mediterranean Sea | collected 2014-05 | reverse complement strand
GCCATAGACCTGGGCCTCGCCATAGACCTGGGCCTCGCCATAGACCTGGGCCTCGCCATAGACCTGGGCCTCGCCATAGACCTGGGCCTCGCCATAGACCTGGGCATTGCCACTGACCAGGGCACGGTCAGTGACCCAGGCATTGCCCCAGACCCTGGCCTCGCCAGTAACCCAGGCACCGCCAGTAACCCAGGCTTCGCCAGTAACCCAGGCTTCGCCGCTGACCCAGGCTTCGCCGCTGACCCAGGCCTTGTCACAGACCTGGGCCCGGCCATAGACCCAGGCATTGCCATAGACCTTGGCATGGCCAAAGACCTGGGCACCGCCATAGACCCTGGCATTGCCCCAGACCCTGGCCTCGCCTCCGACCCGGGCCTTGCCCCGGACCTTGGCATGGCCAAAGACCCTGGCATCGCCAGAGACCCTGGCTTCGCCAAAGACCTCAGCATTCGGGCCTACGTACACGGTCTCTGCCACGCTCGCCGTGTCCTCTACCCAACCACCTCCGTTCGGATGTCGGTGCCAACCCTCTCGTGTAGTCATGCCGGACCCAACACCCTCCAGACCTCGACAACGTCAGGTCCAAACATGGTGGAAGGCACGGGGAGCGTGATCCTGAACTTCTCCTCGTGGACCTCTCCAGGCGTGTCCTCTAGGGGTAGGATGGACTGGTACGACTCCAAACCTCCCGGCTCCTGCACTGTGGCCTGATCGCGCTTGCCCCGGTAGTAGAACCCGGACACGATGGCGGCCTGGGCACCGACCCGGAAAAGGCCATCATACAGCTCCCGAGACCGCTCCGGTGCCAACACGACCTCGGTCGAGAAGAAGGACGTGACCAGGAACGGCTCCCCGGTCCGTGCTGACACTTCGGAAATGAAGGCATCGTCCTCGTACCCAAGGGTCAGGTTGTCCTCGTCGGTCTTGTTGCCCAACTGCGGGTCTACGCTCAGAACGCTGAAGCCTCGCCCTTTGAACATGGGCTCCGGGTCCGGCCCACTTCCCAAGTTCACGAGACGATCCGAGTCCATCCACAGCACCGCGCTCGCTACCAAACAGAGCTGAAAAGCCTGTTCATGGACTTCGGCCGTTTCCGTTTTGTAGGCTCGGTACTGTTCCCAAAACTGCTCAGTATCGTAGGACATGCTTCTATTTCCTTGCACAGCGGTGCACTCGAAGTCGGGGGTCTGCGAGGTAGATCAACGCTTCGAGGCCTAACACAACGAGTGAGATCAACCCTGCTGGCAGTAACCCATGAACGATCCTGCCCCAAAAGGACAGCCCGGACTCCGCTTCGATAGAGCCGAGAGCTGCGATGGTCAGTACCGTACAAGCTATGCTAAACATAACAGGGATCAAAGGCTTCCCGGCTGAGGACCGAAGGGCGTCTCCTGTGACTTCGAAAAGAAGTCCAAGGAAACCGACCGGGATCATAGCAATGATGAAAACGAAAGCTCCAGCCAGGAACAGTCCCCAAACCGACGACCAGTCTCCGGTGTAGTACCACCCCAGCAAAACTGCAAGGGCATACAAGACGGCGACCAAAAACGCTCCGCATCCGAGCCGGTGCTGGGAGAGAAAAACCCGATACCGAGCTACCAGCAGGTCCCACCGGGATGTCCTGATCTGTGATGCACTATGGGGGTCACCTTCCCGGAACGGGTCTCCATCTGGATCGTCTGCGATGCGGTGGTAGGTCGTGTCTTCTTCACGCATCGTGTAGGGCCTTAGCTTTCTCCTCGACCTGCTGAAGCAGGCCACGGGCGTCGTTTGTCCACTGTTTGAAGTGCGAGTAGTGCACCCCGCGACCATCCCAAGTCTCGGGGTTGAGCGCAATCAGGGCCAGCTTCAGCCCCGCTTCAACGCCGCGTAGAAAACCATGGTCTGGATTCTTCAACCGCGCAGGCTCCAACCGGGAAAGGTCAAACTCAGGCAAGTTGTCTTCGAGGTTCAACGAAGGGCAGTGGAACGTGCTCTGGAACTCCGACCGATGAGGCAGCCATTTGAAGTTGGCGCACGGCGTTGTGTTGAACTCGGTCACATCAGGTTCTGCTTCGAGCAGCTCTCGTGCATGCGCCCTGTCGTACCCCTCCCAGGGGAGAATATTGGTCACGTAGAATGGTACGAGTTTGCGGTCTAGGTTCTGACAAAGCGTCGTGACGACCCGATACTCTTCAGGCAGGGTACCGTCTTCTGCCAACGCCGAGGTAGAGACCACGGCGTGATCGGTCCAAATTAGGCTCTTTTCGGCGGTGCGCCGATACGCGTCCAAACCTGTCTCGGACAGGATGTAGGCTCGGTCCTCTCTCGTATTCGGTCCCGCGCCCAGGTACAGTTTCTCTTCGCGAGTTTCGGTCACGTTCTCCTCATTGGAACCGAAACTTTGCGTGACCTTTTCTGTGATGACCCGTCGCAGGTGCGGGTGGACCTTCTCCAGCACCTCCTCCGTTGTGGTTTCCGTTTGTTTGGTCCCCGAGAACGTGCCATCCTCGTTTCGCGTTTTCGTCTCGTTGACGACAGTTTGGACCTTCACTACAGGACCTCGCTTTTGAACGATGGGAGTTTCGAGTTGTTCGCCTCGAAGTCCTCCACGGTTGGTAGCCACCGGAACTGAACCCCGCCCTCGACGATGTACATTCCGATCACGTTTGGTAGACCTTCAAGGGTCTCCAGAGCTTTTTGCGGGTCCTCAACTGCGATGTTTTCTGTGACGTAGAAGGGGACCACTTTGCCGTCAAGGCCAAGGCAGTCATCGCGAACGATGACATGACCCTCAGGAATGCCGCATTCGAGAGCCTCACCCGGGTACTCGTGAGAGGCATCCGTCCAGTTCATGTCGTCCTCGGCCTCGATCTGATATTGCTGGAGCGCTTCAGGTGAGAGCAGATAAGCGCTCTGCATACTGTCACGGCCTCCGACCTTGGTCTTGTAAAGGAGCGTCTCTTCCCGAGACGTGTTGAATTTGTCCTTCCCTGCGGAAGAGGCCTCGCGTTCATAGTGATCGGTGGTGACCGTCATGAGGTTCGAGTCGAGGTGATCGAGCCATTTGCGGGTCTCGATGCGCTTCGACATCCGGGATACGCTGACAAACTCTTTCCCGTCGTACCCGCTTTCAATGTAGTTGGACTCCGACTCGGTCCGGGTGAATCGGTTCACGTGACTCATGCTTGATCCTTCTGTTGCTGTCGCAGCTGTGCGAGACGGGCCTCCAGTTGGAGGATCTCCTCGTCGAGGTTTTCAGTCGAAATCGCTTTTGCCATCGCGCTTTCCAGGAAAACGGTGTCGAACACAGGAAGGTCCTCGCCCGCAGCTTCGAACTGCTCAACCGTCGGCAGCCACCAGAAACTGAGATAGGGGCCGGGACTGGCAAGCTCAGTACCCAAGACCTCAACCGACCCAACCTCTTCCCGTGCTTGGAGCAGAGGAAGGGCACGCTCCAGGTTGAAGAGACGGCCTGAGACCGTGGCGTGAATGCAATGGGGAACCCACCTCCCATCCAGGTCCATGCCCTTCTCGGTGACGGCGGTTAGGCCGTCCGGAATCTTCCCGCACTCGATCAGTTCCGACACCACGGATTCGGACGTGCGGAATCGCCAATCGTCATCCCCATCCGCAAACTGGGCTCGGAAATCGTGGAGCCCTTCTGCGTCGAGGAGTTCGATTCCGATTTGGGAGTCTTCGGGCTCTTCAACGTAGATGTACTCTTCCGGGTGTTGGGAAGGGTTGCGCTCCCAGACAGGTTCTTTGGAGGGGTCTTGAACCTGGCTTCGCTCCACATATACCCGACATCCTCGAAGGTTGGGGTATTGGGGAAGGGGTTGCCAGGTCTCGGTGACCACCCGCGTGTTCGAGGTGACTGCGGGCGCTTTTGAGCCCTCCTCAAACACACGGGTGGTCACTTGGAAAGTTCGCGAGAGAAGCGTTGCCATCGTCCTCTTTCCTAACAGGTCCGGATGGAAAAAGAAAGCCCCCTTTTCGCTGACTAGGCGAGAAGAGGGCCTCAATGTGACCTTGTAAGCGTCACAACCTCCCACCTTTTTCTTGAGCAAGGGCGGGACCTGCTACCGGCTACGTCTGGACGGTACAGCTCTCCTCAGAATCGAGACTTTCACCACCTTCACTATCTCAAGGTAGCAATGAACTACTCTCCTTCTTACACCGGGTAGTCAAATCCCGGAGCTGCAACTCTAGTTTGAAGCAGGGGTTGGAGAGCAAAAGCGTTGTCTCATACCTTGAGCCCGAGATCAACCGAAAAATGGTCCTGTACCTGGTCGAGGATGTGCTTATGCGCCTTGAAGTAGGTCAAGGGCGGCCAAGACAGGTCGATCCCATAACCCTCGCACAGGATCGCCAAGAACATCCTCTGCCACGCGGGGCCGTGGCTTTCCCCGATGGGGATGCAGGAATGCGCCAACTCGTGAGCAAGAATGGCTTCGGCAATGCCTGGTTTGACCTGTGGGGAGAAAGAGAGCGTGATCTTGGGGATGTGGTGGTAAGAGTAGCCCCGGCTCCCGGACTTCCGGCTCTGTACGTTCAGCTCGGTCACACGAGACCTTTCAGAAGCCCTGTACGCTGCTTGTACACACGGAAGGTCTTGCAACCGGTTCAGCTCAGCCCAGGGGTTCTGAAGCGACCCTCGGGGCTGGCAGGCTCGCTCCCGCTGGCAGGCTCGCTCCCGCTGTAGGCTCTTCCGCCTCTGGAAACGTTCCTGATACGTGAGCACTTTCCTACGCTTGGCCTTGGCCCGTTTCGGACGCTTTTTCTTGGCCTCACGCTTCTTGTCGAGTGCAGGGCAGGTCCTTTCAACCAGAACCCCAGCCTCTTGGCTACAGGCCCAGCAGAATCGACGGATGTCGTCTCTTCGCATCCGAGCCGGAGCGTTGATGCCTGAGTGGCCTCCAGCACACACCCAGCGCTTCATTTGAGTTTTTCGCGGCACTCTTCGCACCATTCCTCTGGGGCCGAAACCCATTGCCGAGCCAACTTGAGAGACTCGTGGTTGAGTATTGCACCATGATCTTCGCAGACCGTTGCCCAGGGCCCCCCACCAGGGCAAAGGCCGGCTTGCTCAGCGTGGTAGAGGCTGATCTGGGCTCCCGTGGAGCGGGCGCGTGAAGTCTGCACCCGCCCCGCAAAACCCCCGTGGCTGTAGAACTTCATCCGAAGGGGCTGAAGTCGTCGCCAGGATCGACGAGGGTTCCGGGTTTTTTGGGCTCGGTCGCTGTGGAAGGCTTCACCGCTTCTTTGTAGCGAGCTTCGGTTTGCGCGATCCGACTCCAAACCGAGCCATAGGCGGCGTGGTTGCTTTTCTTGGAACGGGCCATACCTACTCTACGTCGTGAGGCGGTCGGAAGTTTCCTCAGGAAATCTTTTCCCCGTCAACACAAACAGGGCCCTTTGTTTCAGCCCACAACCTAGCGCCGCAAGAAAGGGGCTTCTCAGGTTGGTAGATGAAGGTGACGGGGCCTTCGCACTCCACTCTGAAGGCTTTTCGAGGCTTTCTCTGAACCTGCACTGTAATGGGAGGCTCATGCTCTCCCTCTAGCTCTCCCCGGTCTCTTTTTCGATTCCGGCGGATGATGTGCATGTCAACGTGGATTCGTTTCAGTAATCCCATCTTTCACTTCCTCAATCCCTCGCAAGCAGCTCGGGTTGCGCAGTCAGAGCAGCGGCCACGAATCCAACACAGGAGAGGGTCAGGGCTACAAGGCCCTGCCACACTTTGGGGCTCGGCCAGAGACCCCCCGCCGCTACGATGAGGTAGAGGAGCAGGACCGTGCCGGCGATGAAGTAGCAGGCTGCGCGAATCAAACGATCCGCCCCCAATCGACCCCGAGTCCCCAAAGGCGCTCCTCGAAGTCCTCGAAACCGTCAAAGTCCTGTTGTGTCTCCCAAAACTCATTCTGGTCCTCGGTCAAGCCCGGAACCGTGTCATCCTGAAGAGCCAGGAACAGGAACCGCTCGGCGCCTGAGTTGAACACGAGGATGGAGTCGGCGTTAGAGCGGAGCATCTCGCAGGTGCTGGTCGGACTGTACCAGTTCCCACCATAGTTGTGGATCGGGCCTTCCGTCAGCACGTCGGCCACATACCGCTGAAACGTCAGGCCGCAGAACTTGGGAAGGTAGAGCTTCTTTCCGCATTCCTGGCAGAAGTTGGCCGAAGGATTCCGCTCCCGGTTCTGGGCGCAGCACAAACTCTCATGGAACCCATCCTCCTGCATGTGGTGCTCTTTGAAGTCCCCGAGCATCTCATGAGCCAGGTGCCGTACGGCAGCCAAGGGCGTGTTGAAGCTACGGGGGGCTTTCAGGAAGCAGACCTGAGAGATACGCTCTGCCCCTACGCCGAAGTGCAGGGCAATAGCGCGAATGGGTGTGTCAAGCGTTTCCATGGTCGTCGCTGTTTTCGTCGGAGGGTGGCAACTGTGCGGGAGGCTCCTCTTCGCCTGAGGGCTCCGCCTCTTCGGCTGGCTGGTCTTTGAAACCCCGGCGTAGCCGGCCGAAGAGGCGTGAGCCTCTCTCCCAAACAGCGGAACCTTTCTCCACCACTTTTTTGGTGCCTTCCGCGACTCGGGAAGGGCGCATCTCTTTGCCATCCTCGTAGCCGCGGTCGTATGCGTCGTCAGGGTCCTCGTCAGGTTTGCCTTTCCGGTAACCCGCTGCGAACCCTCCCGCGGTCGCTCCCACAAGGAGGCAGACCCCGGCGACAATTTTGGTCGTCGGGTCGGTCACGCGTTCTCCTGGAGCCAGGCTTTGACTCGTGCGTCGTAGGCTTCATACCACTCTGAGCGGGGTGGAATGCCCTCGAACTGACTTCGAACTTCGTCCGTGAGGGAGTTGAGGACCTTGTCCAAAGCTCTGCGCCCTTTTTTGGCGTCGGCCGGAGTCGTGGCCAGGTTCTGGACGAAGGCGTCGAGCCGGTTTGCGGCGGCCTCCAACTCTTGGATCATGGACGCGAACTCGGAGAACTCCGAGGGAGTCACGTCCGAAGAGGTCGACCACCCCACTTCGACGGTCCAGGTCTTTTTCCCGCGGGGGAAAACGGGGCAGTCGAGACAGAGGCGCCCAAAGTCCTTGTCGATGAACTGGAAACGGTACGTCTTCCGAAGGTCCTGTGCTGCGAGGACATCCTGAAAAGTGGCTTCGGGGTCCGAAGAAGGGTCAACCGCGATCCGTGCGTCGCGGAATAGAAGGACAAGATCGATGGCGTTCATGGACTCTATCCTAACAGGGTTCCGAGGCGGGTGCAACAAACGCCTCGAAAACGCGCTCTTGCGGGCCGGGTCCTAGGTAGGTGACGTCGTAGAGGTACTCGCCCCCGTTGTAGCGCTCGTCGACCAGGTAAAAGCCTCCATCCCTGTGTGAGCGCTCTTTGCGGTGCTTGGCGATGGCAAAGAACACGGTCGAGGGGAGAGCCGCTTCCACGGGCCAGGGTTGACCATCCGGGCCCAGTTTGCGGTGCGAGAGCCCTTCGAAGCTGTTGACGACCATCGCGGGGTAGAGACGAACGGGGTCTGGGGCCACCGTGTCGAGAGCGGGTACGCCTCCGGGGCAGGTTCCGTGTTGGCGCATGCGCCATTCCCCCTTGTATTCGAAGGCTGGCAGCGTTTGTCCACAGGTGGGGCACGTTGCCATGCCCTGGTTGATCCGATCGGGGTTGAGTGCGGTGTTCATGCTTCCCTGGAGGCGAAGAAAGCCGCCTCGGTTTTGAGGTTCGAAGGTTCTCGACGCGGGAACAGGAGGTACCCCGTTTCAGGTGCGACAAGGGCCCCCAGGTCGCCGTAGGCAACGACTTCACCTTTTTCCACCCAAGGGGCGGTCCCTTTTCGAAGACCCGCCAGGGAGCCTGCCAGGAGCCTTGGGAGGAACTTGCAGGTGGGGTCCTCGAAATGGATGGATCCGGTCACGCGGTAGGTCACCGGGGCAGGACCGGGCTCCGGAGTGCCTTCGATGAGACCATGGTGCTGGAGAAGAGCCCGAAAAATGCGCCTTGCCGTTTTCCGACCTTCCTCCGTCCCCTGCTGTCCAACTTCGACGCCGAACCGGGTTCCGGTAGCCAGAGCGGCCAAGGGAGTGCCTGTTTGAAGCTCTGTGATGCCCTCGATGACCAGAGGGATGTCCAAGGCTTGGGCCAGGGGCGGAGCCCCCTCAACGGGGATCAACATGGGCTCCGTCGGCCCCGGAGTCGAATGGAGGTCCACGAACACATCGGCGGCTTGCAGGAGGGGGAGTAGTTCCTGGGCACGTGCCACTTCGCGACCGGATCCATTCAAACCCTCAGGGAGGCGGTTCATGTCGCTATCGAGGTAGCGTTGGCCCGCGGCGACGGCCTCGGGGTTGCACAGGATGAGGGTCAGGGACCCTTTGAGCAGGGCAACAGGCTCTTCCAGAACGGCAAGGCCTTCAGTTTCGTTGCCGTGGGTGGCCATCCCCACGCAGACATGGGGGCCTGGTTGTGAGCTGGTCCGGTGCCAGACCGCAGGGATGCCCATGTGACGCTGTGTGAGGATGTTCATGATGCCATGTAGACGGCGGCGAGAACGATGTTGGAGACGAGGAGCAGGACGACAGTCACGATCAGAACCGTGATCCACGCTTTGACAGGTCCGGAGAGGGCGCCGGTGGCCGACACCACCGGCCATTCCCGGTCCGCGGGATGGTGGTAGATCTTGACCGGTTGCTTGCTCTGTTTGAGCCTCTGCTCCGCTTCCAGCATCCGGGAATGGCTGATCATCAGGTCCATCCCCTGGGGGTCGTTCTCGTACTTGGCCATCAGTCGAGGTCTACCAGGGCAGCTTGGACCTTGTCAACAAGGCTCGGATTCTCCGACGCCAGTTTCTCTAGCCGCGCCCGGGCCCGAGCTTTGTAATCCTGGCGCGCTTCTTGAGCGGCCCGGCCCCACTCGGCCTCGAACGCTTCCAGCGACTCGGGAATGATTCCGCCTGCGGTGTTGCGTCGCAATTGGACTGCAGGATCCATGAAACTGGCGACGTCTGCCTCGTTGGGTCGAGAGGCCCAGAGGATGTTGGTGATCTGTTCTTCGAGGGTCATTCTCGCTCCAGTGCTGACATGAACTCTTCGGCTCCGCTGATTCCAGACTGAAACCCCGCGTCGTACCCGCTCTCGTAGTCGACCCGGTCATCGTAAATGACCGGAGGAGTGGCGTCGCCCAGCTTTCTCTTGAGCGTCGCCCAGCGTGCCTCCCATTGGGCCACCGTCAGGGTCGGTTTGCCGTCCTCCGACGGAGGGAACCAGGGCCCTTGACGCTTGGGGGAGTTTCCGACTCGGTCCTTACGGATCCGAGTTCGGTTTCCGCCCCAGTCGACTCGCCAATGCGAGTCGAGATCCTCGACGATGGTACCGGTCCGAATGTGGCCTTTGTAGGCGTCTTTGATGGTGTTTCCGAGGCTCATGACTTTGTCCCTCTAACGTACGGTTCGGATGAGGTGGTCGACGGCGCTCTGAGCCGTTTCGGTGATGCCGCTACCTTGCGCATAGACCAGCAGAATCTGGACCTGTTCCGGGGTGAGGGCTATCTGGGTCATTTCCGACTCCGAAGTGGAGGTCTTGGCGGATTCTTTGACTTGAGCAAGCGTCTTCATGATGCCTATCCTACGTCGGCGAGGACTCGGAAGTTTCCTTCCTCAGGAAGAAAGAAGAGCCTGGGTCAGGTTGTCGGTCACCTTGCGGGTTTCGGTGCCCCACTCGACCATCTGCTCTGCGCGAGCTTTCCAATCGACCGCAGCACCGTTCAGGCTTCGCGCGAAAGTTTCCAGAAGGCGCAGTGCCTCTTTCAGGTCTCCCAGGGCGCGGCTGAGGTTGCCGAGATCGGCACTGTTGAGTTCAGAAGGCGGCGTCAGCTCCAGGTGGGTGTACCAGGTCGACGCTGTGACCGAGAACCCGAAGCTCAAGGTCCCGAGATCGTCGTCCAGGTCCCATTGGTAGCAGCATCCAACTGCAGCATCCATGTCGGCGCTGAGAACGTTGTCTCGGTCATCTCCGAACAGGTGCCTCGCGACGACAAACTGCGTCACGAAGTTGCCGAGTTCTTTGTTGGGAACGGCGGCAAGAGCGGAAGTGGTGATGAGGTCGTAGAGTTCTGTGTCCATGCGTGGTTTCCCTTTCAGACGAATTCGGGACGAGGAACGACGTGGATACCGGCTTTGCGGAGCTTGGCGGCACACTCGCTGCCAACGGGAAAGTAGCCGATGTGTGCCTCAAACTCCGCTTGCTCGATCTCTTCGGTCGTTTCAGGGGGCTTGACGTACTCTCCGCCGAATTTGGTGTAAGCGGCGAGCTTGGCGGTGCGGGACAGCTTCCCGCAGTGCATGCAGCACAGACCCTCTTCGTAACCCTTGTCGACCGCACGGTCGACGTTCTGGCGGTAGCGGGGTCCGGAGAAGGGGCGAAGCATTTCGTTGCTCATGTCCTCTCTACGTCGGGGGCACCCCGGAAGTTTCCTACTGGTGTTTCTTAGTTCGCAAAATCCACGCGTCGGTTTGGACCCAAGGGGGGCAGAACTCCTCTGCATCCTCACCTTGCATGACTGCACACTCACAGGCCTCTTCGAAGAGCCTGCGAGCATCGTTGCGCTCCTCACGCAGCTCCTGAACCGTGCCGAGCAAAGCCTTTTCGGCGTCCTCGTACGTTTTCTGCCCTCGCCTCTTCATCTCGTGTCGAAGCACGGAGGTGGGGATGGTGGCAAGGTCCAAGGGCGCATTCGGCACCTTCCACGGCGGGGTCAGGTCCAAATCGTAAGTGAGGATCCAATCCTCGACTACGGTGCGAATCTGGAGCATGCGATAGTGCAGCCACCGGCCTTTTTCGAGCTGGTGGTAGCTCAGCTCGCGCTTGAACCGCGAGAAGGCGCCGGCTCCGGAGGTGACCTCGCGCAGGGCCTCGCGCAGGCTGGGGGACTCCACCGACTCGATGAAATCGCGCATCCACTGGAATTGCGTGCTGTGATGCGCAAACGGCATCGGGATGAGGTCCTCGATGTAGTTCCCGTCGGCATCGACGACCTCCCGCGTCACGGTGCCTTTGTCCAGGTCCAGGAACCAGCGAGAGTCGCTGTTCGTGCATTGCTTCAGAGTTTCGGTCCAGTTGATACGGATCGTCATGCTGAAATGTCTAGCACTGGAGGCAAGGGGGCGCCACCTTTTTCTTGACTCGGAGAAGGACCCGGTTCAAGGTTCCCTAGTCATGAACCTTGCCGAGTGGGTCCTCGTTACGTTTCTGCTCCTGCTCATGTGCTATGCCGCCTTTGCGCCGGAGCGAGCAGACGGTTTCGACAAGCCACGGTAGCGTCTAAAGATCAGGGAGGCTCGACCCCGGTCGTGCCTGCGTAGTAGTCATCCACTGCAGCCACGATTCTGTCTTGAATCTCGGTGCGGATAGCTGCGGTCCATGGGAGGTCTAGTTCTGCATCCGGGATGGCGTTTACAACTGTGATTAGGTTGTAGGGGGAGACAGGATCGTAGGGGACGTTTCCAATGCCCTGAGCCTGCCCGCCATAGATTCGGGTGCCGTCCGTGTTGATGAAGTTTTGGGAGTTCACGTTGCCGCCTGGGATCGTAAAAGGAAGGTCGAAACTGGTATCTCCTCTTGGGTCAATGCCCCAGACAGCATAGCCCCAAGTCCAAGTGTTGATCAAAGTGGCTAGGAAATTCTGGTGGGAGTTCCGGTTAGGGGGGTCTCCCAGTGGAGGGTTGGTATCGTTGTTGCTTCGGTTGCACCAAGAGACATTTCTACTACTTGGCTGTAAAGAGGCCTGGTGGACCAGAGACGTGAACGAAGGTACTGGAGTTTGAGGTCCGTTACCGAACGTCAATCCATCTTCATTCCCAATGCACAAACGATACCACACGTAATGGTCAGGCACATTATATACACTCAGCGGGACGCTCGCAGTGTTGGCTTCGGACTCCAGTCGACGAGCTGCCGCCATTTTGACTTGCTGTAGGCGAGTGGCGTCACTGAAATCTGTGTCACCGTTCCAGTTTTCTCCCTCTTGAGACATCCGGACAATCATAGGTCCGGTGTATCCCAAACTGTCTAGCTCCTGTGCAATGAGACGTAGCCACTCTACATAGGCAATCCATTGGTTGTTTGTCCCGTAGCCGACATCCTCACGGGTCACAGGAGGGCTAACAGAATCCCCGTCTTGGCGGTAGTTGGATGTGATAACGACGGAGTCATAGGTCCCGACACCGTTGGTCGCGATGTGATCGAGGGCATCCGTGGTCGTAGTACCGTTCCCGGCAAAGCACATCTCAGACGTGCCCTGTCCCGTAAACCAGCCATCGGTGTCCCCCAGGGTGGTTGCAAGGTTAGGAGTCGGGGGTCCTAGCGTTGTTGTATTGGTAGGTTGGTGTTGGTCCAGCAGATACTGGATGTAGTTGGGAAGCTCCCCCAAGTTTTGGGTAAACGAGTTCCCCACGAACGTCATGTTCTCAGAAAGAGAGGCCGTGTATTGAGGAACGCTTGTAGTTTGGACCCGGTTACGGGTCTGTTGTGAAGCACCGAGGAACACACGGAGGCTTTTTGAAAGCACTATTACCGAGAAAACGGCACGGTAGCCTGGCTACCGTGCCGTTTTCTACATCTGAGAGGGTCTGAAACCTAGTCGAGAACGCTGTAGAATAGCCGCTCCGCCGACTCCTTATGTTCGGGGAAGTAGCCCCCGTCATCATCGCTGAAGCAGAAGGTGATGTTCCCACCGCCGTCATAGCCGGCGCAGTCTATGTTCATGCACCCGCATGTCCCGTCAGCGTGGACACCTTCTGGGTTCGAGACATCCCCACACCAGGTCACCGACTCCACAGAACCGTTTTCGAGTGGACCCGTGACTCCCGTAGGCTGGCCTCCAGGATGGTTGCTTCCGATCCAATGTTCTTCGTGCCAAGCACCCGGACATTCGTTGTTGACGGTCCAGAACCCGAGAACGTTGGCACCTACTGCGGCAGACGTGGTCGGATGGTTGAGGTCCAAACGGGTTCCGTCGAGGCCCTGGTCCGAGATCAACTCTCCGGTCACCTCATGCTGGTACACACAGTCTCCGTTCAGCATGTATGATTCCCCGAAGAAATCGTGATTTTCGTCAGTGACGAGGTGCGGGCGAGCATACTGGAACACGTACTCGCCTTCTGGATCCTCCACGGGAAGGGGGAACGGATGACCCTCGTAGTGCTCGTACGTCACCGCAGAGGCCCGCTCGAAGCACCCTGCTGGGTACAGGGGGGTGACCTTGGCCCTGAGCCCGTGGTTGATGAACAGTGCGGGCTGGTTCACACAAGTCTCAGGCGCAGGAGTCGTGACCGCCCATTCGCGGAAATCGGTTCGCTCGATGTCCTCCAGGCCGCCATTGCCCGATGCAATCGCGTCCGCGCCCAGTCGACACCCGACGACCTGGCTCATGTATCCGCCTTTTTCGATGCCGCCCATGAAACGCTGCGAGACGTCGAGGAACGGAAACTCGGCTGCTTCGATGCCTTCAATCGCCGCCTGAGCCCAAAGCAGGTCGGGACCTTCGGGGGTCAGATCCCAACACTCCGAGGCAGCGCCAATCGTGACAGGCAGGAATCCGCGGTGGCGGAAACTGTCGTAGTAGTTGTCGTTGATGTCCTTGCCACAGGAGTGGAAGTGAAACACCGGGATCAGCTGGTCGTCACCGGGCTGCCATGCGCCGGGATCGAACCCGTTGGGGTAACGGACCCGGTATTGGCGAGAAGACCCGTTGAACTCCAGGGTGTTGAGGCCCTCGTCGAGGGTGAACGTCAGGGTTTCGGTGCCTGCCTCGCACAAACAAGCCCCGTCCCGCAAGGCGTGGGAGGGGCTTGTGTCAGCGTCGCATGCCAAAGTGAGAATGGAAAGGAAGGTGAGTGAGATCTGCGACAATCGCATGGCGCCTATCTTACCCCACGAAACCGCGCCTGTCTAGCGCACTTCTGCGCCTCCTTTAGAAGCGCACAGTGCACCCGAATGTGGTACAGCAAAGAAACCCGATTGTCTGTCCCTGTCTGTTCCTTACAGAAACAGCTGAATGGAGCACTTCCCCAGGGTCGCAGACCAGCTCCCTCCCTTCTGGGGGGCGAGCATACCCCTTGTCAGGGGGCGAGCACGCACCCAAAGCGAGAACGCAGCTTAGGGAGAACCTAAGAGTTTTCATGCCCCTTTCCTCAGTCGCACGCGACTTCGATAGTCAGGGGTTGGGCGTAGGCGAAGGGCCGTCGGCTCGGCTCCTCGAAACAGTACCGCTTGGGTTGTACCTCAACTCGGAGGGTCCCGGGAGCAGGAACGTGAACCGTGTAGAAGGAGCCGTCCGGAGCCACGTCTCGAAGCACCTCCACAACCTGAGACTTCATCTGGACGCCTTCAGGGGACCCGTTGAGAGCCCTCCCCAAGAAATCGGAGTCGAGGTCCGAGGTCCAAGCCACGTCGAATCGAATATCGTCGCGGCCCGGAACGCTGCCGTAGTCGTTCTCGTATGTCCAGGTCACGACAGCCTCGCCGTTCACACATGAGGTCTCCACCTCCTGGAGCCGCTTCGGAATCGGGCATTCCGTGATAGCAGGAATGGTAGGCTCCGCGAACGAGCTGGGTGCTTCGCCACCCAAGGGCATCCAGGCCCAGCCTGGTGCGCCTTCCTGCATGGTATCCGTCAGGTAGGGCGCCGCAAACTTCTCGCCTATCGAGTCCCACGCCATGGGTCCGAAATGCGCGTTTGCGGTGCTGTGGCAGCCCTGGGCGCAGCTATCCTCGGGGGCATGCAGCATGAGGCGATCCCGGAACGGGATATCCCAGGCGGGGTCTCGAACCCCGGAACGGTTCTTGACGGTGCCTGCAGTCTCGTTGGCGACGTAGCTGGCTCCGACTGCCCGGTATTGGCGGCGGAGTAGCACGCCGTCCTCACCGAAGATCTCCTCCTCCGTCCAAGCGGAGCGTCCCTCGGGTAGAGGCTCGGGAAGCATCGTTTTGTAACGGGGGTCTGTCTGCTGGATGTGGCGGGCTGCCATGGCATCCTCGATCTGCACCCCTTCTGGTAGATGCAACGGGTACTCCTCGCTGGTCAGCACTTGGCCCATGTATCCGGGCTGTAGCCAGGGGGTCAGAATCCAGGGGTCGTTGTTGGGATGGCATGAGAGGCAAGAACCAGGCATCTCGGTCGGCGGGACCCAGGGGGAGTATTCCTCGGTGTCCCCGGATAGCTTGGGAAGCTCGTAGGGCTGCGACACGTCGGGGTTGACCCCGAAGAAGAAGCACATCTCCCCCGTGACGGTGTTGGCCCCGATCAGGCCATTGCCGATGAACCGGTCGTAGTCGGGGTGATCCCCCGGGGCTCCCCTACACAGACCCACCCACTGCACGTTGGGGTTGTCTTCATCCTGATACTGGACCAGGGTCGAACCGACAGTACAAGGGAAATCCCCACCGATACTGGGGAAATCGCAGGTGTAGTCTCCAGATGCCTCACGGGCCGCGAGCAGCTCCTCATCGCGAGGGCCTCCGAACCCTAGCAGATATCCGTCTACGAAGGTAGGGATTCGAGTCACGTGGGTCCCAGGGGCGGGCGTCGCAGGGTTGCAGCTGATCTCGGGGACTTTCCCGAGCACCGCTTCACACTGGGCTACGTAGAGAGCGAGTTGGTCCTCGTCGTCTACGGGGGCGGGGGCCGAGACGCGGATCGGCTCTAGTTCGTCGAAGCTTTGCACTCGGGATGCAGCCTCGCAGCCGCAAATCGCGAGGCTGAAGGTGAGAGCTTGGAAGGTTTTTGGTGACATCGCGCCTAGGGTGGCACCCTGACAAAAAACCGAAAGGCCTAAAACGGGCCCTTTTGGGTGTTGACGAGCCCCGTAGCCTTCATGTAGCTTTTCCAGCGAAATGCCCACCTTCCCGCTTTCCCAAGCTGCCTGGAACTTCCAGGTTCAACTTCACCGTTTCCATCGCGCCTATGCCTTCAACCCCGAGATCGCCCTGACCATGAAAGAGCTAGGCAAAGGCTCCCAGGCCGAGGCCATCAAAGAGATGGATTCTGGCGTCTCATTCGAAGGCGAAGAGTTCACGATCGATCTCGCCCCTCTGACGGGTGGGTCCGGCGACTGTGTTCTCCTTCGAGGCCGTTACTCCGAGGGGAACGTCGTCCTGTCCTTGGAGCTGACGAAGACTTCGTTCACCGACTCCGCCGAGGCCTTGAGAGTCTCGAAGATCTTTGCAAGCGCCGCGCCACTCCTCGACCAGCTTCAGCACAAGATGCAAGAGTTCGTGGACTGCCATGGCGCCCTTCAAAAATACCTCACGACTCTGAACGAGTCCGGAGTGTTCAAGGTCGAGATCAAAATGGAAGATCAGACCTCCGACGCCTTCATCGGCGGCGTCGCCGAGATGTTCGAGCACCTGACGGCATCGGTAGAGAGCAAATCTTACGACAACCTGGAGTTCGAAAACGACGCGATCAAGCTGTCTCGCGTTGACAGCAGCACCTGAGTGCTCTATGCTTCTGACCTATGGCTCAGAAGCTCGAAGTTGGAGGCTTGACCCTCAACGGTTTCGCACAGGGAGGTGTTCGAACCGCGTACTACGTGCCCGAGTACCGGTTCCAGCTCGACTCTGGGAGCTTCATACCGAAGTCAGCGGATCGCATCTTCCAGACTCATGGGCACCCGGACCATATCGGGTGCCTGCCCGGGATTGCGGCTCGGAGGCAGATCCGAGAGGATCCCTCTCCTCTGGAGATTTACGCCCCGCAGGACCTGACCTACCCCATCGACATCATGTTGAGGGGTTTGGATGCCTGTTTCAGCTGCGGAAACAAGAACCCGCGGCCTCAGCTCAACTACGAGCTGAAAGGCCTGGAGGTTGGCGATGAGGTCTCTCTGACGCGAGACGCCACCATGATCGCGGTGCAAAACTACCACGGCGTTCCCGGTCTTGGGTACGCCGTCCGTCGCACCACGAAAAAGCTACGGGCAGAGTTCATGGGCCGTCCGGGCCCTGAACTCGGTCAGCTCAAGCGTGACGGCGTTCAGATCACGGACGACGTGGACAGCATCGCTCTGTGCATCTCAGGCGATACCCGAATCGAGTTCCTGGTCAAGGAACCGTTGGCGCAACAAGCCAAGGTTCTGGTGCACGAAGTCACGTTCTGGGACAATGACCAGAGCGATGTGCGGAAAACGCGACGCCACGGCCACACGCATGTCGACGAGATGATCGAGCACTGCGAGATGTTCGAGGGCGATTACCTGGTGCTGTGCCACCGCTCGATGCGGTACAGCCGCGCCGAGATCGAGGGCATCATCAAAGCGCGGTTCCCCTCCTCGATGCTGAGCAAGATCGTCACCTTCGACGGCGGCGATATTGGCAACCCTGACGGGAAACGTTGAGGGGGCCCGCTACGTATAGGGGGCATGGCCGCGAAGCTCTCAACCCCTCAAGTCCGACTCGAACTCCTTCACCTTCGGGAAGGAAACTAGAATGTCCCACACGAGCCGCCGCAAAGTCCGCGAAAAGGTCACCAAACGAGTCTACGATCTGTTGGCACCTCTCAACGTCAACATCAGTCGAGATCGCCTCGGTGCCCGCTACGGGTACAACATCCACGCGAGCCTGTTCGTATCCGGAGACGACCTCGACAAGGTCGAGGAAACTCTTCGGGCCGGCGGGCTCCTCCTCCGGGTTGAAGAAGGCGGGCGCAGTCCCGCAACGGAAGAGGTCCGTCTGGACATCGCCACCTACTGCAACGCGGTAGTAGGGGTGCGCCTTGTCGGTAACCGCCTCGAAGCTGACTCCGACTGGACGTTGAGCCGCATCAAAGAGCTGATCGGCGTCAAACGCAACGTTTTGAGCGATGCGTCCAAAAAAAGGGCCCTGATGGCGGGGGCGCAGGAAACTTCCGAACCCACGCCGACGTAGGGTAGACATGACCGCCCGAGTCGCTCTCCTCCGCCCCGTTCTTGTCGGCACCTCCCCCGCAGGCGTTGAATACTGGGCTCGCTACGAGGGCGACGTGGAGGCCTTCCAAAAGGCTCTGGAGCGCCACCACGCACGAGCAGCCGCCAAAGCGGCCAAGCCGGTCCGGGTCAAGTGGACCCCCGCCCAGCGCGACCGGGTCATGGAAGGTTTCTCGCAAGAGAGCCTGGACCGGTTCGCTGAAGAAGGCGTCGTGCTCCGCTCTACCTTCGTGGAGGGCACCAAAGAGCAGCTCGCCGACATTGCCGGGATGCTGGACCCCGAGGCAGAAGCGGACATGGCTGGAACGGGCTACGCATCCACCGAAGAGCAGGTTGTCTTCTCCCAGCGCGCCGCTTACGCCTCGACTCTGATGCTGCAGCGCCGACTCCAAGGTCGCGAGATCACCGCTTCGAAAGCTCGTCGCATCGCTTCCAAACGCTACTTCTAGGCGCGACACCTCGGCGATTAAATACGATGGACCTGTTCAGCAACTTGCTCCGTAACATCGTCAGCATCCCTGACTCGGACACGCTTTTGCCCGAGCCCCCGCCTATTCCGGACTGGGAGCCGGTCATCTGTCAAGTCCTCAAGGACTGCGAGGTGGAGATCTCCACCAATCCGAACGATGAGGTCCTTGGAGACCCTCCTCACCCGAGCCTCGCCCGGGTGGTCGAAACCGAAAACGGGCGGTTAGCCCTTCAGCTACCAGACACGTTAGGCTTCACGTCCGACCTCCAATACGCGGAGGCCATACTGCACGAAATCGCCCATGTTGTCGTTCGACTCGATGAGGGCCTCTCAATCGAGAGCCTGAGAGGCGAGCGACGTTGCTACGCACTACAGCACCGCTGGGTTGCGAAACTCCTCCCGTCCAAACTCGCGCAGTACGACGACTACATCCAAGGTGTCCTCGCAGAGGAGTTCTGATGATTTGGATTGCGATCCTCCCACCCCTAATGGTGCTCTTGACTGCGCTTCCGGTTCTGTTTCCGAGGTCTTCGTCTCGGGTAACAGCGTCTGGAGGACCTCGAAGACGTCTCCTGCCAGACAGGCGTGCCCCGAGGTACAAGTCACCCAACCCGGTCACGGCTCCTGATGAAGCCCCCTGGGCTCCCAGCAGAGACAGTTTTGCCTACCGGGACTCAGGACCTGACATTGTCTACAAAAAACCGGCACAGAGGCTGTCAGCACCCTCTGAATGCCCCAACAGCGGTCCTCTGCTCGCATGGCTCTTCGGAGAATAAACGTGCTCAACCAAATCCCCGAAAATCGGCGCGGCGTCGTTCGCCTAGCCCAACGCCTTCAGGTTCCTCTCGAACTCCGAACCTGGAAACGTTACACCTTCAACGGCGATACTATCGCCCTCTTCGACGACCACAACAACTTCCTCCTCCCTTGTGAGATCCTCCACGAGGTCTGCCACCATATCATGGCCGAACCCTGGCTCCGAGACGTCCCAGAGTGGGGCATGCTCCAAGGTTTGGTCGGGTGGCACCCCCCACTCTCCGACAACGACGAGGCACTGCAGGTGGGGGAAGGGCTCCTCGACCCCGAAGAGCAGCACTTCCAAGAGGCCTTGACCCAATGGGGGGTTGTAGCGCTGGCGCCCTTTGCGGGTATCTCCGTCATAGACTTCAGCTACAACCGCTACTCTCCCGACAAAAGCCTCAGTCTCGAAACATACATTCGGGTCAAAACCGAGGAATGGAACAAGGACTTTCAGGACCTGGACCTCTGGAGGCGCGCCGAGATCGAATCCAACCAGAGAATTCAGAAATACATCCGGGAGCTGGAAACTTTCGAGGGGCTGACAGCGTAAGGTGGGTATGGTCGCCTCTCACGTCCTCAAACGCATGAAGCCCTCTGTCAAGAAAGGCTACTGGTCACAGACCTGGCAGCTTGGCCTGGGAAGTGCGCTTCTGTACGTAACCGTTTCACGGGCGTGCAAAGCCAAAACGGAGCGGTGCCAGGTGGTTGTTGCCATCCCCAACCCGCACTACACCCGCCTCCTCAACGAGGTCTTCCCCGAAGGGGAAACCCACTACGAGCGTACGCTTCGCCTCGAAGCGCTGGCTGCCGCGGCCGGGGGAGAGTACAAGGACGGCTTCATCTCTTGGCAGGGTCGCGGGTCGAGCACCTCCGATGCTCTATCCAAGGCGCGGGAAGTCCTTGCCCGCATGGGGCTCGAAGTCGAGACTCCTGAGCGGGCTGCCTAGTCTTCGAGAACCGCTTCCAAAGCGAGAAGGAAGGATCCCTCTTTTTGGGGTCCTTCCTTCTCGCTTTGGAGATCCATCATTCGTGCCGCCAGGACCAGGCCCTTGACGATGTCTCGCCCGTTCTTGTCGGGGTAGCGGTGCGCAAGGCTCGTTGCCAGCTGATCCGCGTCGCCCTCAAAACCGAACCGGCTCAGGTTCCTTTTCCAGATCTTGACACGTCCTGCCAGTTGCAGGCTAGGGTACTGAATTGAAACCAAAGCCCGCTGCATGACGGCAGGGTCGAGGCTGGTCAGATTCGTGGTCAGAATCATGATTCCTGTGTAGTATTCGAGCTTTCGCAGGAATGTGGTTACCATCGCCTTGTGCATCACGTCGGCGCCTCGCGGAGCCAGGAACACATCCGCCTCGTCGAAAAGCAACGTCGCGTTCCACCGGGCAGCACGGGCCAGGATCACCCGAAGCTGACGCTCCATGGCCGAGGGGTCCGTCACGTGCAACTCTCCCATGTCCAGCTTGTAGAGAGGCGTCTCCAAAGCCGCTGAGAGAGTTTCTGCCGTAAACGTTTTGCCACACCCCGGAGGCCCCGAGAGCAGGAGGATAGCTCCCTCTCCTTTGCCCTCAATGGGCAGGTGCCCTTTGACGTCAAGGTGACAGGCGGCGCGAAGCAGCATCCGGTGCTTGTGCGGAATCACCAGGTCCTTTTCGAACAGCTCGGTGTCGAACTCGACAGGGTTCAAGTCCTCAACATGGACGTAGCCCCACCGTTTGTACCGGAACGAGAAACAGCTCAAAAGCGGGGAAATGAGGTGATCGTCACCCTCTGGCAGTGGATCTCTCCCCGACAGCTCGAACAGCAACTCAGTGTGGTACAATCCTTGCTCCACGGCGCACCCGAAGGGGTCTGACATCACCTCAGAGCCCTGGAGCGCAAACTGCTGGTCCTGCCAGGGCCCGGGCACCAAAAGCGAACCTGAGCCCTTGTGAGGCTTTCCTGAGTCCACAAGGAACTGAACTCGGGCGGCCCGGTCCTGCGCTTCCCGAACCTCCTCATCTGTTGCGGCATACGCTGCAAGATCCTCCACGGATTTGGTGCCCCGGTAGGGAGGAATTCGGGTGTCTATGGAGACAACCACCGTCTCACCGTTGCCTACGTACACGTGCAGCTCTCCATCCACGACAAATGCGGGACGCAGACCTCCGACGTACTCATAGGAGTTCACACGTAGGAGGCACCGCGCCCCATACAGGTCTCGGATGAAGGGATGGTCATCGGCGAAGAGCTGGCTGAAGTACCTCGCCAGGTTGGAGTATCGGATCGTCCCTTGATCGAGGGCTTCCTGGTAGCGAGCCCGCTCCAGGTCATCGGCTTCTTTGAGTTGAGCTGCAAGAGCTGGGCTGGCTGCTTCTACGGCCTCTCGAAAGAGAGATAGAGGCCAGGTGGCGAGAACATCGTCCCAGAGGTACATCGCTGGAAACTTGTCGTTGTCGTACTTCTCAGCTACGTGCTCTGTCAACACCTTCTCCAGAGCTGTGCCGTCTTCGAGGAGACACAGCAACTCCTCGCCGTTAGTATCAGACCTCTCCAGGCGCCACTCAGACATGGTTTTCCACCATACATTTGATGGCGTGCCCTTGTCAAGGGTGCTAGTTGATCGGGATGCGCCGGAGGTAGGCACGCTCCATGTGGTTCTCAGAACCCGTCTCCCACCGCACATGAACGATGTTGCCGTCCACGCCCATCACGATGCCATGAGCATCTGCTGAAACGTCCAGGACCATCAGCAGCGTTGGAAGCTGTTGGTGGTCCTGGAGAGCGACGTAGTCGCCAATGCGAAGGGGGCCGTCAGAGACGGCTTCGTCGTAGAGCTGGGCTTCTTCTTCGAGGTCCATTTCGAAGCGGTCGTTCGCGTTGTATTCGAGGCCGTGTTCAGACATCTCTGCCTGACAGAGAGTGAAAAGGGACCGAAGGAACGCTTCGAGCTTGACATCGTCCTGCATGTATGCGTGCAGGTCATCCGCGTTCTCACCCGGCAGAGTCTCCATGTGGGTGAAGAACAGCTTGATCAGCACGTTCAGCGAGATCTTCTCGGTTCGAGCCATGTGCTCGATGAGTTCGACTTCAAGGGGGCCGTAAACGGCGGGATCTTCTTGCAGAATCGCTGAGGTCCACAGCCCGAAACGTCTCTTGTACTCCTGAAAGCGCGCAACGTCCATCTAGCCCCTCATTCTACCCAGAAGTACCCATCCGTGAGCCGGCGCTGCACCGCGCCGTACTCTTTTCTCTTCTCAGAGTCCATCTCGGCCTCTACAAGCTTCTGATTGAGCACGAGCGCTTCGCCCAGTAGGATCCAAGGGTTGGGTCCTGCTACCGGCCGGTAGGGGTTGTTCGGCACGGGACACTCGGAGCGGTGCCCCAAACCTTGCAGTTCGTACTCAACCGCAGCAACTTGCTCGGGAGAGTGCATCTCGACCGATCCTGGATGTCCTTGTGGGACAGGTTGAAGGAAGATACGATCCCCCTCCTCTGCGATTACATAGTGACTGCTCATACACGAAACCCAGCGGCTCGCATCACGGCTTTGACCGGATTACGGTGCCCTGCGATCACTGTACCGGCCTCATCAACCACATCCCAGCCCTTCGGGGCTTTCGGGGTCAGTACCCACCGGTTTTTGGTGAGGTGCTGAAACGCCTTCTCACAAAGGTGTCTCCAATCGGCCGTAGCAATGCGACTCTCATAGGCGTCATGGTCAAGAGAGACCCCCTGGTCCTTGAGTGCAAGAAGAGCATCTTGCAAAACAGCATCGGTCTCCTCCTCAGGGCAGCGATCGTCAAGCGCCCACACAAGGCGCTCAATCAGTTGTTGGTTCTGTGTCATGGCAAGATTGGTTAGCTCAAATGGGAGGACAGCTCAGCGATGATCACCGAGATTGCAATCCTCCAGTCCCAAAAGTAGCCCAACCGTTCCGGAATCTTGTCAAGGTCTGCTGTCTCGGAAGGGCACCGGCAAAACACCTTCCAAACAGTAGGGGCAGGCTCATGGGCTCGGTTCCGCTGAAGCTCAAACGTGTACCCCGCCAGAGTGAACTGCACCTCGTAATACGCTGTCCCGTTTTGCACCTCCACAAGCCATGCCTCGATCTCTTCAAATGAGGCAGTCTCGCCTTCAAGACCACTGTCGAGAGTCGGGAGGGACGCTTCGGACATTCACCCCTATGGCAAGTATTGGATAGCTATTGAGGAAGCCTCCATCGCTCTGCCTGGCTTTTGTGCACCCACAGGTGCTCTTCTCGGCGCTTTCCGGAGCCTGTGGCAATCCGATGCTGAACACTGAGGCTGAGCGCAGGGGTGAAGTCCTCGGGAGCCTGCATCTCGCTTACGGCGAGGAGGCCGGGACGGGCTCGGGCCCAATCCCAGAAAACATCAGCGTTCCACTCGGGAACGGCGCCGTACCCCAAAGTCCCCTTGTACGGAGGGTCGCAGTACGTGATGTCTGCAAGGGGAGCGCTCCGGTAATCGCCGTGCGTGAACTCGACCTCCATGCATGTTTTCATCTTCCGCTCCAGGCTGTTGGCCGCCGCCTCAGCTCCTGAGACGTACCGGTTGGTGTACTTGTACCGTTTCACGTAGGCTTGAAACCAGGATCCAAAAGTGCTGCACCCGAAGCCTGCAAAAGCTGTCATCGGATCGTCGGGATCTTGCGCCTGGCGGTAGGATTCCCACTCTTCCCGGCTCAAAGTGCGAGGAGGTTTCCAACCTGACTGAATCGAGCGGTAGAGAGTGATGAGAGCCTTGCAAGCATCACCGGCGTGCCTTTGGGGGCACCGAATGCGCCGAAGTACAGAAAGTCCTCCTACGAAAGGCTCAGAGTACGTGGTCAGGGAGTCGCGTTTGATGACGCTATTGATCAGCTTCGCGATCTGGGAGCCTCCCGATTTCTCCTTCCCGCCTACGTACTGCATGACAGGAGCTTCTCCCGCACCTGGTCTTCTGTCCGGCCCTTGATTCGGAGCTTGACCAAAATCAGCTGGTCCGCATATCGTTTCACCTCGCCCTCTAGTGCCTCCATGATCTCCCGGCTCAGCACTGTGTCCTCATCAGACTTGAGCGTTCGGATCACCGCTTCGAGGCGTTGAATCTCTTGCACGCACTCTTTGAGCTTCAACCCAAGTTCAAGGGGGGTTAGGGCGTAGGTCTGTTGGACACTCTCTTCAGTCATCATGACATTCACATCTCGCTCGCTGGTCTGCGGCTCCTAGGCTGTATGCCGTTCGTAAAGCTTCATCCACGGCGGCAATGGAGAACAGCGGAAGGTGGTAAGGCTTGAACACAACCTTGCGGATGCTCTCCGCCATGTCGTCGGAGAGGCACAAGGGTAGGGTGCTTTTTCGTGGCTTTTTGAACCACGACCGAAGCCAACGCCTCACGGCAGCATCCCCGAATCGCAAGGGTGCAGGTCCTCGCATGAGGAGTTCCAGTCCCCGCTGAAGTGGTAGATCTCGAAATAGGACCCGTCCTTTGGAGGGGTGAACTTTTCGTACTCGGCAAAGGTGTAGAACTCGAACGCGTTCACTCCGTTCGTGAAATCCTGATACTCGACACACACGAAATCGAACTCAAGGCCTTCAACCTCGATCGACTCCACGACCTCCTTCTGGAGCGGGGACAGGGAGTCCCAAAACACCAGGGCCTTCTCTTTGGTGTTGAAGACACCGAGAAGGGTGGACCACTTCCGTTGCGTGGTGAACACGTACATCTTAGCTACTCTTGTCTTCCTCCGGCCGCGGGAAGTCCCACTCTTCTGGAGGTCTCGACGCCAGATTGGCTCCTCCTTCGAGCTTCGCAAACATCTTCTCCACTGTCTCAGCACGATTGACCAGAGCCTCAAGCTTTTCTCGACCGCGATCTTTCCCAAGCCTCTCACTGGTCCTCCGATAGTAGTCCACGTACCCCACAGGTAGCGCCCGCAACACCTCAGCCACGTCGGCGTCAATGTTCGCAAGCAGTTTGTCGTAGATCTCGTCCTCCAATCTATCAAAGAACTCGATCTCGTCAAATCGCTCGGGCGCTAGCAGCGCAGGGTCTAGTCCCTGCAACGTATTGGCCGTGACGATCATGAAGGGACATACTGCACGAATCGCTTCCACAATTTCCAGAGGCGTTTCGGGACACCTGTCGATGTCCTCGATGCAAACTGCTGAAGGTTTCAGGTCTTTGATCAGCTCCATTCCTTGATACAGCTGGTAGATGTCCTTGACAGACACCCGAAGAAAACGACCACCAGCCAGGTGGGACAGGTAGCGAGCCGCCGCCGTTTTTCCGGACCTGGACGGCCCATAAAGGAGCACCGACAGGTTTCCGCCGTCTCCGAGCATCTTCTGGTAGTCCGCCCAGAGACCTTCGACCTTTTTGGAGGTGAGGATGCCTTTTTCGGACAGGGGGTCCGTAATGATCTGCATCGACCCCTGTTGCTGACCTTGAATGAAGATCTGAGACCCGTAGTGATCCCAGAAGTACGTGCACAGGGCCTCGGTCCCCCGCTCCTCATCCTCCTCGTTTTTGACGTAGGGGCCTTCGATGTTGCTGTTATCGATCATCTCCCAGAAGACCGTCACACCGCTGGGAAACGTCTTTTCGTAGATCCCGTCCACTTCGGTGATTTGCTTCTTCTTCCGCATCAGCTGCAGAACTGACAGCCCAATGTGGGCATGCACCGGAACCTGCGTGTAGCCGCTGAGAGGGTCCATGAACAGGGTCGAGTGCTTCATCCAAGTCTGCGCCCCACGCATGGCTAGTGTGGCCATGCTCAGAGGCGAACGGATATCCCGAATGTGGACAGAGAGAGAAAGGATGTCGTCGCCAATGCTGAGGGCTTTGAGAAGCCGCGCACGTAGCTTGAGAGCACTACTCACAGAACACGTTACCGCCTAGAACAGTTTGAGGCCCTGAGTGATTTCGTTGACCAGGTCTCCATCAGCGGGGCCAATGGCCCCACACGTGACCGTCGGCTCCTTGAACACGGTCCTGCCCTCGTCGAGGATCAGGGCTGTAGGCAGCCCCGCTTCAAGCGCTTGCTTGCGCAGTTCCCTGAGCTGCTCCTCCGAGCTAACACGGAGACAGACCTTCGCATAGCTTCCCTCAAGCCACGGAATTTGGTCTGGTCGGAGTTTGATCGTCCACGTCAGACCGTCCCGGGTCCCCTGCCCAAGCAACGCCTGCAACGAGGCATGGGCCCCTTGGGCCACGGCCTTCCCCTTGGGCATCTTGAGGTCGGTTCGAATCAAAATGACCTGCTTTGGCTCAGCCACGGGTGTTTCTCCTATCCGCGTCTTCAAGAGTGCACAGAACATCACCGGTTTGCACAGGGGCAAACTTGCGACACACGGCGCCCGGGTCGCGTGTCACAGACATGTAAGACTGCCGGTGTGGGCTTGGTACGGCTAAATACCGGTGACACACTCCGCGATCATCGCAAGTGCGATTGGTGCACATCGCGATGTCAGGCATCTCGACCTCCATCGAAACGCTCTAGCTCAACTTCATGGGTCCAGTCCTCGTACTGGTACGGGTCTTTCTGGTCTGGAGTTGCCACGGTATCGGGAAGCGCGGCGCAGAGCCAATCCTCAGCGATGGTCAAGGCAAGAACCTCGGAAGGGTCCGTCTGCCCCAGCTCCTCCAAATGCGACCACACACTGCCCCACATCTCAGTCTCTCCGAGAGCTTTGAGCGCGGCGTTGTTGTAGAGAAGGCTCTCACACCAGGAGTGAAACCCTTCAATGTTGGCGTCGCCGAGAGCCGTACCGCACCGCGGGCAGTAGTGGTAGGTTGCATCCGTCTCGATGGCCTCTTGGCAGCAGGGCGCAGCGCGGGTGCCTCTCTGTGCTACGTAGATGACCCAGAGGTCGGCGCTGAGCTGCTTGAGGGCCTCCAGGCCCGTGTCGAAGCCCACTTCGGCGGGGATCGCGAGGACCGCAGGGTTCGCGGTGTCCCCACCTCCGAACGAAAGGATAACATAGCTAACTTCCACAGCTGACAGGCCTAACACAAAACGGCTTGTGGTGTCAAGGCCAGCCGGTCGGGAAACTTTCATGGGCCCGTCCGCGTATGGGAGACATCATGAACCCGACCAAACAGATCAACTACGCCTTTCGCCAGATCCTTAAAGAGGAGCTGAAACGTCAGCTTGTAGCCGACGAGGATGCGACCTACATCGCCAGCCGGATCCACGTCAACTTTTTCGGGTTGAAGCCCGACGAGCCGGCGCGAGGGCATCGCGAGACACTGCGCAACATCGCCCGCCCCCACGCCCAAGAAACTCGCCGGTACCTGGAGCAGTTCAGAAACCACTCCGAAGGTTTGGATCGTTGCTGCAGCATGAACATCATCGTCTAGGAAACTTTCGGGGGACCTACGACGTAGGGTGAGTAACTCGAACCGGATTTCTGACCAGTGACCCGCTCCTACCTCACGATCTTTCTTGCTGTCGCCACCGTCTTCGCCATGGCTGGCTGGAAGCTCTTCGAACGCTACTACGCGGTCATTCAGCAACTCGACTACATTTTCTAAGTCCTCGCTGCCACCTGGAAGCCCTGTTTCGAGTACAGGGCTTCTGCTATGGCAGGCGGAGACGTTTCCATTAGGGCTGGTGGCCACACCCACGGCGGCGAGCGCCTTGAGAACTTGGAAGCCGAGGTCAAGCTCCTCCAGCAAAAACTGGAAGAGATCTCAAACGCGCCCGACAACTCGGCGGCGGCTTTGTGTATCCGAGACGCCGGTGCCTTGTTCGCGGGTGGCAACGTTGAGGCAGCCCTTCAAGAAGTCGGACAAGACATTGCCGATCTTCGCACCCTGACCGGAACTGCTGACGGCGCCTATGATCTCGGGGCCTTCCCAGGCGTTATCCAGGACGGTTCGAGTGTTGTCAGGGCTCTTGAAAGCCTTGCCACTGCAGTCGAAACTCACAAAGCGGAGATTGCAGACCTTCGCACGCTGACCGGCACGATCCACGGAGAGCGCGACGTTGGCGCGTTTCCAGGCACCACAATCTCTGACTATTCAAACTTCCGTCAGGGCCTCCAAGAACTCGAAACTGCTATCGAATCAGCAAATGCAGGGGTCAAGGTCAGCGAGGAAGAAAACTCTTCGAGTACGCAGAGCGTGGTTGAGCGCCAAGCTACGGAGATTGAGGCTCTCAAAAGCCAGCTCTCAGAGGCCACTTCGAAACTCGAAACGACCATTGGAGAGGTCTCTCGCGTCCGCACGCTGAGTCAGATGATGCATGACCAACTGGAGGTCCTGCAAAGCGTAGCGCCCCAGCTTCAGGTTTTGTCGACGCGCAATGAGCAGCTGGAGAAGGAGCTTCGCAGCCTGCAGTCTGACGAGGCATCGAAACAGAAGGCTGCCCAGGAGCGCGCCGAGAAGCTCGATGAAGCTCTGGACGCCTACCGGGCATCGCTTGCGGCCAAAAGCGAAGCTAGCAACGTTGAGCTAGAAACCGCCAAAACGGAGAGGGTGGTCACCAATCTGAAGGTGACCACCAACCTGAGCGACACGGTCGAAGAGCCGAGCCTTGGAGAGACCTTGTTGGGCTCAGCCATGGCCACCATCCTGGAGCGCAGTGGCACCGCTCTGGGACTCGTCACAGCTGCCGGTCGCGATATGGCCGTCTCTGAGGCGGTTGAGAAAGGACTAACCTGATGAAGAAATTTGACCTCGTACTTTACCACTTCCCCTGTTACGACGGCTTCACGTCCTACTGGGTCGCGAAAAAAGCCCTCCCTGACGCCGAGTTTGTCCCGGCGTCCTACAAATCCGACAGCGATCTACCCGACTTCAAAGGCCGGAATGTCCTGCTCCTCGATTTCACGTTCCGTCGCGCCGTCCTGGCAGATATCGCCAAGGAATGCGAGAGCCTGACCATCCTCGACCATCACGAGTTCGCGCAAGAGGACCTGGACGGTGTCGACGAAGAGTTCCCCAACGTCACGGTGTATTTCGACATGGATCGAAGCGGTGCAGGCATGACCTGGGACTATTTCCACCCCAACGAGCCTCGACCCCGCCTCGTCGATCACGTGGAAGACCGTGACATCTGGAAGTTCAAGTTCCCCGAGACCAAAGCTTTCCATGCAGGTCTTGCACGGCTGGAGATGACCGAAGAGAACTGGAACTACGCCGACAAGAACGTTGACGAGATCGTCGAGAAAGGCACCCCTATCGTCGACTTCATCGCCAACACGGTCAAGTCCATGAGCCGCCGCGCAGAGAAGAAGCTCATCCCGCCCGCCGAAGGTGAGGAACAGGGGCAAGAGGTGCTCATTGCCAACGTGCCCATCGAGTTCGGGTCCGAGACCGGCAACTACCTTCTGCAGACCTACCCTCAGGTTTGCGTGATTTGCTGGTCCGGTAGCGACAAGGGCTTCTACTGCTCGACGCGAAGTGTTGACGAGGGTCCTTCTGCGATGGACCTGGCCGCGGCGCGCGGTGGGGGCGGGCACCGGAACGCCGCAGGGTTCACGACCTCTGAGTGCCCCACAACCTGGGAAACCCTCGAACGGTTCTCGTTCGAGAAAGATGAAGAACAACATGGGTAAGCACTACATTCAAACCCCTCGTGGTCCCAACTTCAACCTACGCGTCGCCAAAGCCATCGTGGACCTCAAACCTGAGATCCTCGGCATGGTGAGCCCCGAGCGCCGACAACTGCTCTCGATGGCAATCTCGTCGACTCAGAACAGGATTGCTGCTGACCTTGGCATCTCGCAACCCAACGTTCGCCACCACGTGTTGGGCACACTCAAGCGCTGTCAGGGCTTCAACGACCTGACCAAACCCTCGGTAACTGAGGTTCGCGCAGCAACGTCGCACCTTGACAAAGAGACGCAAAACGTCGCATTGGCAATGTTCCAGTACGGACACCAATCGCAATCTGCGAAGTCTTTGGGCCGGTCCCAGG
>SPJJ01043491.1_pt1 | contig 30771 bp, 84 predicted proteins | sample 3741741 | NCBI WGS metagenome assembly SPJJ01 (sample SAMN10925908, study PRJNA522277) | cold seep metagenome | isolation source: Elba SIP-enriched marine methane seep metagenome, extraction at timepoint T1 | place: Italy: coast of Elba, Mediterranean Sea | collected 2014-05 | reverse complement strand
ATTTGTCCCATCTTGGATACAAAAACTTGGATTTTTGAACTCCAAGGAAGATGTAGATTCTCCGGCGTGGGCTCCAAAGTTTTATTTTAAATTGTGAAAGCGTATGTAAACATTCAACATTAGCAGCTTTAATGTTAGCTTCGATAACAGCACCAATATTAAGCTCATCTATGAATGTAAATTGCTTTTTCATATTTTCTCCGAAGGCATAAAATTAAAATCTGCATTAATATTGATTCCGTAAAATCTCATATGGTCGTGATATTCACATATAAGCTTTCTAGCAGAGATAAGATAGTAAACATTACTGCTATAATTTATATGGCTAAGACAAACAGCATAATCCGATTTGGCGCAGACAAATCCATCATAAACAAATCCATCTTCATCAGATGTACTATGAATGCAGCGACAGCTAACTTCATCTAACAAAAAGACATCGCCAATATTCATAGGAGCGTCATAGTCAATTGCATAATGCAATTCTCTTACACCAGAAGTCTCATATTTGCTTGGATACTTTTTTAAAGCTTGAAGAAGCGATTTATTATGAGCTTTATCATCTAATTGAATATCTGCAGAAAAAGCAGCCAGGGATTTACTTTTATTATCATCTCCTGCCATAGCAGCAAACCGAGAAGCCTCCAGATATAGCCTAGATTTCTCTTCAATGCCAGAGGCACTTGCAACATAAGCACAAATAGACTTTAATTTTTGAGCGTTAACAATATGCTTATATGCTATCTTAAACTCATGCATTTCAAGAGCTTCACAATAAAGCTTAAACTCATCATCAGCTCTAATAAGCAAGTCACCCTTATTTAGATCTAACATAATAGTAAAATTGGTTCCTTTATATATTCATCAAAGGTATAATGCAATTTAAGCCTGCCCTTAATATAAACGTAAAAGTAATATCTATTCCAGATTGGATAGGCTGCATTCATCTTAGTTCCAACAAAAACAGCATTAAAACTTTTGTTGCTATCTTTATAGTTTAAATGACCCAGCGTATCATATAGGCAATAAAAGCGACATTCAACAAAGTCACCTATCTTAAGATCTTCTATAGATAAAGTACGTTGTGATTTCATGTGCTTTTGCCTATTATTCTTTGCAGGTTTTTAATGTAACGTCTTTGAGACCAGAATAAATTAAAACCAATATGATCGAATGTATAAAAGCAACACATATTTTGCTCTATATATTTAGTAGAAATTCTCTGATTCCCAAGAAAGATTGCTTTAATTGTTCTATGACTGTGAGTGTAATCTTGACTACCTGTTGAGGTTTTGGTATACACATATACAAAGTAAGCTTTGATAAAGTCACCAGCTTTAAGGTCTTTTGCCAATAACCTTTGAGCGGGCTTAGGGTGTTTTTGACTATTACATTTTGACATTATTTACCTACCCGCTATCTTTCACTATTTTTTTCAATTCTTGAACATAGGGCTTTTTGGTTATGAAAAAATTAAAGCTATTATCTCCAAGTGCATAAAAGTAATATTTGTTTAATTTTGCAGGAGTCTTTTGAACTCCAAGAAAAACTGCTTTAATAGTTTTATAGCTGCTAATGGCAGGTTGGTTGGCACATGAAAGTTCGGTATAAACATATGTAAAATAAGCTTTAATTAAATCACCTACCTCAAGGTCTTTTAAGCAAATAGGGCGCCGTGACTTTATGGAGTTTTTGTTATTAGGCCTTGACATCATTTACCCCTCGCTATCTTTCGTGGGGCTAGGTTTTTTCTTTTAATTTTGAGTGTAAAAAAATGACGAAAAAACGGCAGAATTCTCATGCTGGTGGGTTGTGATGCATGCAGCGTGAAGGCGGCCGAGTTATTGTTCAGGAGCATGACTAGTGTATACTTTTTATACGGCAGATGTGGGGCGCGCGCAGGTAGGGAAATGTTTTTATTTCTTGAAAACGTGTTGACGAGCGAAGGTAGGAATATTTTTTTGTGCTTTGGAGGGGCGCCCATTGCGCGAGCGCCCGATGTCACTTCACGAGCCATAAGGGCAGCTTTTCGACTTATATGTACACTATGGCTCTTCATGTTAACTATTCTTTGAACTTATTAGCTTAAAGTAAATCCAGTCACTTGATAAGTTTATGCATATAAAGGTTTCCATACACAAAAGTACAGCCCAATTATCTTTTCTAGCAAGAAAAGTAGCTTTATTATCTTTTCGTTTAATGCGAAGGAATTTATACTTTGGGCTTAAAGAAACTACACCCTCGGCCGACACCATATTTTCCCATGTAATAAGATCTTCCATGGACGTAAATGGTATATTTACCTCAAGACTAATAGGGCGCCCTTGTACCTGAATAGATAACAAATCTCCAGTTTTAAATTTGTTTAAATCAATCATTTTTATTATTCTTTGAGCTAATTAAATTATACTTGATCTTATCAAAAGTCTTGTCGTGGCCCAGAAATCTTCCTTTAAAGTAATATTTAAAATATTCATCACATGGGCTTGTATTAAGGCATATGACAAGCTCGTGTCTTTTGACATTATTGAGCCTATGACTATAGGTATAGTCTTTATCACCCTTCATATACTTTCTATTATTTTCCAAAAATTCTATTGTAGTAAAAGTAAGATCTATAGGGTCTTCATCCTTTATGAAAGTAAAGGTAATTAATACTAAATCTCCGCATTTAAAGTCGCTCATGTCGGCCTTTACCAAAGTTAAATTTTATTTCTATAATTAATGATATTAATCATATCACATATTAAAACAAGATGCACTATTTTCTACAGCATGATACATGATATTGCTCACAAATGACGTGTAAACCTTACGACCTATAACGAAGCATATAGTACGAGTGTAGGCAGTACTATCCACAGCACTGTCTGATAGAATTAGTAGTGAATACGTGATACCTTTCTTTAAAAGAAGTGTTGAGTCCTTCTCTCCTCGAAGAAATACAATTTGCCCGTGCTTGGGCTTAATTGTTAATAAATCACCAACCTTAAGATAAGTTATCATGCTTTGTACTCACTAATTAATGAATAATTGCTATTTTGTATAGGTCTTAAGTGGCCTAACACTCTTCCCTTAAGGGGTATATAACATATTTAAAACAAGATACGCTATATTTGTTTTACTGCATGATACATAAGAGTACGTGCGTATGCTAAATAAGCTTTGGCACCAATAATAAAGTACACTTTGTCATAATATCCATCATCTAAGTCACGAACGCTTGATAAGATAATTAGCGAATATACAACATCTTTCTTTAAAAGGTACGGCGCCTCCTCCTTGATTTTACCATTAAAACGAAATACAAATTGATCATGTATGGGTTTAATTGATAGCAAGCTGCCAGATTTAAAAGTAGTCATTTATATCCCGTAAGCGCAGCATCACAGCAGTTTTATTTGCACTAGAAACTAACTTAGCTTTGATAAATGTGGCATCAAAGTTAATTTGATACATGATAAGGACCCCGTTTAGAAGCAGGCAGTCCCTCCTTTTTCTTTTGTCATAGCACACATACACAACTTCTTGCTCTCTCTTAACCTCAAATGAAGACCAGCCTTGTGAATTAAAAACCCTCTCAGCATACAATCTCCTTACCTCTCCTTCAGGTATATCAAGTGTTGTTATAACAATCAAATCACCACATTTAAGTTTATTTCTCATAAGTTTTCATTTCTGGTGTAACAATAGAAAATGTATCATCTAACATAAGAAAATACATGCTGTCTTTATAATAAATGGCAATTTCTCTATTACAACGCTGTAAACATTTATCATCAACACGAAAAAAAATAGCAGGATAAAGATTATCCGGTTTTAGCTGTATGTAATCCAACGGGTCACGAGTGTTGTATGGCCAAGCATATGCACAAATACCAAAGGGCTTAATATAGATTAACTCGCCTCTCTTAATGCAACTGACGCTATTCACTATCTCTCCTATATATTTTTGTAGGCTCATGAAACAAGTCAAGAGCCAATGAATACACTGCATTACCAATTAAGACATGAACTATACCGTTTGCCAAATATTCTAGATATATCATACAATATTCAGTACCTACATTACATACAGATCTTATTCCAGGATGAGCGACTTCCCAAGCCCATGTCTTTGTTTTAGGTATAATACAAATCAGGTCTCCAACTCTTAAATCATACATTAGTCATACCTTGTATAAACTTAGACCTTAAATTATATACCAACCAATCTAACGAGATAACTTTTTCTCTAACCAGCAAAAAACATGTTGCACTGTCTTTTTTACCTAAAAAAACTGCACAATGCTTGACATCTTTGGCAAGAGTAATGCTATTTTTACATGCTGGATACTCCCACAAAAACACACTATAAGCAAATTTAATATAGACTAAGTCTCCGACTCTAAACTTCATCAGGCATCTACCTTTGTTGTAAAATAAGCATGATGGATAGGCATGTTGTATACATGATTACCAATTATAATATACGATATAGTTAGAGAAAACTCTCCCAAAAAAATTGCATAAAGTTTATCACCTTCACGAAGAGTAATATGACTTTGGTACATGTATTCAGATATAAGCATATTTTTTTTAGCTTCGATGCAGATTAAATCTCCTGTTTCAAATTTCATTAAATTTCTACCTTTGTAATAGGGCAAGAAAAACCATATATCCTACATCCAATGATCACACATACTGTAGCTGGAGAAATTTGCTTTAGAAAAATTGCATAATATTTGACATTTTTAGAAAGAAGAATGTTATTATTACATTTTGGGTGCTCCCATATAACCAAGCTATTTCTAAGATTAATACAAATTAAATCCCCCACTTCAAAATTCATCAGGCATCTACCTTTTTAATGCTGAGGCCTCGGTGATATGTGGCCATACAAAACATTTGGCTGTTAACAAAGATGAGTATTGTATCTAACGAAAAATATCTTAAATAAATTGCATAATACTCAGTGCCCTTATAAAATGTGATACGGTTCTTAAAATTTTGATACTCCCATATGCATATTTTATTCTTGGGCTCAATACAAATCAGATCTCCAACTTTTAAGTCATACATTAATCATACCTTCGTAATAAAAGAAAGTGTATCATGATATAGCACATATACACCTTCATCGGCAAGGATACACACTCTCTTTGGAGAATAATCTATCCCAGCTAAATAGATTGCATATTGAGGCTCGCCTTTAAAAAACTCAATATACTTTCTTTCTCCTGAAATTTCCCAAGCCCACATTATATATGGAGGCTCGATACAAATTAAGTCACCCATTTTAAGATTTATCATATTTTGCCTTTGTAATAGTACATCTAATAACGAAATCATGCTTCCAAAATTCAAAACATCTATTGCTCATAATAATATAATGTTTATTATTCCTAGAGCTTAAATAGATTCCATAGTATTCATGATATGTATGTAATTCAAGCCATGAAATTGTACCTGCAGGGGGCTCGTGTTCCCAAACAAGTATTGTACAATCGGGTACAACATAAACTAAGTTTCCCATTTTAAGCTTCATCAAGTATTTACCTTAACAAAAGTACAATTAAGAGTAATACTTTCTCCCCAAAGCCTATAGCATTTACCGTCTATAGAAACATAGTGCTTTTCGTTCACAAGATCTTTAGCTAAGTAAATTGCATAATATGGGTGGTTTTGCTTTAATTTCTTTTTTGTTGGTGCATTTTTTTGCCAGCCTAATCCCCAAACAAGTATTGTATAGTCGGCCTTAATACAAATCAAATCTCCTGTTTTAAAATTCATTAAGTTTCCACCTTACTAAGGATGCTTTCAGGAGAAATATTATGTGTCCAAATTACATAACATTTATTATTTATAGCGATATGGTGTTTATTGCACACATAGGCAGAACCTAAATAAATCCCATAATATGAGTAGCCTTCCTGTAGTTTAAAGCGGCCAGGGCGTGGCCCTATCGAAGATGGTCCTCGGCGTTGGGAGCGTTTGCGCGCGCCTAACTCCCAAATAAATACCGTACAATGAAATTTAATACAAATCAAATCTCCTGTTTCAAAGCTCATTAAATTTCTACCTTATTAAAAACATCCTCAGGAGAAATACTGCACGGCCAAGTCACGTAACACTTATTGTTTATAATGATATAAAATACTTGTTTATAGCCACTGTCTAAATAGATTCCATAATATGGACGGTTCTCTTCCAGCGTGAAGCCCCCATCATGTGAATCAGTACACGATAAGGCGGATTTAAGAGTACATAGCTCCCAAATAAACAATGGATAAGCAAGTCTAATATAAATCAAATCTCCAACCTTAAAGTTAAGCATAACATTATACTTTCAAAAGACCATAGATTTTATTCGCATAAATGCGATAAACTTTACTATCAATATAAAAATAATATTGATATGCATCAGGGCTATAACTAGATAAGCATATAGCATGATATTCTTTCTTATAACTGAGGGGTGATATATCACTACTATCAAAAGCATAAAAGCTAAATTTGGGCCTGAAGGAGATTAGCTTTCCCAGTTTAATATTCTTCTCTATGCTTACTTCAGCCATAATTCACTTTTGATAAACGTCTTACCTGATCATCGAATAACTGATAGGTTTTACCCTCAAGGTAGAAATAATATTTAGCATAAGATTGGTGTTTATATCTGCTTAGACAGATAGCAGTATAACATCTATTCTCTTCAATAAACATTCCGCTAGTTATACTAGCAGGTGGTACCTCTAAAATCCATATAACAGCGCGTGTTTTAAAATGAATTAACTCACCTATATTGAAGTTGATCATTTTTTCCTACCAAAGTTAGAGCATCTAAATCAGAATCTAATATGTAATAGACGTTCTCATTATAATAAAAGTAAAAATAGAAACGATTATTTAAGGAAAAATCACAGGGAACCTCTTTTATTTGAGATAAGCTCACAATTGCGTAGTTACAACCTTCATTAAATATTCCAGCTAGATTAATCATACTCCTGGTAGACCAAAAGCAAACAGCACGACTCAATTTGATATGAATTAAATCGCCTACTTTAATTTGCTTATCTAACAAATTTTTACCTTTCTTATTGATTTAATCCAAGCCATCCCAACTAACAGATTTCAGCAAGCCCTTCCTACAAGATTTCTTTCTATAATACGCCTGTCATGTCTGCTTATGCAAATCAACTTTCCATCAAAGAAAAATACATCCCATTTATTCCATACAGTTTTGCTTTCACCGCTGAAGCGTTCTATTCTTGTGAAAAGAAAAATAAGGCCTTGATTTAATTTAATTGCAGCAAAATGTGTACTTTCTAAAGCTTGCCCAGCAAACTTTTGCTCTAAGCCTTCTAAAGTTAGATTAAGTATTTTTACTTTACTACTTTGACAATTTTTCGAAAAGCGTATCGAGATTAGATCCCCAGGTTTGGCATAATCCATATGTATGGAAGTTTTCTTACACATTTATGGATGTTTCCTCAAGCGCGCTAATAATAACTCTCTTATTATATACAGCTACGTTAATCCCATTAATATTAATATAATACCACATTGGATTTACATCTACACCCATAAAGATAGCATGTTGAACCTTATTAACTTTTATCTGTATTAACTCAGAATCACATTCAGAATCAAACCCGATGGCAGGAGGAGCCCATATACGTTTATGGCCAAAGTCAAATTCATATAAACTAAAGGTAGCATTAACTAAATCACCTATTTTAAAATTCATATCATTCTTTCTGACACTCAAGTCCTTTGTACAAGTTTAAATCTTAAATTATGTGTCATCCAGTCTAACGCAATGATTTCTTTCCTAATCAGCAAAAAACACCATGTATTATCTTCGTTGCCTAAAAAAACCACAGGTTCACCAACAGCCTTAATTTTAATTCTTTTACTTTCAGCATAAGCCCATTTGTTATATTCAGATACATTAAAATAGTATAAAAATATTTCACGATCAAGACTGGAAGCTGTAGGGTTATAATTGGTCGTTAATAAATCGCCTAATTTGAAATCGCTTAAGTTCATAATAATTTATGTTGGATAAGACTTGAGTGTCATAATTTTAGAATCCGGTGAATTCATAAGAAACTTATTTTTGTAATAAAAGATATCATATGTAAAATACAGATAAACATACTCACATATATAAATGAATATATCATTTCTATCTATCAAAGTAGCATGTGAATCAACATTACCAGTCGCTTTATACAATTCGAATCCTTCGACGGTCCAAAGATCAACACTTGTAGATTCTAAATCTGAAAACCCGCTTCCACAAGTAAAGTCTGGCATGACAAGGTCACCAGGCTTAAAAAGAGCTGAGTCATCTTTTCTAGATTTCATTTGATACTAGCACCTGAAACGTACTTTATTTCTTCATGGCTTTTTATCCACAATGCATATATCCCACAGTTACTAAAAACTTGAATCTCTTCGTATCGTTCTATATGATCATATAAAACAATAAAGATATACTCACGATTTTCTCTAAGAAGAAGGTTAAACTCTCTTTGACCATCAGATACATCTCTGAGAAGGTTCCACGCCCATTTTTTAGATTTAGGCTTAAAACTTATTAAGTCCCCTGTTTTGAGTCTATTAATCATACTACATTTTGCGCAGCCGGTGAATGAATTTTGAGCTTATATAATATGTCTTACCATCAAGACAAAAGTAAAACCTTTTACTGTTATGACAGTAATCAGTTAAACAGATTAAATAATATGTTTCACCTGCATGGAGATATTTAGCGGGTGTAATGTTTTTATTATCGTAACCCCCCCAAAGCCAAATAATATCATCAATGCTTACATGAAGTAAGTCTCCAATTTTAAAATTGACCATTTTACCTCTAATATCTTTTTAATTTTCAGATGCAAATTCATGCAGACGCAACTAATGTTGGCTTAAAAACGCTGTTTGTCGATATACCTGCAAACTTATTATCTATGATAATGCAGAACATACATTCATCTTGATATAAAAATAAAGCAAGGTCTCCTAAATGGATAGTGATACTTTGATGTGCCAAATCATATTCAGCTTGTGAAGACCAGTAGATAGGGCTATTTTTCGTGATAGCTCTTTTATGGACACCATATAATGTCCATGCAGACACATTATAATATTTCCTATTATATGTTGGCAGGGCATTCATTTTAATTAAACTTCCTGGTTTAAAAATTATCAATCTTATCCCCTAGCTTTATATACTTTATAGTAAGTTTAATATTTTTTATAGCATCTTTTAGAGAGTACGCTCGCCCATTCTTGACAAGCTCGTGACAATCTCTTGTTACTTCCCAATAGTAAATGTTACTATTACTGCTTTTATGAGTTATGACAGCATCATGGTCCTTTATGATGCCCAATTTTCGCCAAGAGGTTTCAGCTTTCCAAGACTTTAATTCATCATAAGCACGTTTCAATTCGGCATCTTCTTGCTCCTCATGCTTATTAAACTTAAACCCTGCTGGCATCTTTCATCTCCTCGATAATCTCAGTTACAATTTGATAGGCTTCATTTAGCGATGCTGTTTGGCCAGATTTATGTGTTATTTCTTGTCCATTTTCATCAAAGAGCCTGCTTCGCTTAAGTAAATCAGATACAGACCAGTATACATGTTTATCTGGGTCAAGCCTAGAATCAGATGAGATCGTCGCGCCTAAATTATTGGTTGGATCTTCATAAGTCCAAAATTTAATTGACTTAACCCACTGAAACTTGTCTGGTAAGCATTCATTATTTTCATGTGAAAAATATTCCCAATTATTAAGTTCTTTTGGAATCCTTTGTTCATTCATTCTTTCACGTATAACTCTTTCTATGTTCAAGTTGGCAGTCAATATAGAGTTTGTAGACCCGTAGTCTATATTTTTAGAGTTATCTGCACTGCTAACGATCCAAAATACATCACAGACGCGGTTGATGCGAAACTTAGCCATTTTTTTAAAACATACAACTGAGCGAAGTCCAGCTTTTTTGAAATTAATAAATCTATAGCTTAGACCACCTATATTGATGTCATATATTTCTTTATACATGCTTCTTTATTTTGAGCTCATTAAGAAGTGCTGTCTTCTCCCAGCTAGGCATATCAAACCACAGCTTTTGTGCTTCTTGAATAGCATTGAGGATCTGTCTTGCGTCTGCATTGGGTTCTATGCCATACTGCAGTGTGAGCATCTCGAGTACATCTGATGTTGGTAGAATAGGCTCATCATCGGAACCACATTCTTTGCTTTCATGTGTTTTTTTAAGAAAGTTAGCTTGCGTAGCGCACAAAATAGCTAAATTGATTTTTGTTTTATCAAAAAGCTCTTGAATTTTTATTTTAGAAGCCATAATTTCTCTGCAGCTACTTAAATAGTGGGCTTTGTCTTCGCTCACCAGCATGTTTTTATTATTAAACTGTCTACTTTCCCCGGGGTAGACTCGAGTTTTTCTTTATAGAAATATGCTGCAAAAGCAATAAGTCAATATGACGAGTGATAACTCGGGGTTAATATATTTGTTATATAAATATTACAACAAATATAAGGCTTATACACAAAAATATTAACATAATTGCGTATAGGCATGTGTGCTGTCTCAGTTTCGTGCTGCTGGAACACAGAAATTAAATTAAAAATGTGAGCAAGCAGATTACTGAAGCAGATGCAAGAAAAATGTACCCGTATTTTTCTTCTTTGGTTAGTTTCATATATTAGAAAAGGAAAATGATAACTGCAAGTAGGATAACACCATAAACATAATACTCTGCAAGCATGTCAAGTGTTTTATGAATGTTTTCTTTCTTAGCTTTATGACACATAAAATTGTCCAAAATCGAGCCATATACCCTTTGGAAGTCCTAAATGTGAGTTATTAAAACAATATGTATCCGCCGCACCAAGTTTATGTGACATAACATATGTCCATAATTTTTCTGTATCCCAACCTAAACTAGAAAGATCACTCATGCGAAATCCCCAATTAGCCCAATGACTATCACATGAAACAATTCTTCCAAAGTGTGAATCAGCAAAAGGATGCGGGAGATTGGCTGGTAATACTCCAGCTTTTTGCATCCACTCTGCTGGTATAATCGGTTCTTGCTTAACAAGATAGAATTCATCGCCAACATTTTTTATGTTTGAGATATGCGCGCCAAAATTCTGTTTTGGGTTCGTAAAATATTTATGAATGTTAAAACATTCAGGGGTTATAAGAGAAGATTTAATGATATGCCTATGTGCTTTAGAGCTTTCATTTGCAACCCAAACATATGAATCTTGTCCATTTGCATAGTACTTTCCTAATACACTTGTTATGGCTTCATTAATAGCCCCCCAATAATATCCATAATGTTCTGCATGACTTCTAACAAGATTGTAAAGCTTTTTGTAACTTATATTTTTCATTGTTCATCTTTTTTCATAAATGAAAACTGGCCAAAATCAAGCCAGCGACCAGGTGGAAACCCTAAATGTTCATGTAGCCTTGTATATTCACTAAGAAATTTTGCATCTTTTGAGCAAGAAGCTTCCCAGAGGAAATCTACATCCCACCCTAAATTCTTTAGGTCATTAAAATGAAACCCCCAATTGCCTGCATGACAGTCATAAACTTTAATTGCTTTAGGCTTAAGATTAATAAACCTGCTAGGCATTGTCTTTCCAACACACGCACCTGGGAATTGGTCTGCTGGCATTATTGGCGTCTGTAAATAAGCGTAGACATTTTCATTTATCTTGTTTAAATTTGAAATATTTGCAATTTCACACAGATTAAGGCCAGCAAGCGTTTTATGAACGTCTACATTTTCATTTTCAAGAAATGAAATTTTAAAAATACGCTCAGGTATACCAAGCTTATTTTCAGACAGAAACCAAACGTACGATTCAGCCCCACAATGATGATATGGGCCTAAATATTTTTCTAAAGACTCAATTGCATCTTCATATCCTTCTGGCCAAAGATAGTCTGGAGCCTCATCTTTCATAGATCGAAAGACTTTTCTTACACTTTCTAAAGCTGCATCAAGTTGTATATTTTTATTCTGCACAAATCCTTTCGAATAAAGCTATGCTTTATATTTTGTTAGCTGCTGGAATGGTATATACTTACACACGACTCGCTTGGAGCTGGGGTGTAAACCAATAGAGTCTAGCCAGACAACGTATTTTTCATTTTTGTAAATAACATGTAGATCCATTCCATTCTCAAGCTTTTCTAGATTCAAAAAAATAAAGATAATGTCATTCAAAATCAAATGACATGCTTTATTAACATTGTTATAACCGTAACATTTGATTTCAGAGTCAGATGAAAAGGTAAGTATGTCTCCTATTTGAAACTTAGGTAGTGAACCCTTGCCAGGATTATATGTGAAGCTATATATAATCATTATAAAACGTAAGTTCTATATCGACAGATACAAAGTGTTCAATTAAACCTTTTTCACGCTTAGAATTAGAAATAGAAGATATTTCTTTATCATTAATCCAAGCTGCATTAAATGTAAAATCTGAACACCTAATACGACCTGATATATTATCTTTATAATTCAAGGGTTTAAGTTCAAATTCAAGATCACCTGGGTCAATAGCGCTTGACATATCTTTATCATCAAGACCTGCTAGTTGTTTTGCAGCAAAGCCAAGACAGCACATGTTTCCAGCGTCGTTTAAGAGAAGTGTTGGCCCTCGATCCTCAACCAAGTCATCATCCTCATCACCGCCGAATCTCCATTTGCTTCTATCGATAGCAACTTTTTTCACGGATAACTCCTGATGTTAGGGTCATCCCAGTCAGGAATTACTTTTATTAATAGCTTAGCCAGCTCTGCTGTGGGCCTGCTGATGATATTTTCGCTAACATAATGCTCTCTTAAAAGAGGGGGAATAGATGCCCAGGCTTTTAAAAAGTCTTTTATATTTGGGAGGTTGATGGACTTTTTACCAGTTGATACATCATTTAGGCACGCTAAAGAGTAATAATAATGCTCTTCCAAAGAGCTATAAAAAGCCCTGACATATGCACGCTCCATAGCAGCCTTAGCCTTAAAGGCAATACTTGCTGGTAGAGAATTTTCTTTGATAAAGTCTGCCGCTAATTGCAGATTAACTTCATGAGTTTCGCGGTTTTTTGGTAACATTAGAATTTGTCCTTTTTTGTTATCCACTCATGAGCGATGTTATCGTATTCTGTATATGTTATGCTCTCAATGGATTCTTGCGGGTTTGCTACATAAAGTCTATATTTTGCTCTAAATTCAGCCCAACTGTATAATGGCATGAGTCCAGAGTCAACGTCCTTCTGCGCTAAAGGTGCATAAATTGCTCTTGCGTAATCTTCAAAAGCTTCTACTGTAGGGCAGCATGTACAAAATACTAGCTTATCATCGTAATAAGACTTCTCATAAACAAAGTATCCCATATTTTTCCTTTATTAAATTATAACACAAATAATTACCTTTTACACTTTATATGAAAAGCAGCTCAATGTTATGAGCTTTAAATAAATCTATAAGCCTTTCTTCTCTTTCTTTGTCACACATACAAGAGTCATCATTAATAAGCATAGCTTCTTCTGTGAGATCGGAATTAACCCGGCGATCATGACCAACGAAGCATGACTCGTTTAGGGGTTCGACCACGTTTGATAATCCCGATGGTTCACGAATGCCGAGTATGCTGATGTCATCGACTTCACAGAGCTGTTTAGCCACGAAGCCAAGGCAACACATCTCACCTGAGTGATTTAGCAACATAGACGGGCTACCCCACGGGCGCTTGCCACGCAGCCATTTTTTGCGTTCAACTACAATTTTATCCACTCTTTTGTTCTCATTCTTTTACATTCTGTCTAAAAGATCTTCATTCATATTATTTACTCACCGAAATCTTTGTCTGCATCCCGTATTTCGATATAGAATGCTGTGTTCGCATCGAATTGAACAATTTGAATGTCCCATGAACCTAATTCGTTAACATGAACAGGCTTAGAAAGATCATAATTGTGATAATCACCCTCTGTATGCTCTTCGATAATTCTTAAGGCTTCATCTAGAGCCTTGGCCTCTGAATCGAAAATTCCCCTAAGTAAAGTATGGTCAGAATTAAGACCATCTTTTAATGCATAAAGCTTCATACTAACCCTCTTTGTTGAAAAGGACCAAGCCTTCTTGTGCAATACAAAAATAGCCTGTTCCACTGCTCTTATCAAGCCATTCATCCAAGTTGTCATGAATGAACTTCCGATATTCATCACTTACACCTTGCTTATCAATCACATGGTTTGGGGGACAAATGTCGGAATGCACAGTATCACCGTCTTTATTGGTGTAGCAGATTTGTGCATGTGTATTATTTTGGCTCAAAATTTATTCTTTCTAACCCTCAAAAGAGCTACCTGCAAGAACGTTGCAAAGAACAGATGCTTCGTAGTCACATGCCTCGCTTCGCTCATCGGCATATGGACTCAAGATGCTGGTAAGGATTTCTGATGCCCATACGGGAACTGTTGCTCTATGAGGGCCTGCATCAATCATCTCATTAACAATAGCTGATAGGCGTGGGGACCACATAACAGCCTCACCTAAAACGCACAAAGCTCCTTTGACTTCAGCAAGTGCTCGATTGTCCTCATCAGCCCAAGCTTTATCTTGAATATCTAAGTTTAAAGTATTCCAGATAGCATTAGCCGCTACGCTATTCGTGTATTGTAACCCACCATCTTCTAACTGAGCCTCAACGTCAGCAAGCTGTTTATCATCGTAAAGCTCTGAATGCACCCACCTGTTCGATAGCGTGATTTTGGCATTTTCTTCTGGTGCATCTGACTTAACCTTAACTTCAATCTGCATATATTTTCCTTTGAGCAACCTCATCAGACCTACCATGCTCAAGGTAGGTGACACCCCAAAGGGTGTTTCGGTTTTTAGATTTCGATGGTTCCTAGATAGTTTAGCTTGGTATCGAAATAAAACTCGTGATCGCTTCCGTTGAATAAAGCAAGTGGGTCACCGATTGTCATAACGAAACCAGCTCTTGAGCCTTTGCTGGGATTTTTGCAAAGACTCCAAATTACTCGTTCACCACGATCAATAAGCTTTTCTCCTGTTGCTCTTTCATACTCAAGTACAATGTTGGTTTGGTGAGTAAGAAGTCCAGCAGGAAGCTTTCCTTTCTTTATTGGGTGGTGGATGTCATAAGCCCATTCTGGATGCTCAATCAGCTTAAAAAGATAGCTCATATTGCTTCTCCTTATATCAAGAGTTATATTTAATCGTTTCCGTTATTTATATTATAACACAGAGATATTACTCTTACACATATGTAGAACTTTTGAGTTTATATTTTTAAGAAGAGCTTTATAAGCTAATTAAGCTTCGGAAATATTATAAAGTTTTGTGTAGAACTCTAACGCTTTCTCAGCAGCTCTGTCTTTCCCAGAGCTTGTAAGAACCAATTCTTTCAGTGATGATTGTTGAATGTAATTAGAATGGCTGCCTAAAGATCTGGCTTTTTGTTTATGCTCTTTTCGCCATCCATAAAAAGCCCCATGAATAGCATAAAGCTCACATGATATCTGCCCTCTGGGCTTCATACCCTGTGCTACACGAAGCTTTTCTAGTTCTGAAAGTGTTTCTTTGGCAGTTGCGCACCCGCCAAGATTGTGAAGTGCGACCAAAATCATATCAGAATTTGAAAGTAATCTCATAGATTTTCCTTAAGGGACCAGATAGAAGCTGAATTGCCTCGGTGGTCAGTAATAGTATTGATAGCACCAGCTACATGGCCAGAACTCATAAAACTTGCATTTGAATTATGAATTTGCATTTGCTTTAAAACTTTGAGAAGCACATCATAAGCCTCATCAAGATTTTTACATGCAATAGGGGCTTCAGGAAGAAGCCTCCAGTCTCGAGTTACAATATATGTATGCATATATGTTCCTTTATTAGGGCACCCACAAAGGATTAGGATACCACAGAGGTCATGGTAAATGAAATTCTCCTAATCCTTTGTGGTTTCATATAGAGCAACCTCATCAGACCTACCATGCTCAAGGTAGGTGACACCCCAAAGGGTGTTTCGGTAATATATTTTGATTATATAATATTATACAGCTTATAATATTCTCATACACTGTATAAGATTGTAATCAGAGTAAAACGTTCTTCATTCTTTGCAATTTTGTTGCCTGAGTTTTACCCTAATAGGCACTTTTAGGAAGGCGCCCACTCCAGGATCAAAGTGCGTCGCAGTACAAATGCATTCATTTCCATTTTGATATGATTCGATCATTGACGTTCCTGATTTAGCTATACATGCTTTTTCACACTCATCTGCACATGCAGATAGTGAAAGTAATGCACACACGGTGAGACATTTGAACTTATTCATATTTACCAACAAAAGATAGGTCTACATGGAATTTAGAAAAAAGAGCCTTAAGTTCTTTTTCGCGTTCTTCTCGTGTAAGAAGAGAGTCATCGTTAATAGTCATTGCTTGTTTGGAAAGTGATGTGTTCTGCACACAATCATGGAAAACATGGTTAGAAAGCTTCTCAATTGCTGTGTAAGCTTGTTTGGGAGAATCTAAATGCAAAATATGCTTGTCTTCAAGATCTCCAAATTGCTTGCAGGCAAATCCCAAACAGCACATGTAACCCTCATTATTGAGGAGCCTTATTTCTCCTTTACCTGATGATCTTTTCTGTGTCATACCATCACCAGATCTCCATTTAGATCGATTAACAATTAGCTTCTTTCGCTCTCTTTGTTTACGCATTATTAAACTTTCTTAAGTTAAGATAAGGCAGTCTAGCAAGATTAAAGACATACAAATAAATGTACTTACACCAGAAGCATGTACAGACCAAAAAGTATACAAATTAGACTTATTAAGTTGCTTTTCTTTTAGGGTCGAAAACCTCATTTATCTCCTCTAAGCAAACCTCATCAGGCCCAGAGTGCTCAATCTGGACGACACCCCGAAGGGTGTTTCGGTTCATGTCCGCTGTGCAGAAAATCTCTTTAAAAGAGCAGGAATTCGTTGGCGACCTTCATATGTCAAAGTCAGCGCATCTTCGCCAACTGGCTTAACATATCTAGAAAATGCTCCAGCACAATAACTCTGCCCTGTTTTGAGTTCAGCGCGATGGTTTTTTCGCCAGCCAAAGAAACCATTAGGGTTGCGCCTCTCATACATCTCATATCCGATATTCGGTCGAGGTGCATCGCCCATCTTTTGCCTGTAAGTATTAAAAGTATTAAGAATTTGTGATACAGTCGCAGGTGATCCAATCTCATTCATAGCTAGGAGGATCAATTCATTGTTATTCAATCGTCGCATTTATCTCCTTTGAGCAACCTCATCAGACCTACCATGCTCAAGGTAGGTGACGCCCTGAAGGCGTTTCGGTTTTAGACTTCACTATTCATCATTTTTGTAAGATCGGCAATGTATTGGCCTACAGTATAAAGCCCCCTATCCCAATGTGTATCAGCAAAGATATGAGTATATCCATCTTCTTTAAATGCTTTTTGTTGAGCGCTTAAATCGCTGTATGGATTCACTTTTGTATACTTAGCAAATGAATGCCCGTCATAGCTTTCGAAGCTGAATACTTCATCCTGCTGCTTTAGAAAGAGTGTGCTTGCTGGAATCTGTTTCTTGTCACCATAGTCGTGGCAGCTGCTAAGTGGATTTGAAATGAAAGAAGACATATTTTCCATTAATTTTATTATACCTCACCTATAAAACTTAAACACACAAAGTGTACATGCTTGTTCTAGCTTTCGTAGTCTCCTGTGAAACTAAGTTTGACTTCGTACTTACTAAAGAGCTTGATTAACTCCTTCTCACGCTCTTCAAATGATAAATCCGTAGCATCATTATATTTCATAGCAGAATTAGTCAGCCTAGTTGACCTATAAGTCACACTACCTTGCTCAATAAGATAAGGAAGCATTCGATCATCATGTGTATCCATAAAATCCATGGGGACACTACAACCATGAAGCTCATCTTCACTACAACCACCAAGCTGCTCACAGGCAAAGCCTAAGCAGCACTTGTAACCCTCATCATTAAGGAGCATAGTATCACCCTTGCCATGAGAAATTTCATCATCGTCACCAAGACTGTATGCACGTTCAGCCCCACATCTCCATTTAGATCTATCAATGATGACTTCTGAAATTTTCACTTCTTCAGACATAAGATTTCCTCTCGAGCAACCTCGTCAGACCTACCATGCTCAAGGTAGGTGACGCCCAAAGGGCGTTTCGGTCTTATGTTAAGTCTTTGGGATGCCAAACAAGATCACGTGACATGTAACCTGCCTTGTCGGCCTGCTGTTCAGGTAGCCAAACAGTCTCAAAAAATTCTTTTGGTGGCTCATGATCTGTAAAGGTTGCAAGATTTTTTAGCGTTTTTGCGTCGCACCAATAATCATCAAAGATCACGATGGGCGTTGAGTCTTTAGTAACTAAGAGACCATCATGCGTCTTTTCGTGGACGATTACGCTAGCCATATCTGGACAATCTTTATCGACAGCAGCTAAGACATCTGACCATTTTGTGAGATAATACTTCTTATGATCACATGACCCGTCACTAGTTTCAAGAAAAAATGTATATTGTTTTTCCATTAATTTTATTATACCTCACCTATAAAACTTAAACACGTAAGAAGTATAGGTCTGACTTCAGCTTTCGTAGTCTCCTGTGAAGCTAAGCTTGATTCCATTCTCATCAAAAAGCTTGACTAGCTCATCTTCGCGCTCATGATGAGAATAATGCACATTGTCATTAACGCGCATCGCGTTAATCGAGAGTTCAGAATTAAGTGATATTGCCGTTCCTCGATCAGCAAAATAAGGAATAGATTTAATCTTTAACTTATCTGCTAAGTGTGAGGGCGACGCAATGGATCTAATATCATCTTCAGAAAATCCACCAACCTGCTCACAAGCGAAGCCTAAACAGCACTTATAGCCTTCATCGTTGAGAAGTTTAGTTTCTCCTTTCCCATGAGATTGTGTCATGAACACACGGCCACATCTCCATTTAGATCGATCAATGACAATTTTAGGCTCTCTTTTTTGTTCAGTCATAGTATCCCGTTTTAAGCAACCTCATCAGACCTACCATGCTCAAGGTAGGTGACGCCCAAGGGCGTTTCGGTTTTAGCATTCCTTCCAGGTAACAAGGCCAGTGTTGCTAAAAGTAATTTCCCACTTTTTCCCACCCGGTTCATAAATAGTTAGTACTTCACTTGTTACATCAAATTTACTCGTGTAGCAAGATTCAAATTGCTCTAGCGATTTCCATGTAGCTTTAAGCACAATTTGAATATGGCGAGGAAGTGTGCTAAGCATAATCTTCGGCACAATTGTCTTTTGTTCAAATCTAAGTTTTGACCAGTCAAGCTTTGAAAGACCATAGTGAGACAATCCATGAACAAGTTTTATGCTAACTGTTTCGCCTCCAGAGACCCAATCTTTGGTCACTTCAGGAATGTTAAGTGTGATAATAAAAGTAACATCAGCTTCTCTAGCTTCATCACCGACTGTGAGCCGAATTTCTTTTTTCATTTAGAATTTCCTTTCGTAGTTTATTATATCACAGTTGATTAACTAATGCACTATGAACAAACCTCATCAGGCCCAGAATGTTCAATCTGGACGACACCCAGAAGGGTGTTTCGGCTTAGTAGTCATTGATGAATTCTACTTCAACATCATGCTTAGCAAAGAGATCCCTGATGCGATCTTCGCGGCCCGCTTTTGTGAAAAGGCTGCTGTCATTTAGTGTGATAGCCCTTTGAGTTAAAAGGGATTCTGTCGCTATTCCGTCGAGGGAGGTATTCGTTAGATATGGGACCTCACCGATGTCCTTCAACGTAGACGTACCATTTAAAAACTGGAGATATATGATGGGTCTAGGCTGGTTAAGGAGATGTTCATCTTGTGCATTTGCAAACTGCTTGCATGCAAAGCCCAAACAGCACATATAACCCTTATCATTGAGGAGCCTAGTATCTCCCTCACCGACTCTGCTGTTATAAGGATCGTCGTCCGTGTCGGCACCACCAGCTCGCCACTTAGATCGGTCAATGATAAGCTTTTTTTGTGCTTGATTCTTTTTCAAAGTAGACATCCTTCTTGTTATTCTTTCCAGTTTTCTGGTTTCGCGTGTGATGCTAAGCGAACAATTCTTCCCTTGTCATCCTGATGCACTTCAACGAAATGCCCGTCTGCACGGTACATAAGGATAGCACCTGATATACTAAAAGTATCTTCAGAACCGACATTTAAGAAATCTGCTAGTCTATGAAGACTAAGCCCATATTCTTTATCTTCTAATACGAATTCAGGTTGTTGAGCCATAACATTAAATCCTTGAGCAACCTCATCAGGCCCAGAATGCTCAATCTGGACGACACCCCAAAGGGTGTTTCGGTTTAAAACCTTTCCCAGTTGATGTATCCCTTGGCATTTCGTGTGACATACCAAGTTGCTCCATCTGGAGCAGTAATTATCCACTTGCATCCCTCACAAATGACCATGAACCTGCAATCGCAGAATTCATTTATTGGTCTCCATGTTGCCTTAAGCAGCAACAGCTCGTCATGGTTAAGCGTATTATGCTCTAATAGATCATTAAAGTCAGGGACAGGTTCAAAAGTTGCATCTGACCAACTAAATTCATTTGGTAAAAAGCCTTCGCTCGTGAAGACATGGCTTTTGGTGCGGGTTCGGCTAACATCTATATACGTAGTTACCTCAATAATGAGAGTTATATTTTTATCTGGAAGATCAGCAACACATAACTTTCTCACAGATTAGACTCCTGCTATGTTGCTGAGAATGGTGATAAGAAGATAGACGATATGGCCGACAACATACGCCACAGCCACCACCAAAAACATACTAATCATTGCAACCAGCATCTCAATGACAGTAAGACCATGCTGCTTTAGTTTAAGGATGTTTTTTCGCATTTAAATTATCCCTTTCAAGTTTATTATATCACGATTGATTAACTAATGCACAGCGAACAAACCTCATCAGGCCCAGAATGTTCAATCTGAGCGACACCCTGGAGGGTGTTTCGGCTTAACTGTTATATTCGCCCTCAAAGGTGAGGTCGATATGAAACTTCGAAAAAAGAGCCTTAAGCTTCTTTTCACGCTCGTCGGAGGTAAGACCAACGCTATCATTAATCTTTATTGCTTGGTCAGAGAGTGATGTATTAACAACACATTCTTTCATGCTGACAAATTTGGTTAAGTGTGGGATAATAAATTTCTCCCAACCTTTCCTATCAGTGATATAAGAACCACCTTGAATACGTGATGCATACATTACCGCCCATGCAGGGTTCGCTGTGCATGTTATGTGGTGATCTTTTATATCACTGAACTGCCTGGTCGCAAATCCTAAACAACACATATAACCCTTATCATTGAGTAATGCTGTTATGCCACTACCAGTTTGGTTCTTGCCGAAGCTTCCTGATCTCCACTTTGAGCGATCAATAACCAATCTTTTTCGTTCTCTTTGCTTCCTCATACTATTGTTTCCCTATTTGCTGCTAAGAGCTTCAAGAAGTCTTTCATGAGCTGCCGTACTGTCAATCCAGCCTTGACCATCACAAACGTAACTTCTCCCATCTTTAGGAATAATGTGAATAAACCCGCTTTCTTCGTCAAAGAAAATCTCAGTAGCAGGATCAGCAAGTGGTAGCTTATACCCGTAGCTGCTGTCATTTGACCCTGAAATTATTGGTCTCCCACAAAGTTCATCGTCTCCGAAGTCTTCATGAAAGTCCCCCATAATTTCGTCTGCTTCTTTGAGAGAAACTTTCCTCATTTACCGCCTCGGGCGCCTTATATAAGCGAACTTGTTTCGCAAAACAGGAACTTGGTAAGCGACTCTTTGATCAGGGTCAAAAACCATTCCTGCTTCAAGTGTTAGAGTATCTTCAAAAATACCAATGGGCGTCATATCAACGGGATCACTCGGCCGGACCTGCGTTGTAGTTGCAGTGAGAATGTTCGGTCGGGGCAGAGATTGAGTTGACGTCGACGATGTCCTTGTCACTTGCTCAAATGTTGAAGCAGCAGAGTGAAGCATAACCTTTGCTTTCGCAAGGTCTTTCTCTCTGTCAGAGCCAACCTCACCGCAAGCATATTTTCCAATGCTCATTCCGACAAGCAAAGCAAGCCCAATCTCAGTTTTACTCATGTATTATCCCTTTCAAAGTTTATTATATCATGATTGATTAACTAATGCACTTCAAGCAGCCTCATCAGGCCCAGAATGCTCAATCTGGACGACACCCCGAAGGGTGTTTCGGCTTTAGTTTTCATATTTGCCCTTGAAGGTGAGTTTAACGCCAGCCATCGCGAAAATACTCTTTAATGCAGTTTCCCGCGAGGCTCTTGAGAGTCCAGTATCATCGTTGATCTTCATCGCCTCCTTGGTGAGGAGGGTATTCTCGCCAGTCTTTGAGGTCAGGTATGGAATGCATGTACCCTCCCAGAAAGGATTGTACAAGCTAGCTGGCGAAACACTGCATAGCATATCCTCATCAGGAATATTGCCAAGCTGGTTGCAAGCAAAGCCAAGGCAGCATTTATAACCATCTTGATTAAGAAGCGCTGTAGCGTGAGAACCATGAGCATTCTTGATACGAGTGGTGTGGTTATGATGAACACCACCGCAGCGCCACTTTGAGCGGTCAATGATGACCTCTGGTTGTTTCTTTTTTTCTTCGGGCATAAAGCCTCCTTTGAGCAAACCTCATCAGGCCCAGAATGCTCAATCTGGACGACGCCCCGAAGGGCGTTTCGGTTTTACGTGTTGATGAGAGTGACCACGACGTGAATCACGCACCCGAGGGCGATGCCGTCATAGACGACGACAACGAGTGCCAAAATCGAGCGCTTCGAGGGAAAGGGGCGGAAGAAGTGGGTGATGTTTGCGTTTAGCATGTTTGTTCCTTGAGAATGCTCTCAGTTGATTGAGTGGTGCCAGGTCCAGGCTTCGTCGTTACCCTGAGTGAAGGTGTAGTAGCGGATGCCTCCGCGGTCATCATCTTCGACGCACTTAATGTGCAGAACATTATTGGCGTTTGGGTAATAGAAAAAGATGCAGCTTTTTGGTTCAAGGCCGTAGTCATTCCCGTTTCTATCTTCGAAGTCCGGAAACTTGACTGTGACCTGATTGTATGTTAATACTTTCAACATAAATACTCCCATAGAATATCCTAACCAAAATAGCTAAGACACTCTAGGGGAACCCCCAAGTATAAAGCGCTTGGGGCACGCTGGGTATGCAGAATGTTTAGAGAGTTATGGTGTTATGTAAGATTATTGCTTAGGCCGGCACCCACTGCAGAGACGTTTGGTACCCAAAGGGTAGTTTTTCTTTCCGGGGGTCGTGACGAGAACGCCCGTCTTTGGGTTGGGCCGGCGGCCATTCAAGGCCTTTTCTGTGGTATAACGAGGGCGAGGGCAACCACACCCATCACAAACTTTGTGCATAAAACCTCCTCAGCATTCTTATTCAGAATGATCAGATAGAAAGTGAAAAGCAAACAGTATCGTCAGTTGGAGAATGCTTGCTTGAAATGCTCTCCAATATTCAACATATGGTACGCTAGTGCAAGATTATGGCGAATCGCTATAACGTACCATATGTTGGAAATTTCAACTCCCATAGAACGCTCCAGTTAATTACGCTGAAACGCTCTAGGGGAATCCCTAGGTATAATGCGCCTAGGGAACGCCTGCGGTGGGGAAGTGTTGGGGATATTAAAAGAAAGTTTGAAAGAAGGTAGAAAGCTGGGGACTTTCGCCCCCAGCAGTCCAGAATCAGCTCTCGCCGAGGTTATAGTCGAGGTCGTCGTCCTCATCGGCCTCGGAGTCCAAGAGGGCCTGAATTTGCTCCTCCTCGGTCAATGCGACCTCATCGGAGCCCTCATCATTCTCGTCATCGCTGGTGTCCGCATCGCTGGACCCGACCTGCTCCTGAATGCTGGCCAGAATGGTCGCATCCATGTCATCCTGGGACATCGTATCGCTCGACTGAACCGCAACCGGTGCATCCACCGGAATGTTCGCCTGCTCCTCAGCCAAGATGGCCTTTTGGGCCTTCAAAGCCGCGAGCTTTTGCATCAGCAAGGACTCCTGCTCCTCGAGAGAGGCGGGGGTCACCGGAATGGCCGGAGCGCTCTTGACGGAAGCCTTGGCTGCGTTCTGGCGCTTGCTGATGTTATAAGGCGTGTTCGGGTCGAAGTGATTCGGGTGTCCCTTGACCACCTCTTGCGTCCCGTCTGCGAAAGTGACCATGAAGGCGTGCTGACCGACGAAGGAAGCGTCAACTCCCGTCAGGGCGCCGGAGGCGTCCCGCTGCTCGATCTGGTACTTCTTGCCGAGGTAGACGGCCGGGTTCTCCGGAGTGATCTGACCCTCGGTGGTCTTGTTCTCGCTGATGGCCAGCCGGTCACCGCTGTCGCGGAAGAGGCCACGGGTTGCGAAGGTGTTGTAGGTCTGTCCGATGGTGAAGTTGGAAGCCATGGTGTTGTCTCGTTGCTTTCTTTCCAGCCGAAGCTGGGGTTAAAGGGGAGTTTCCTCCCGCAGTTGCGATAGAAGCACAAGCTTTTGACTAATGTTGCTATCGCAGCTGCCAACGATGACGAGCCTTTAATTATCTCCTTTCCATTTTATAATATTATTATAACTCAAGGAATTAACCGGATACACAAAGTATTTGATGGCGATTCCCTGACAACTCGCTTGCCACTAAGGCCTTTGAGCTCAACGGAATTGGTTATTAGCCGCGTTCCGTTTTATAATATTATTATAATACCGAGTTATTGCCGGATACACTTAGTAAATTCTTGACGACCGAGGCAACCAAGATTCTGAAGAAGTGCATCAAAAGCGAAGCGAAGTTAGATTTATTATCCAGCCTCGTTCCGTTTTATAATATTATTATAATACAGTGATATTACCGGATGCACTTAGAGTGTTCTGGGGTAGGGGGCCCAGGCTGGCGCTTAGGGGCCTAAAAGGGGCCATATACGGGCCCCTTACGGGGGCCGGGGCTTATACACTGTTTGCGGGGGCCCCAGGAGGCCCTCGGGGGCCGCCATAGGCGAGCGCACGACTCGAGAGTTTTTCACAGTCGAACAGCAGCACCACAACTCACCAGCATGTTTTTCTGCTGTTTCGTACCCTACGTCACATGCTTGTGCCACAAGACAAATGTCTACCTCATATACACCCGCTGTGCGCTTCATATGCACATCTATTACAATTATAGCGCCTAATAACAGCCATAATGGAATTATTATTGGTGCGCCAATCCACCATATACTTTTGGTAAACGTGTTAACCAAACGCTCATTTTTACTTTTATTACTCACATTGTCCATCATCTACCTTATAAAGCACAGGGCGGCGATCTGCGCCACTCACGATATCAACTCCGCAAGATCCATAAACCCCATCAGCGGGCGCTTCATGGATCTTTGCATGTGTATTTTTAACACCCCTTATTAGATCGCAACTGATTACTGCGATGCATACACAAAAAATCATCCATAAAATGAGAACAATCCTATCGCTAATTGTTATTCTCGAGTTCGTATTTTTACTCATCATAGTCACGATAATCAGGCTTAAGGCCTAGCACAAATACCACAAATAGAATTGTTGCAATAACAAAATATGCAGCAACACATTTAAGAATCAAAATCATTGGTATATCTCCATTATAATGCGTGTCGTACCGATGATTACGCGATTCCAGAGATTATGAAAAAAAGTAAATGAACCTCTTTCTCAAAAATTCTCGAGCAGCTCGCGAGCACCGGAATCAGTAAGCATGCTTTTATCTCATTTTAAATAATAATACATCTTATAAACATAAACACTGAAATATATGGGGCGCCACATCATTGTGACAGGGCTGCGTAAGTTAATTTAGTTTGATCAATTTTATGTCAGATGTTAAACTAGTTGTCACGAAGCCGCGAGAAGAATGCAATTGCACTTCGACATACTCCACAAATTTTGCACCAAGATATATACAAGGATTTAGCTTTAAATCGCTTCTGTCATTCCACCCTGGAATGGCCCATTCTACCCTAACTAAATTGCCTACTTTAAAAAGCTTATTAACTTTGTCAAGCGCCCGGAGCTCAAAAGAATCAAATAATATAAGTTCCTTATTCATGAGTTAACCTCAGTTAATTTGGTGACTTTTGAAAGATTTGACAAAAGAAAAGTGCGTGTGCGGTGACCTTGGCGTAGGACAAGCATGTGCCTAAGCCCTGTGGATGTATATAAATTTTTTTGTATGATAATGCCAAGATATATTCCTTCATAGACGGCGCCAGTCATTCTTCTTATTTTAATAAGGTCACCGATATTAAAATAGCTGCTGACAGCATCGCAGTCTTCATCATTGAATATGCGTGACATGTCTTTTGTGTAACTTTTTCTTGTTGCTTTCATTTATTATGTTTCATGTAACATCTTGTATAAGAACTTAAGTTGATAGCCTAATGCAATATTGATTATTTTATCGTTTGTATAAAGTATTAAGTTTTGGCACGCGGGCCGTTTAAATACACCTAAAAATATGCCTTGCCTGGTATCAAAATGCTTGAACTCTGCAACTATCATATCACCAATCTTAAATTTTTCGTTGATCTCTTTGACCAGCCGGCGTTCAACTTTAAGATTCATTGCAAAATTTTCAAAACTAATCTTCTTTTTCATGCCTGTTTTATTTCCCATAATCTCGGTGAGCCGCCGATTCCATTGAATATTATCCTATCTTGGTTATTTTTACACTGGGTAATAAAATTATACTAGCAAGTCCCCATGTAGTATGCAAATATGCTGCCAGCATGGGAATGCAGCCTGCACCAAGATATATGCACAGGTTCGTGGAATTGCCTGCAGGTGGGTACGGACTCATATCCAACATAACTAAATCACCTATTTTAAAATTTTTATTAAGAGCAGCCTGCGCCGAAATCTTGTCAGAATAGCTATTATCATCATATACGAATGCTTTATTCATTTGCTGTATGCTCATTTGGCGATGTTTCAATGCTTTCGATAGTTAAGTCAAGCGAGGATACATGTATGGGCATATGTCCAAATACTGTATAGAACTCTATTGATGTGGTATTTTTGTTTATACCTAATAAAATAAGCGGCTCAAAGCTTACACTCATACAGGAACTTGATACTTTAACCAGGTCTCCTATCTCAAATACCTTAATAACTCCTTTTGTTACTTCTATGCAATGCTCATATGAGCTAGATGCTTTGGCGTTGTAGCTTTTTTTCATAACTTAATCTTTCTGATCATAAATGAGAATGAACTTAAAGTGATATAACCAATATTTGCTTTGCTATAAGCTATAACATCATAATAATCATGCAAATCAGACACGTGCCCATAAAGCCTTAGACGTCTTGTCCCCAAGCATATGAAGGGTTTAAGTTTAGTCAGTGATATCTTCTGGTCTATATACTCTACTTCTATTAGATCACCAGCTTTAAAAGTTGTGCGTATAATCCAAGCCTTTTGTCTAACAGAACATGAGAACTTATTAACAAAATTCAGTGTCTTCTTTTGATTTAACATTTATTGCAGCTTTATTATTTCAAAGTTTCTAAGGTACAAACTTTGACGTTTTTTGTAATAGCAATTAATTTCAATATAGTTATCGCTATAATAAGCATTAAAAAATATAATGGGCTCGCCTGCTGGGCGATTGCTGTATAAATTTGATATTTTCACTAAGCTACCAATAGGAATATTTTTGTTAATGAGAGCAGCAGCCTTTATTATCTCAGCTGAAGTTATGCAAACTCCTATAAAACACTTCAGCTTATTATGAAGACACTCGATTTTATAGGCACTAGTATTTTGCATGCTAACTTCCACTAATCAAAATCTTATCCATTTTATTTCTTGCGATCTCAGTGATGGCGCAGGCAAATCATATAAGCTAATTTAACTTGATCATTTTCATGCTGGGTCTTAAAACAAAATTAAGAAAGCCTTGGAGAGTATATAGGCTTATAGTTAAGTGATGTGTCTTTTTTGCACCAAGATATATACACAAATCTAAGCTTGAAGGCTTTTCGTTCCACTCTGGAATCGCCCAGGCCAACAAAACCAAATCGCCTCTTTTAAAGGGTTCATTAATTTCATCTAATGCAGCTGACGAAGCATTATGGTTGTATATAAATTCTTTATTCATTTGCTTATTGAAACTCTTTAATAATAAGATTTTGGCCGCATATAAGCACCCACTCAAGCCCATTTTCAGAATATAAATAAAATTCTGTATATCTTGTGCCCAAAAATATAAATTGCCCATAATCAACAGAATTCTCCGATATGCGCACCAAGTCTCCTATCTTAAATATTTTGGTAATTCCCTCCGCTACTTTTAACTTATCTTTATATGAGCCTGAGCATTTGGTGCTAAACCTTTTTTTCATAGCTTGAGCTTTCTAATTATCAGCGGAAATGTATATAAAGTAATATGTCCAATGCCTGAATCGCAATAGACTATGACATCACAATAGGCATATGTATCATGTGTCATTCTCAAAAATTTTGTTCCCAAGTATATGTAGGGCTCAACCTTACATCTCTCGTAATCCGTGTACTCCACCTCTATCAGATCACCTGCTTTAAAAATTTTGCTAACAGCTTCTAAAGCTCTTACCCTATCTGAAATCGATGAACTTTGTTCATAACTAAATTCTTGTGCACTCATATTAAATCTCATTAAGTAAAATTTTATTCATAAAACTTATAGGGAGTACATCATTTTTATATAAAATGTTTATAAAGTGTTTATTGCTACTTATACAAAGAAATATTCCTATAGAATATGCATATTTGAGCTGAGAGTCTTTTATTCTAATGATATCGCCTATTTTGAATGTATCATTTATTTGTTTTATTGCATAGTCATGCTTAAACCTGCCATCATGAGAATAATATTCTTCACACCTCATATTTAACTTTTTCATAAGTTCTTTATCTATAGCTCTTTAATTATCATATTAAAAAAGAATATTTGTTTATGATTTCCTCTAAAAGAAATAACGTCTATTTTAATATTTTTATTGTTATTAGACTTTGCTTTGATAAAAATATATGGTAAGTTTATAGAGTCATTTTCAATAAATTCATTCAAGACTGTAACTAGTGTTCCTAATGCAAATGAATTATTAATTTCTAAAACTTTTTCCTGAACCTCATATATGTTATATGGTTCATCTATCCCATATTTAACTACAGACTTTCTCATGTTATAATAACCCCTTCCGCCAATATCAATTGTTATAATTTAGTTTATAAAACTTTTGCACATGTATATTCTAACAACTGAGATTGTTTCACCATAATTTCAACCTTTATGTTAATGACATTTCTGATTCACGGCGCGTCAACGTGCAAACCTCTCCCTCCCAGAAGAGTGTAAAGGTTTTTCTTCCATAAGATGTTTTACAATGAAGAAATATTCCAGTGCATAGTGTAGCATCTAAAAGTTTATATTTTGCTTTAGCTGAAGAGCGGGAGCAAACAAACCCTGATGGAGTTATGATAAATTCTACAAGGTCTCCAACTTTAAGATTTTCATCAAGAATATATTTAGAGCTCTCTGCAACCTTCATTAAGGTTAATATTATTTAAGACAATATAACTTATGCACATTTATATTAAGATATATTGAGCAGGTGCTAGCAGGCATCATTATAATTTTAGATAATGTGTCATATATAAAATGTATGTAACTTAAATAGGTGATGATGTGTGTACATGCATACATGCTTATTTGGAGCTGTTAAGCATAAGTATAAGCAAGATCATGACCGACTACTCTGTATACGTGAATACCATCGTGTAGAATATATTCTGCATAATTATGTGCCACATGTTTGCCTTCTTTATTTAGTAGTATTGTATATACCTTTTCAGCGTCATTTTGCCTGCCATAGCTTTCATAATGAAAGACCAAATCTCCAATTTTCGCTTCAGGATGTGTAAAATGTTTTGTATACATTACTTTATACGTGTACTTGATAGTATCTTAACTTCTATAGAAGTAGTGTAATATAGTGAGGTTTGCGATGATGTTGATGGTACAGTAGGTTCAATATTCGATCCCATCGCGCTTTGCGCTCCGAGCGCAAAATTTGAAGATAAATTCAAATATTTTGCATATCCTGAAAAATCTTTTTTAAAGAATTTTCCTTCTGTAAATAAAATTATTGTTCTGTGCATATATACCGTTGATACATTTCCTGAGCTACCTTTTTTGCGCTTTAAAAAAATACCAAATTTTGTTTTTCCATCGATATCTGGATATTCAAGTATATCACCCAACTTTAAATCGTTATAAAAAACTTTTTTAGCTGTCATATGTTTTATTTTTATAAGAACATGTTACAATTGTAAGCCCTAATGTTGTATAAATTTTTGCCACAATAAAATGTCCTATACCTGAGATTATCTCTTTATCTAGAAAGATACCATATTTTGGAGTTTCTTGTGATGAAAGATGGTCTATTGAATTTAATATCCAGCCTTCATCTTTTACAATATCTCCTATATTTAGTTCTTCGTCAAATAAACTTTTTATATCTTTCATAAGATTATATCAATCTAATATCTTAGATTTAAGAATACACTAAATATTAAACATTTTAAATT
>SPJJ01027653.1_pt1 | contig 31117 bp, 37 predicted proteins | sample 3741741 | NCBI WGS metagenome assembly SPJJ01 (sample SAMN10925908, study PRJNA522277) | cold seep metagenome | isolation source: Elba SIP-enriched marine methane seep metagenome, extraction at timepoint T1 | place: Italy: coast of Elba, Mediterranean Sea | collected 2014-05 | reverse complement strand
GTAGAGCTGCGTCTGGCTGTCCATGCGCAGCGAGGTGTAGTAGGCGGAGCCCATCGAGATATCTTCACTCGATGTCTTGGTCTCTCGCATGTAGGTCGTGCCGTTCCACCTGACGACCCCATCCCACTCGCCGCACAGGTAGTGCCCATGCCGGCCTGCCCACGTGGTCTCCGGGAATGGGACACAGAAGCGGCTGCCGTTCGCAACCGACTGGACCTTGGCGCTCTGCCACAGGACGCAGTACCCGGTCATCATGGCGCGAGCCATGCGCATGTCGGCCTCGCTGCGCAGGTGGGGGAGCTGTGCCTCAACCCACTTGAGCACGGTGACAATCTCCTTGGTCTTCATCCACAGGTCGGTGGCTCGATGGATGAAGGTGCCGAAGTAGAGAGCGTGCGCGCTGTCGTCAGCCTTCTGCTTGCGCAGCATGTCGTATGCGTAGACGCCAGCGGCAGGGCAGTTACGCCTGCGACGTAGCTCGCTCTGGCTCCAGCGCTTGGCAGCCGGTACCTCCTGCATGAAGTTGTACCGGGGCCCTCGATTACTACAGATGAAGCGCACCATCGGTGCGACTTGTGCGTCGGTCATGTTCGTTCCTTCCCGCGATGGTCAGTCGCGAAGTTGTATAGTACCAGATTTAGTCCTTGCCTGCAAGCACTTTATCCCAGAGGGGGAGGGGTACCCACACCCTGTGCTTGCGAGCCGTACTGTCAATTGACTTGCGTGTCCCGTGCCACCCAAACTTCTTCATGATTTGGGAGACACGCATGCTGTCCTTGCGAGAGGCACGTGCCCTCTCGATGCCAAGGTGCTGGAGAATCTCGTCAGTGGTGACGATGGTGCGCTCGGTGAGAAAGTACATGATGTGCCTCTCCCACGAGTCTTCCTCGATGCGTGCTCGCTGAGCTTCCTCGATGGACTCAAGTTCCTTGGTCCCTCTCTCGAACCACCAGTCCTCTCCGTTGGACCAGCGGTGGAAGGCTTCGGCGAATAGCTGATTGCGGTCGTGTCGTAGCATCTCTACTTGGATGGTGGAGCACCTGACTGGCCAGAACCTACGCTCGTGCGAAGGGAGGTAGTCGTACTCGTTGGTGGTTCCGATGAAGACGCAGCGTCGCTTGCGCTGGCTGAACTCCACGTCGTAGGGTCGCTTGTACACATCGATAACCTCGGTGATGTACGAGCGAATCTTCTGGATGGATGCACTGCGCATGGAGCTAAGCTCACCCAGCTCAATGATCCAATGTCCTTGCAGTGCGAAGCCAGAGTACTGAGACTCGAGCTTGGTCTGCATGTTCATGTACCAGCCCTGTCCCTCGACGTCCTTGCCGCCTAGGATGCGGATGGCCTTGGACTTAGACAAGCCCTGGGGACCTTCTAGGATGAGAGCGTGGTCCACTTGGCAACCAGGGACCATAGCCCTGGCGATGGTGGAGATAAGGAACTTGGGTCCCATCGCACGGATGGCCCTGGTGTCCGGTGCACCGAAGTAGGTCTGAAGCCATGAGTCGATGCGAGCTACACCATCCCAGACCAGGGACCGGAGGTACTCTTGGACAGGGTCGTAGCTGTAGGTCTTGATGCCCACCTGGCGCGCAGCCACATGGATGGCCTTCTCGCTGAAGTCTGCATTGTGCCTCTTGCCTAGGAAGTTCTGGATGAACAAGCCACTTGCCTCGTCAAACTCAGCCCCCCGTTGCGGGGACATGAACCCATCGGGGCCTGGTTCCTTCCAGATGATGCGGTCACTCTGCTCGTTGTAAGCTAGCTTGCCCTCGAAGTCGGCCGAGTACCGGAGCAGGATGGCGCAGTTGGATGTGGTCGCCTTGATGGTGCCCTTGCTGTTGCGACGCAGCAGCGACTCCCATGCGCTGGGGTCGGCGTCCTTCTCGGGTGCGTACTTGCCAATGGACTTGGCAATCTTCTTGACCTCATCGTCATCGAGGGGAGGCACGCACTTCTTCTTGTTCTCGAAGAGCAGCAGCATCTCGATGGTCTCGGGGTCCATCCCCTTGCCACGCATGGCACCAGCAAGCTGGGCCAAGTAGCTGTTGCGCGCACCCTCGATGACCTTGTCCGGTGACTGTGCCTTGTCCTTGTCGAACTTGGCTGACTGCCGGATGAGGTTGACGAACCAGGCCGGGGCGATGGCCATGTCTCGTAGGGTGTCGCTGTCTTCCTCGTATGTCCTGCCCGAGACGTGAAGCGACTTGGGCCCGATGGAGTATCCACCGTCCCCCCGGATGTCGATGCCCTCGCCGATGCCGTACTTACCTTGACGGCAGGGCACGTGCCCCTCCACCTTGAAGTACAGGTGGTACCCGTTGCCAGTGAGTACCGTCCAGGTGTCGGGCAACGCGCCATGCGCATCCTCAAGTAGCTTGAGCGAGTCGATGCCTGACTTGTCCGCATCGATGTCCACCACCATGACACCGTTACCCGTTCGGATGCCGATGTTGGTGGGCTGACCGAACCGTTTGATGGCTGACTCGTAGTCCTTCGACGCTGACTTGAATCCGTCAGCAGTCTTGGGGTGCTTGCCCGGTCGGCTGCATGAGATGCGTCCACAGCTACACCCAATCTTGGGGCGTGGGATGTGAACAGGGAAGACGGGGAGGCCAAGCTCCTCGACAAGGACCTTGACCATCGCCTTGGTGTCGACCACATGTTGCTTGTAGTCGTACTTGGCTAGGTCTGTGCTACTCCCAGTGATCCCCATCGCGAATCATCCTGTACTCGTGGACTACTTCCTCCACGTTGGGAAGGACAGGCACCATGTCAGGGTACTTGACCAGGTCATGCGCCCTGACTTGCACGATGTGATCGCCTGTTCCGAACCAGGACTTGCGCCCCAATGAGATGCCGTCGCACACGTCGTTGTGATAGACAGCTTGACACACGAGCACGGCAACCGGTAGCTGCCCGTAGTCCTGCACGGACTCGCGCAGTATCTCCCGCACCATCCGTGTCACTTGGGAAGAGGGCATGGCTCTCCATTCCTGCACGCTTCGGCGTGCACCATGGCCTCGCCCACCGAGTGGACCACGCAGTAGTAGCCGCCGTACCTGGCGACGCACTCCTGGCGTAGCTTCTGCTTCGGTGTCTGCACTGCCTTGCCGGTCTTACACTCGATCTCGAACCAGCGAGCAAGTCGCTTGCCGTTGAACGGCACACCTGCCAGCTTGTCGATGACGATGTCCATGGTCACCATGCCGAGGATGTCACCACCTCCCTTGCCCACGCCGTAGCTCACTCGAGAGCCGTGCAGGTGGTAGGCTAGGCCTTGCTCGTTGGCGTCGAGCCAGCACCAATCCAGTTGAGTGAGCTCAACCCGAATGTCGTTCTTCAGCTTCTTGTGCGCAGCGCTGCTGCCTTTGGTCATAGTTGGCTCCTTGCTTGTTGACAGAGGAAGGGAGTAGGCCAGTATCCGAACATGGCCTTGAAGCGGTACGCCGCCCAGCCCTCCCATTTGGCGTAGCCCTTATCGCGTCCCTTGCGATAGAGCCCAGTCAAAGCTGCTACCTTATCAGAATCATTGACCTTTGGCAAGACCCCGAATAGCTCCTTGTACTTGTAGACGGCGGCATCAACTGACTTGCACATCTGCATCAGCTCACGCCACGTTTCCTCCTTCGCCCCAGCCGGCGTGTCCTCGCCGCACCACACGGCGGCTAGCTTCTGGTTGGTAATCTTGGGTGCGATCTCAAAGCCCTTGGGCATCTGGAACCCGCACTTCTCGCATGTGCGCCATGTCCGGTAACTTGACCAGCCGCACCTCACGCACTGGGAGATGGTGGCCGCTGACTCCTTCTCGATTCCACGTTCCAGTGTATAGACCCTGTCCTCCACGGGCGATCCATGGATCCACTTGTTGCCAGCCAGGTCGATAATCGTTGCCGCCTCCTTACCTGGAGATGCACGGAGTACACGCCCGGTGGTCTGGAGATACGTAGAGACATGACCGAACCCACGTGCAAGTACGCAGACGTCCGCATCAGGGCAATCGAAACCTTCGGTAAGAATGTAGACGTTGACCAGCACTCGTATTCGACCATTGCGAAACTCCTGAATGTAATTGGCACGTTGGTCCGCTGGTGTGCCACCCTCCAGCATCACGGCCTCGATGCCGTGCACGTTGCTCAGTGTACGCGCTGCGTCGTAGCCCTGCTCAACGGTGCGGCAGAAGATAAAGCCGCGGCCATTCTTGGGGGCGTACTTGACCCATCCTTCGGCGGGATGATCCGACAACTCAGGCGCAATGTACTCGTCGGGGTAATGAAGGTACACTGGTACAAGTAGCTTCCGTCGGAGCAGCTCTGAGTGGGTGACCGCCACGACCATGTCATCAAAGTAGTTGCCAAGTGGTCGGCCGTCCCCTCTCTCAGGCGTGGCGGTGAACCCGGCGATGAGCCCCGGGAACTCCATGATGTACTTCCAGTCGTCGGCCGCATAATGATGGCACTCGTCGATGACGAGGATGTCTCCCTTCGGCTGCTTACCAGACTGCGGAGTGACCAGGTGGTCAATGCCCGTCCTCTCCTGTAGCTGGTCAACAAGCTCCTTGCGATGAACAACGCCAGCCACGGACTTGCCACCACGATGAGCACGCTCCACCAGCTCATGGATCATCACCGTTTTCCCCGCCCCGGTCGGAGCTACGAGGATGCTCTTCCTGTGCTGGTGAAGGGACTTGATGAGCGCGTTCACGCCTCGGCGCTGGTAGTCCCGCAGGGTCAACTTGCTTGAGGATGGCTTGAATAGCTTCCCTTGTCCTACGTTCTTCGTCATTCCAGAAGTCCCTTGGGATGAGCCCGGTGTAAGACATGGCAGCCTTGAGCCACTCGGGTGCACGGTTCAGTTTGATCCACGAGTTCAGCGTGGCACGAGGAACCTTCAGGTCCTCGGCCAGCTTGCGCATGCTGAACCCAACTTGCTTGAGTCGGGTGGTGCGGACGTCCTTCATTCGTAGTCCTCCATCACCAGCATGAGGATGCACCAGGTCATGGCATCGCCAAGCACCTGCTGAAGGCGCATGCGGCAGGCAGTGTGACCCTCGGCCAGGTACACCGTGGTTGGTCCGTAGATTTCCACGACCACGGCAAGTGAGTGTGTGTCCTTGCCTTGGTGCCTGCGGGTGACAGCCATCTCACTGCCGGGTACAATCTGGTGCATGTCCTCGGCAGGCAGGGTGACGGGGTAGATCATGCGTCGCCACCCGGCGAGTTCGTGCCAGCGGGCGGCGGGACAGGGAAGCCCTGCTCCTTCATCACTCCCTTCACCCTCTCCATGACGTTCTCGTAGCTCAGCTTGAGACTGGTGAGACGCTCGACGTGCATCTGTGCGACGTGCTCCTTCATCGCCTTGTATCTGGCAATCTCCTCGTTGATGACATCCATGTCACTTGACTGCCCGTCGTCCCAGATGAGCCACATGGTGACCACCTTGTGGATGTCCACCTTGAGGAAGGAGAGCTTGGTCTTCAGCTCCTCCTTGAACTTGTTGTCGTGGTACGGGCTGGACAACGTCGAGGCGATGACCATCATGTGGTTGAGCACGTCGGTGCAGTAGTCGGCGAATGGGCGCCACTCGTCGAGCACATCGCTCCACATCTGCACGTTCTCGAAGTCCTTCTTGATGGCCATGTACAGGGCAGTGTGCACCATCTCTTGGATGGCGGTCATGACCTTGAGGTTGTTGTGGATGGACTCGGGGGTAGGGATCACAGCGAAGTCGGGGCGGTCGAGGCTGGTCATGGTCAAGTTCCTTGGTTGATGACTTTGTCGTTGGGGTGAACGTATGCCAGGCACACCTGGCAGATGGTGAATGGTTCGGCCACGTCGTGGCCTATCTCTACGCAGAGGCATGAAGGACAGAGCCCACCGTACTTGGGCCTGTCCTCGTAGCACCTGGCGCAGGTGTTGAGGAGGTTGTGCGCTACCACTGCCGCCCACCGGGCAGCAGCCATGCGCGTTGAAAATTCCTGCGCCTCGTAAAAATCATGGTACAACTCGGTGCCTTGCCACTTGCCGCCGAGGCTGGGTACCACCGTGATGCGAGGGTAGGGCTTGTACCTTGAGGCTACGCAGGTGTCCTCATCTTCGACGTCCGGGCCGAACTCAATGACGGCATGCACCCTGCTCCGGTGCATCTTGGTGATTCGCATCACTCATCCTCCTTTATCTGGGCGTCGATGAACTTTTCACTGAATCCCTTGCGCCTCAGCTTGGAGCGCAGTGCCTCGGTGGCAGCGCCACCATTGGCCCCGGCGTAGGCACGCAATGCAGCGCCGGACTCGATGCCCTTCGGCTTGCCTGGTTCCTCGAAGTGGCCGCCGCAGAACTCGCAAGTGACTTGGCCCTTGGGCACGGGGGCACGGCACCCGCCGCACTCACGCACCCGGATGACCTTGACACCCTCGGGCTCAGGCTCAGGCTCGGGCTCGGGCTCATCCTGCATGAAGGACGGCGGGCGCTTGGCCCAGTCCAACTCGTAGGCCATGCGCTCGAACGTGTACCGCAGGTACTGTTCTGGATCATATGACATGCGCAGCTCGCGCAGGCTGATCTCCTGTTGCATGTATGCGAAGGTGCTCTTGCATGCGATGGCCATCGAGAAGTCAGTGATGCGCTTCTCGATCCTGACGATGAACGCGTCGCGGTGCTGGTCCAGATGAACGAAGACCGAGAGCAGGTCCGTGTCCAGCTCTGGCTCAGCAATCTTGAGAAGCTCCTTCACCCTCTCGGCATTCATGCCGCCGCCGATGCCCCGGTCGAATATGCGCATCACTCGCCCCCGGCGGGGAACGCTTGCGGTGTCTTGCGCTTGATGCGCCATTCGACGAGATGCTCCAGCCATATGGTAACCGGCTTGAAGTCCTCGCCAACTGACTTGGGGGACACGTCGATGTTGATCTTGTCGACGTGCTTCGACCGCATGAGAAGAGTGTAGTTATCCTTCTTCTCGATGATGCCGATGGTGCCGATGCACTCCTCCCTGTTGTTGGTGAGGTAGAGGTAGACGGTGTCACCCCTGCTCAGAGCAGAGAAACCATCGGTCGCAAGGTCGAGACGGTGGAAGAAGTAGTCGTTGAAAGATCGGATGGGCATAGCTAGTCCAGTTGAATGCAGCTGATGGCAGCCGCGCAGTAGTAGGGGTCCTCTCGCTCACAGCAAGAGGCGATGTAATCCACGGCGGCAGGATTGCAGCCGTCGATCTGAATCAAGCATCGCTCGATGCAGTTGTCGACCAGGTCCAGGCAGCTACATGCCCGGACGCACGTGTCGTCCAGCTTGAAGGTGAAGTCACTTGGTTCCCCACCCCCAGTGACCACCGGGTCATGGCCGCCGCCCCCGCCCACCGTGGTCTCGGGTCCGGGTGAGCCACAGGCAATCAGTGCCAGGGCCAAGAGGATGTGCCTCAGTTCCATGGGTGCACCTGCCTCACCAGTTCGACCGCATCGTACGCATCCAAGGCGTCCGCGTATAGGTAGCCGACCAATCGGTAGTCGGAGCGCAGGCGCCATGGTAGCTTGTCGATGCGGTTGACCTGCTCGTCCAGCTTGATCCTGCAGGCAACCAAGTGCCTGTTGATCGACGTGATTACCTTGGCCGGGTAACCGTACTTGGGCATGCGTTCCATGCGGGTCCTGAATGGGTGTGTCATTCGTCGTCGTCCTGTCTTGGTGGTGGGCGCCTGATGGGTAGCCCGTTGCTGTAACGTGCGACACGTGGTCGCACCTTGGGTTGCGGCCTAGGCTGCTGCTCCTTCCTTGCGAACACCCGCTTAGGGTGGAAGGTGGACTCACACTCGAGGTCGGGTGTCTCACCAACCCACTTGGCACTCGTCATGCGACGGCGCCCGCTCATCGTCTCCTTGTAGATGCAGGCCCCGCAGTGCTGCGCTCGCTTGTAGCTACGCTTGGCACCGAGGAAGCTGTACCTCACAAGGTACTTGCCGAAGGGTTCCTTCTGAATGACGAAGCCTGCCGTGTCCTCGTACAGTCCACGTGCCTCATCGCTCAGGTCCCAGTCTGTTCTTGATCGCATCGGCAATGGCCTCCTTCCTGCTCAGCTTGGCGCCGCCACACCAAGGCGTGAGGTGGAGCGGGTCGCCTGGTGCGTTGAGCAAGTACCTTGCATGGTACAGGGTATGGCCACTGACGTGTGGTCGCTTGAGTATGCGTACGTACATTAGAGCTCTACCTTCTGCCCCTTGATGGTGACGGTGCCATCGGCATCGACGTACACATCGAAGATGGTCTCTCCATCATTCACAATCCACGGGCTACCGCAGCAGCCGCACCCGTCTAGTGCCCGCTTGTGTTTCTTGAACACGTCCCGCAGGTCACGGAGAAAATCCAACTCACTTGCACTGAACTCTTGCTTGTCCATGTTCCCTCCTACATCATGACACGGATGTAAACGTATGGCCCACCGAAGGGGCAGGAGCTACGCCCGCAGACGCAGCAGAACCGAAGCACCGTCTCACCCTTGCGCTCAAGCTCAGCTTGCTTGTTACGCAGGGCACGCAGCACCAACAGGCGGAACAGGTTGTGGCTGCGCGTCCACTTGTTCTTCTTGCCGAGGAAGCTATTGCCCCAGAACATCTGCCCACCCTGGGCCGAGTAACCCTTCTTGGTGTCGGGGTTGCTGGCTGCGATGCATGCTGGGATGTGGAGCAGGTAGTCGCCCACCTCTGCTACGTACACACCCTTGCCTGACTCCTTCATCCCTCCGAAGGTAGCCTGGTAGGCGATTGAGTCATCCTTGGTGTAGCTGCCGAACTCAAGTGGCTTGCCCTCGTCGTCGCAAGCTAGCAGCTTGTTGTGCTGCTCGTCGTTCAGCAGTTGCGCAATGTACGTGGGCAGGGCATCCGTCTGTTCCGTGAGGGACAGGATGTTGTCGATGCTGGTCTCTCCCCCTACCTGGCTCACGTCCAGGTCGAACAGGTCGAGCGCCTCCTTATACTGAGGCTCGGAGGATTGCGCAGTCTCGCATGCCAACGGCATGGGATGCGCATGGTGCGCGTGCTTGGTCATAGCTATGTCGTTCCTTCCCTTGGCTGGTCAGGCCAAGTGACTTGTGAAGCGGGCCCGTTAAGGTGGAGCCCATACCTAGGCGGTCCTACGTAAGCAGGTTGGTACCCAGTAGCAGGGGCAGGAGTTGAACCTGCCTTCTGAGGCTATGAATCTCAGTCGTGCACCGGCACTCCCTGCATAAGCGGGCCCGTTAGGGTGGAGCCCATACCCCTACTTGGTGCGTCCACATGACAGCCTTGCGGCTACGTCCCACACCAAGGTTGGCCGAGCAAGGGGGGGGATTACTCGGCAGCCGCGGGCGCCTCTTCCTCGGGGTTGGCGTCCGCCTTGGCCGGGGCCAGGTCGGCGACGAACTTGCTCGCGTTCTTGGCGGAGGTCAGCTTGACCAGGGCCTTGGATGCGGCGATGACCTGGCTTGCATCCTCGGCGTACGCTGCCTTGGCCAGGTCGACGAGGTCAGTCCAGTCCTTCTGCCCACGGGCCCATCGCATCAGGCTGTAGCATGCCGGGGCCCACGCCTTGCGGAAAGCCTCGATGACCTCCAGCGCATTGGCGTGACGGGCTGCCACCTTGGCATCGTCGTGGTCCGGGTTCAGCTCACCCCAGATGCCGAAGCCTTCCAAGGCGCAGAGCATCTGCTCGAAGTCGGCACCCTTCGGACAGTAGAGCCCACCCTTCTTCTTGTTCTGGGTACTCGCCCCGTTTTTGGGACCCTTGGGCGGGCCCATCTTCGGCTTGGAGTAGAACTTGAAAAACTTCTTCAGCTCCTCCTCGCTCGCCTTCAGGGGGACGACGGTCATGACGAGCTTGCCCTCGCCATCGTACACGGTCTGCTCCTTGGCAGCCTCGGTCGGGGAGATGAGGTCGTCCTCCAGCGCAGCCTCAAGGGCCTTGGTGCAGTCGCTGAACTTCAGCCACGTGCCCACCTGGGTGCCGCTCACCCCGAAGCGCTCGCCGATCTTGGCATTGCTCAGCCCGCTGTCAGCCTTGAGACGGGCCACCATGCGGACCCTTTGCATCCAGTTGTAGTCCTTGCGGGCCGTGTTCTCCAGCACCACCTCGGACAGGTCGTTGTCGGTCTCGGTCAGCATCGCTGGGATGCAGAACTTCCCGGTCTTATTGGCGTCGCGAGTGTACAGGACACGGCGGCGACCCACCTTGACCAGACCAGTGCGCGTCATCTCGATGGGCGTCCGGACCGAGACGTTGTGACCGGCGACGGTCTTGTACGGGTCGACGGTGAAGGTCTTGCGTTGCAGGGGCGTGCGGTTTTCACGCTCGGCCCTGTCGTCCCAAAGGGACTTGTTGTCGTCGTCCATCGGGACGTCGATGCCTACGATGCGAGGTACCTCGGCGAGCAGGTAGAAGCGCTCACCTGCCACCACCTCTTCGTTCTCGATGGCGTTCATGAGGGAGGACATGGTCTTGTAGAGCTTGGGCATTGTGTCGGTTCCTTGGGTTGGTGTCAGCCAGTGGTACGATAGTACCAGGTTTCAGTTGTGAGTCAAGCGCCTTGTTCTAGGCACGAGGGATGAGACATCTAGCCTCGCTCGTGCCCAGTGTCAAGTAGCTTGCGTGCTTGCTACTGACTCAGCCCGGACATGTCACGCATGGTGACAGTCGGTTGCGCCCTATCGCCGAAGGCGAAGAGCAGGTCATGCAGGTAGCGGCTGGCTGCCTTGGCACAGTGCTCGCGCGTTCCCCGGGCTAGTTCGATGTAGTGATCCTCGGTATCGGTCACGTCGGACTCGGCCATCGCTCGCCAGATACCTTCATATGGGTCGTGGATGATGACCCACACGTCGGTCGCGTGCTCGTCCGGATGGTAGCGGTAGCGCAGCCACCCGATCGTAACGCCCGTGGCTTTGTCGTTCTGCCAGGCTTCGACCGGCCGGCATGCAAGTCCCTTGCGGTAGTGTGCGTGGTGCTTGGTCGGCATTACTTGCCCTCCGCTTGAAGCTCGGCCAGTACCTCGGTAGTGACCGGAGCGTTGCAGACCTGGCCATCGGTGTGGCGCAGGATATCCTGTGCACTGTGCACCACCATCTCCCCATGGCGAGTGCTCCGGAAGATAGCCATCGCCGGGCCGGCGAATGACTCGCTCACCCTGTAGTACGAGACCGCGTCCCGCAAGGTGTTGAAGCGCACCCCTGCCATGACCCACACCGGTTCGCTAGGGTCGAAGTCGGTACGCTCGGCCGCGTTGGCAGCGGACTTGAGTCGCATGCATCGCACCAGCTGTAGGTACGTGGAGTGCCACACGCTGTATGCCGCAGCGCTCACACCGTCGTACCCATCGCGCATGCGACGGGCGTCGAGGGCAAGTTGCCCGATCATGCTCGGGTTCTCGATGTGTCCCACCTCAACCGTTGCCACGTTCGCGTGGCTCCGCTTGGCGGTCACTGTGCCACCTCAATGTACACAGGGATGTCCGGGTCCGTGGGGTCGAGGGTGCCGTGGATGGTGTAGACCCAAAACGAATCGTCGATGCTGTCGTCGCAGGCCCATCCGTCGCGGGCTTGGTATTCCAAGTCGAGTGCCGCGGCATGCTCGGCCGCATTGCTGGGCAGCGTCGGAGCGCTGTCAGGAATGGTCATGGTCGTGGTCATAGCTAGTTGGTTCCTTTCAAAGTGCGTCCGTCCAGTGCCCTCTGTGGGCCCAGCCTAGTTGGACAGACGCACTTTGAAAGGAGCGGGGCAAGTCACTTGCGTGGTTGCCCTGCTCAACTCTCTCGCGTGTCCCCTCATTGTGACCGCATCATCCTTGCTGGCAGCTAGTGAGTGTTGGTCGGTCGGTAGTATAGGGGTAGTTACCGTGTCGCATGATCGTCGGTGCCCTCACCGGAAAGGCCCAATCCTCTAGCCGAGCGTACGCCGCAAGTGTGAGGCCCAAGTGTGATGGGGGACTCGCGGTTGTGCACGCTGTACAGCGCGGGTTAGGGGCGTTCGGATGGGCTGCAACCTGTAGTCGCCGAGCCTAGCGGCTCACCCTTCGGGATACCATCCCGAGTTGTCCACGGCACCCTCACGGGTGACGCCTCATCCGGCCTAGTCGCTTGCCCCTGGAATGGGGTCGCAGCACGTAGGCCATCCTACTAATTCCTGACATCCTGTGTCATGCGTTGTCGTGCGCCGGTCTTAGTCGTACCCTTCGACTCTTCGGTCTCGTTGGGCTGTTCGCAGCGTCGCTTGCTCCAGTGGCAAGGGCCCCTGCGATACGCACTCTAGATTGTCAATGAGCCGCGGCGTTTGATGGGGCTGTCCAGCCCTTCGCCTCGATTCCGCGCTCCTACTACCTCTGTCCGCCGGCCAAGCGACTTGGCCATGTGTGCGTCTCGTGCCCACCGTAGTGAGCCTGAAGCTTCGGGTCTTCCGCGCTCTCCCTCCTCTCGGAGGCGCCGACCCCTACGGCCGGCCCGTCGCCCGTTGTCTCTCGGGGACACCAGCAACATCACCACGGTCTGGTAGGCCGTCCACTTTTTCTGGACGATCGGCCCAGTGGTCGACAGAAACATCAATGGTTCCGGGTACTTAGAGACGAACTCTTTTTGGGGTCGGCCAGCTGGCCAGTGGTTGTCAGGGCCCCTCGTGGGGGTCGAGGGGACGTGGCTGTCAAGGGACTTGCTTCGGCAGATGTTCAGTGGTCGTGACTGATGTTCAGTGGTTCGGCCGGAGCTTAATGAGTCAGTCTGACTCTATGTGTGTGTGCTGTAGGGTAGTGTAGGTCTACATAGGGTCACATAGGGCAGGTTTTCGAGCTCAGATCTCGATTCTGAGCCACTCTGTGCCACCTGGCCCCAGTGTGCCGCACTGGGTCACAGTGAGCGGGGGCCCTACACATATGGCCATTGACAGAATGGCAAAAAATTGACATTTTGTCACGACTCGTCTCACTGGACGGACCTACAGTGTCGCTTGTCCAGTGTGCGTGGACGGCACATCTGGTCAGATGTCCAGTATACCTGGACAAAAGGTAGGGGTATGTCCGGTAAGGTGAGGTATCCCCCCCCCTGCGGGGGGCCCCATCGGCACGACGCCGCAGAAAAACATGTGGTATTACGCGCACTTGTCAACCTCGGACAACCTCGGACAACCTCCAGACAACCTTTCCCCAATGATTTCATACACTTAACCCCTTCTGTCAACCTCCACCGCTCTCCAACCTTTTTGTGCGTTGTACCCCCTGGTTGTAGTACCACCTACCACTTACTTACCCCCTCTGTTTTTATCTTTTCCTTAATAAGGTAGACAAATAAGACAAGTATAGAGGATGATTGAGGAAAGGTTGTCCTGTCTACCTAGGGTCAACCTCGCCCCTGACCCGCAATATTCGTGCCAAGAACCCAATTCTGAGAAAATTCTGGTACTATTGCGCGGAATGTGGTACTATCAGGGCATGACCATGCCCGATGACCCTCGATACCTGGCCAGACCCACCGACCCGGTGGCCAATAGCCGGGCCAAGCTCCCTCAACCAGGAAAAGACCCGGAGATTTTCCCCACCGGGGCCATCATCGGGGTACATGCTCCCGGGGGAGGGGTCATGCATGGTGCAATCGTCGACTTTAAAGGCAAGTCAGTTGTGATGGACTTCTATCCGGGCACAACGAGGGCTTGCATGTTGACGATTCCGCTGTATGCGACGCCCAAGTGGACGTATGAAGGGGTCGCAAGCGGGCCAAGTAAGGTGAAACCCTACATGTGGCACCTGAGCGCTCGCGACTTGGCCAGGATGCGTGTTACACTCCACGCATACAAGAAGGGTGAGTACCGAATATGATTGTACCGAACAAGCGTAGGCAGCGGCAGCAGTGCATGAGCGGCTTTAGCCCACGAAGTGTGGGGGGCTGCGTCTTGTGGCTTCGCTCAGACCTGGGCTCGACCGTAGATGACACGGACCCGGCCTTTGACGACGACCCAGTGACCGCCTGGACGGCCGAGGGCGGGGCTGTGGCCACGCTAGTCAGTGGGACGGTCTACGAGATTGACGAGGGGACGGGCTCAAGCACGCACGGAGTCTACACTGACTACACGAACAGCCGACTCGGGCAGGAGCACGTGTACTCATGCAAGGTCAAGTACGTTGACAGGCAGTGGGTAGGGTTGTGGTGCGACAACAACACCAAGGCGGTGTGGTTCGACGTTCAGAACGGCGTAGTCGGGACGGAGGCCGGGTCGACTGGCACCATCGAGGCGCTCGACGACGGCTGGTACCAATGCACGGTCACGTACACGCCCGCGACCAACGCCAATGTGCGCATCCGCGGGGCTAGCCTCGACGGGAACAGCGTCTACACGGGAACCAACGCCACGTTCTTGGTAGACTCGCCCACGATTGCCATCGATGACGGCGTCGTTACGTCGTGGGTCGAGCAGATTCAGGCTGAGTCCCTGTCCAACACGACGGACATCCCTACTTACAACCAGACCGTGGCCGCGGCAAACGGCAAGCCCGAAATTGCCTTCAGTGGTATCAACGGCAACGAAAAGCTAGTTGGCACGAGCCTCAGCAAGTATAAGGCCATGCACGGTGACACGTGGACGGCATACATCGTTTACCGGCCGGTCATCGACGGAACGCTCTTCGCCACCAACGGCGCGAGCAACACTCACCACGGAATTATCGTCGAGCACACGAACAGCGACGAGCTACGGCTCCGCATGGGCAACGGGAGCGGCTCTTGGGTCTCTGTCGTCAGTACCACGACCAGTCCGTTCCCCGTGGGCGGCGTCTACCTGGCTCGGGTCGTCTTCGACAAGGACGCGACGAACAAGGTGGAGATGTACAAGAACGGTACCCTGGTCCGTAGCACGACGGCAATCACTGGCTTGCCTTCCTCATCGGACCACAGCCAGGCGCTCAGCGTGGGCAACCGTGCGGCCAACTCAATTGACTACGGGGGAGGGCTCATGGAGCTTATCGGATACGACAACGTCAACGCGGCGGACGACAGTACCGCCATCGAGGAATATCTCACGGAGAGGTACGACATCTCATGAACGAAGACACCATCCAGGTCCAGCAAGCACTCAACGCCGTTGCCATCGGGGGGAACCTCGGGCTGCCGCCGGGTGAGTACGACATCGACTCAACGCTCTACCTGGTTCCGACCAAGCCGCACGGGACATTCCACGCGGACTTCAAGGGAGTTGTGCTGAACAACGCCCTGGCCCCAGAGTCGACCCTGCTTCAGGTGGGGGACGCGGCGGCCAATCTCAAGTGGCATCAGAGCGTCATCGAGAACCTGACGATCCGCAACCAGGGCGCTCACAACCCGGAGGGCATCATCGGCCTGGACATCCAGCACTTCGACCACGGGACCATTCGTGACAGCGTCGTCGCCGTGCGTGGGTATGCCTGTGTCCGGGTGGGCCAAGGTACTTGCAACGGGCTCAACATCCGCAACGTCAACACGTCGGGGGCCATCTACGGCATCCACGCTGCGGGGCAGAACAACGGGCTCACCATCGAGAAGGGCAAGATTCAGCAGCACAAGTTTCCGCTGCTCATAGAGAGTTGCTCCATGCTTCACATCCTGGGGCCGGACTTCAGTCTCAACGAGAATGGCATCCAGCTCAACCGAGTTGCCCTGGCAGACATCGTTGCCTACTTCGAGCGGCAGGGCTCGCGCGAGGCCTTCGACTTGAGCGCGCTCATCGACCTCGTGGACTGCCGCCACATCACCATACGTAAGAGCTGGCTCAACTGCGCCAACGGCTCGGTCGGAGATGGCACCCACGCTGGCTACGGAGTGCGCTGCATGGGCGTCACGGGTCATGTGACCATCAAGGACAGCGAGTTCAAGCTGGCCCAGCGGGCGTACGTGGACGCGGGTGACCACACCGAGAACATCGTCATCGAGAACTGCACGAAGGACGAGGGAGCTGACTGGTATCGCGGCACCATCACCCCGGTGCGCGGCAACGTCATCGTCAAGGAGAACAAGCCGCAGGTCCCACACATCTTCCTCGCCCAGTCCAACGTACTTGACCCCGTCCACGTCTCGCAGTGGGACTACGAGGAGGAGGCCGAGTACGCCAACGGCGTCATCAGCCTGCCCAAGACAACCGGGCCCAACAGCCGGCTTCGCGCAACGGGCACGACGAAGTGCAGGGGCGTGCGCTTCGCGGTGAAGGTGCGTCTTGTCGACATGATTGCGCCGCCCGAGGAGCGCGACAGCGACATGGCCTGCCTGCGGCTCTACTGCTACGGCCAAGGAGGGCCTCACTTGACTACTGGGCCTTGCCGCATTGGCGAGAACCCAGTCTGGTTGGTGGTCGAGGACCTCCAGGCTGACCCCAACACGTGGACCGTGACCATTGAGGCTCGAGGGCTGAAGGAGCCCTGCATCATCGAAGTGCTCGATGTTCGGCTAGGCTCGCCCTGACCGTGGTCTCGGGGAAGGATTGACAAGTTCAGAAGATGTGGTATTAATACCGCGTCACAAGTAAGTTGAGGAACACTATGATTGTGAAGAACACGCGACGAATGCGAGAGACTGTGCACGGGGTTGACCATCCCAAAAGCGCCATTGCTGATGCGATCGACAAGACCATGCATGACACCATGGCCGAGTTCAACCGACATGTGTACGGCTCCTACGTCCTGTACGGTAACACTCCGAAGCATGAGGCCGAGGTCGTGGAAGACGAGACCCAGCCTGTGGGCACGCTCACTGTCACAAAGGTTGACAAGGACGCCGGCGTCATCACGATGGACGGCGGACCTGAGCCCAAGTACCCCATGGGCAGGTCCATATACAACGACATGAGGCAGGAGTTGTCGGAGACCGCCGAGAGGGCGTCAGAGGCCTTGGGCATCCATGAGATGAAGGCCGGGCCCATCTCGTACAAAGACAAGCACCAGCTTGTGGAGTTCGCGAAGCGGACGTGCTCACATGAAGTGACTTGGCGTCGAGCCGAGCACGTCGTGATGGGCATCATCGAGGACGCGCCGATGGCAAGTAAGACCCGCTTGGTCGAGCGCATCAAGTCGGCCCTGTCCATCTTGCGCACCTACGAGAGGGTTCCGCGCTGATGCCCTCGATGGCATTCTATGAGGCGGCGAGGATGTACCGGTTCAAGCCTTGGAAGACCAAGGACCCGGACACCCATCGCCGCCTCATGTACGGAGCCTTCGTCAAGCGTGACCCCGCCGAGCTGATTCAGCACGTCGGGGCCATCGGACTCAAGTTCCTTTCAACCAAGACCGTCTTCGGCGCACATGAGCTGGACAAGGACAAGCACCCAGAGCTGAGCGATGGGACAGGCTAAGAAAAAGAAGCTACTCATCACGCGGAGGATGTTCATCTCGAACTTCCTCTTCGTGGCGTTGTACCTGTACTTCGGTCCCGGGCTGGCAGAGATGCTGGACTGGGACAAGTTCAGGGCGTTCTGTCGCCAGCTCGAAAGGGACTTGCGTCCATGTCGCAAGTTGGATGTCGTCTCATTCAACGAGGTTCTAAAGAAGCTGTACCCGCAAGGGATGAGTGAGATGCTTTACGAGAGAAGCCCGTTCCCAGTTCCAAAGGACGAGTTCTTTGGCTGACAGCAAGAAGCTTGTGACCATCGACCCGAAGACCGACGAGACGAAGGTCGTCGAGGTCGAGATGAGTCCGCTCTCCCCCGGCGAGCTGCGTCAAGAGGCGCAGAACGTCGGGGGGCTTATGTTCGGCAGGCTCGTCGAGATCATGATGTTCAGCTCCAGTGAGGCCAACGCGCTCAAGGCTATCAAGGAGCTTCGGTCCATGGGATACGGGCTCCCCATGGGCGAGCGCGCCGTCATCGAGAGTGACACCGTGCTCAACTCAATGACACGTAAGGAGCGCATCGACGCCTACGAGGCGGCGCTCGCAGAGGAGAAGGCCGGCCTGGCTGCCGACCTGTTGCTCGATGAAGATTAACAAGGAGGCCCTGCTCAAGAAGGGCGTCAAGGTACTTACGGACAAGGGTAAGTACAAGGTTGACCTCTTCGAGAAGCTCATGTGGCTTGAGGAGAAGCTCGCTAGCTCCATCATGGGCTGGCACAAGATGAGCGAGTGGTGGCGCACCGTCCTCAAGAAGTGGTTCAAGGGCGGGAAGAAGCGCTTCGCCGTACGGGTCGGGCGACGTGGGGGCAAGTCAAGTACGTTGTGCCGCGTCGCCGTCGTGCTTGTCCTGTTCGGCGCCTACAAGATTCCGGCCGGCGACTGCGGCGAGTTCATCTTCATGTCCGTTTCAAAGAAGGAGGCGAAGAGCAGGCTGACCACCATCAAGCAGATTCTCGATGTGTTGCAGGTCAGGTACCACGCGACCAAGGAGGAGATTCAGCTCCTCGACATGCCGCGGAAGTTCTGCGTGTACGGTGCGTCGTCCAAGTTCACTGTCGGAATGACGTGCATCGGCATCATGGGTGACGAGGTCGCGCGCTGGGAGAACGACGACAGCAGCGCCAACCCGGCCCCTGAGATTTACGGCTCCGTCCGTCCCGCCATGAAGACCCAGCCCCTGGCTAAGGAGCTGATGTGTAGCTCGCCATGGTCCGAGCTGGACTACCACTACGAGACCATCGAGCAGGGTGACACCGACTTGCAGGACGTGGCCGTCGCCGCTACCTGGGTCGCCAACCCCAGCCCTGAGACTACGTTCAAGGAGTGCCGCAAGGAGGAGCCGGACGACGAGACGTTCTGGCGTGAGTACGGGGGAGTGCCTATGCGCTCTGGCCTCTCGACCTTCTTCGATCCCAAGTCAATTGACCTCGCCATGGCCAACGACCTTGTGTTCCCGGCCATGCCCAAGCATGAGGATGAGGTCATGGTCGGTGCCGACTTCGCCTTCATCTCCGACTGGGCCTGCTGCCAGGTCTTCCACCGTGGTACGAACGGCATCTACCGTCAGGCTGATACTCTCATCCTGAAGCCTGAGCCCGAGAAGCCGCTTAAGTTCTCGGCCACCTGCCAGGCGTTCGCCGACCTGACCAAGAAGCACCACGCGGGCGGGGTCATGGCCGACTCCTACTACCGCGAGGCCATTCTAGAGCATCTCATCGGCGAGGGGCTCGGCTTCCTCGACGCGCCTACCGACCCGCACCGCGGGTTCCTGCGCATGCGAGTCCTGCTCAGTCAGGGTCAGGTTCAGCTCAAGAAAGACCGCCGCTTCGCGCGCCTCCTCAAGGAGGTGCAAAGCCAGCCTACGCGTAACGGTCGCATCTCCATGCGCCTCCCAAAGCGAAAGGGCTCTGGACATGCTGATGACATCTCGGCTATGGTCCTTGCCCTTTTCCAGAAGGAGGGCTGGAAGTTTGAAGACGAAGCCATCGATGAAGGTCGTGGAGTGCATATCTCTCACGATGAGACCGAGGACCAGTACGTCAAGCGACTTGAGGCGCAGTTGCAAGCGCAGAAGTCGGGGGACGACCCCATTTTTGAAGACGTCGAGTACATCACATATGATTACTAGCAAGGCACTCAAGGAACTTGTGGACACCATGCGAGAGCTTGGCGTCTACGAGCTGAAGGAGGGAGACCTCCACATCAAACTCGGTTCACTCCCCGTGAACCTGACACCAGAGGAGATGAAAGCACGTGAAGCTGACGATCCCGAGAAGGAAGACCCCTTCATCAAATACGGGCACAGTGGGTTCATCCCACAGCTCATTCCGGGGGGAGACTAAGCAACAGTTCCACCTCCGCATTCCCAAGGACATCCATGAAAGGGCAATCGAACATGCCGCAAGCAAGGGCCAGAGCCTCAACGAGTACTACTCCAACGCGATCATCCAAGCCGTCGAGCAAGACGATGCCGAGTAAGGGCATCGCCATCGAGTCGGCCGAGCTTCTCTACCCGGTGCCGCGAGGAGAAGACGAGTTCGAGGATGCCGAGTACGACATCGAAATCCGGATGACCCCGTTTCCGCATCTCTGGACGAAGCGCAAGCGAGGTGGTATGGAATCATGCTACTCTCTGAACAATGTCAAGTGGCGATTCAAGAAGGAGACTGTGACCGATGAGCATCGTGGTGAGGAAGGAAGCGAAGCAGACGACGAGTAGCATCCCCTATTGGGGAGAGTTGCCCAAGGGAAGCTCGGACATGGCGCGTGCCGTGTTCCACGAAGTGGACCGCATCGACAGGGAGACCATCTCGGAGCAGAACGAGCGCCGGAAGGCGTGCGCCATGTACGGTCGCCTGGACACGTGGGGCAATCAGCTTATCGTCGACCGTCTCATCCCGCCTCACAAGCGCATCGCTCACAACGTACTTGCCACGGCCATCGACGCGCTCGGCGCCGAGGTCACCACCACGAAGCCCCGCCCATTGTGCCAGACCTTGGGCGGGAACTTCCGCGAGCGGCGCAAGGCGCGTCTCCACACCCACTACTACGACGCCAAGTTCCACCTGGAGCGCGTCCGGTACAAGACCTTCCAGGCCGTGCGTGACGCCTGCGTCCCAGGGCTGGGCATCGTCCAGGTCTACCGCAAGTACCCGCACATGGCCAAGCAGGGCAAGGATGAGGTCGGTATCCGGCGCATCTTCCCCCTGAACTTCGTTATCGACGACACCAACTGTCTCGATGAGCCGCCCCGTCAATGCTACTTGAAGCACTCGATGGACAAGCGCCACTCCATGAAGAAGTGGGCCAAGCACGCCAAGGCCATTGAGCAGTCTCGCGCTCCTCGGTACACCTGGAAGCGCACGGCCAAGGGCAAGGACAACCGGGTCGAGATCATCGAGTCTTGGTCCCTGCCCTCCTACCCCGGTGCCAAGGACGGCAAGCACATCATCTGCTGCGAGAACGCCGTCCTCTTCGAGGAGGAGTGGGACTGCGAGTTCTTCCCGTTCGCCTTCCTCCGAGCCGTCCCGCCGCAGCACGGCTTCTGGGGCGAGAAAATCATCATGCGAGGGGAGACCTCGCAGTACGAGCTGAACAAGCTCCTTCGCCGAGTCCAGCAGAGCATGCACGTACACGCCGTTCCGCGTGTGTTCATGCCCCGCCAGGCAGGCATCGTGAAAGGACAGGTGCGCAACAATGTCGGCATCGTCATCGAGTACGACGGGAACCAGCCGCCCCTGTTCCTCACCCCGCAGAGCATCGGTTCCGATGTGTACGAGCACATCAGGCTACTTGAGTCTTGGATTTTCAAGGAGCTTGGAGTCTCCGAGCTGTCCGCTACCTCTCGCAAGCCTGCGGGGCTGGACTCTGGCGTGGCGCTGCGCTCCTACAACGACGTCCAGTCTCAGCGCTGGCTCCATCTGGAGCGCTCGTTCGAGGAGATGTACGTACGCATCGCCGAGCTGCTCGAATACTTCGAGGGCAAGATTGCCGATGACTACTCGGGGCACATGGTTGGCGCCACGCACCGGGAGTTCTTGCAGACCATGAAGTGGTCGGACATCCGTCTCGACCGCACCAAGATCGCCATCCGTGTCCAGGCCGCAAGTGCCTTGCCCAACACGCCGGCCGGCAAGCTCTCCGCACTGGAGGACATGGTCCGCAACCAGGTCATCACGCCGGAGGAGTTCGTCATGATGAGCGACATGCCGGACCTGGAGGCTATCAGGAACATGAAGCTCGCCCCGCGCGAGTACTTCGAGGACCTCTTCGACAAGTTCCTTGACGGCGAGGAGAAGTTCCGCCAGCCGGAACCCCACATGAACTTCATGCTCGGGCGAGAGGTAGCCGGCCTCAAGCTGGCTCAGGCCGAGATGGAGGGTGCATCCCAAGAGGAGATGCGCCCGGTGCGCAACTGGATTCGCCAATCCTTCGTCGAGGAGAAGGCGGCCATGAAGGAGCAGATGCGCGACCAACAGGAGATGATGGCTGAGGCACAGGGCGGAATGGCTCCGAGTCCAGCCCCGGGTGCCGCCGTGGTCCCGGGGCAGGGCGCCCCCGCGCCTCAGCCCCAAGTAGCAGGTGAAGCAGTATGAGCACCAAGAGCATGACGGAGCGCATCGGCGCTGCGGCCGACGCGCTCACCGAAGGAGGCAGCAGTGAGCAAGCGAGCGGCGAGAGCAAAGGATCGGAAGAAGCGGCAGGCGAAGCGCAGAGCCAACAGGGAGAACCGAGCACTGGGACGCCGGGCGATGGGACTCCTAAACCTGGTGCTCAAGCGCCTGGACCGGATGGATCACCTCCAGGGGAAGTCAAAGGACCCCAGGACCCCAAGCTCAACCAGCGATGGGCAGCCCTCCGACGAAACGAAGAAGCCCTCCGACAGCAAACCCTGAAGCAGCAGCGGGAGTTCGACGCCAGGGCTGAGCAGGTTCGGGAGGAGGAGCGTAACCGCGTCCTCGCCGACCTCAAGAAGGACCCACGCAAGGTACTTGGTGACGAGTACCAGGACTGGTACGCGCGAGTCACGGAGCGCGAGATTCAGGGTTGGAAGCCGGGTCTCGAAGACGTGATGAGCGAGGTGCAGGAGCTGCGGGAGGTCGTCAACAAGCCGCCCGAGCCGGCGCCGCAGCAGCAGGTTGGCTTGACGGACGACCAGCAGTCTGTCGTTATCGACAGGGTTCGCACCAGTGCCATGGAGGGGAAGGCCGTCATCCCCAACGAGAGGACGGGCGCACTCGAGTTCCACGACTTCAAGTCTGTTGAGCGGTGGAGCGCGCTGGGTGACCTTCACCCGGTGGACGCGGGCCGTATCGTTGCCGACCTGACGGGACGCGTTTTCGCGAACGACCCCACTGGTTCGGTGCCGATGCCAAAAATCCTTGACAAGGCGAACGAAGTAGCTCAATCTATGTTGAGTTACTACCGAGGTTCCCAGCCCTCAGCCGGAAACGGCAAAGCTGGAGAGGAGCCGAGGGCGCCTGTCAAAAGCCCTGAGTCCACCGCGACGTCAATCACCCCTCATGATGATGCGGCTCCTTCGCCCGGTAGTCCCAAACCGAAGAGGAAGCGGTCTCGCCGAGCCCGCGTAGCCGCAGCAGCCAAAGCCATGGAGGACAAGTAAGTTCTCCTGGCCCCTAGGAGAACTGAATGTCTTTGCTCGATCTCACGGGCTTCGACGACGCCTTCAAGGAGCTGTACCCGGATGGCCTCGCAGAGAATCTCTACGAGGCTTGTCCGCTCTACGGTTGGATGAACAAGGACGCCAGCTTCGGCAGTGATGTGAAAATCATCACGCCGTTCATCGGCGGCGTCCGCGGCTCCAACACCTTCGACGTCGCGAAGCAGAACAAGTCCACCATCACGACCAAGAAGTTCCAGGTCACTCGTGTCCGCACGTATGCCCTGGCCTCCCTGGATCGCGAGACCATGCTGGCAAGCCAGAGCGACAAGTACGCTCTGGCTTCGGCTTTGGAGACCACCACCCGCGGCGCGCTGTACGAGATGGAGAAGGCCTTCGGCCACCAGATCTACAGCAACCAGGGCGGCTGGCGCTTCAAGGGTGACGGCACCTGGACGGTTTCGTCCACGACCATGAAGGCCGAGGATGCAACTGACTTGCACCACATCGAGATTGGGGACCGCTTGGTCGCCGCCTCGACGGATGGTACGAGCGGTTCGCTTCGTCCCTACACCGATGCGGTGGAGGTCACCGGCATCGACCCCGAGGCGAACACCATCACGGTGGACGCTGCTCCCAACGGTGCGGGGAAGATTCCGACCATCGCCAACACGGACTACTGGTTCCGTGAGGGCGACTTCGGCAACTGCATGGCCGGCGTCCGGTCGTGGATTCCTTTCACCCTCCCCGCGGGCACGTTCTTCAACGTCGACCGCAGCACCCACCGCGTGCGTCTTGCCGGTGTCCCCTACACGGGTGGCGGCAAGCGCATGGAGAAGAGCGTCCACAAGCTCGCCAGCAAGCTCAAGCGCTACGGCGCGAACGGCGGCGAGTACGCGCTCTTCTGTCACCCGGAGAAGGAGGCCGAGCTACTCGCCGGTCTGCACTCCAAGACGTACATCGACGTCAACACGGACATCCCGAGCATCATGTACGAGGCGGCAACGATCGCCACGGCGCTCGGCAAGGTGCCCATCATCTCGGACCCGTACTGCCCGTACGACTTCGGCTTCCTGCTCAAGCGCGACACCTGGCGCGTGTGCCACCTCGGTGAGCACCCGCACTTCGTGACCGACAACGGCGGCAAGCTCATCGTCGAGCCGAGCAACGACGGCGTGGAGTTCCGCATCGCGGCCTACCACAACGTCATCTGCGACGCGCCGGGCCACAACGGCGTCCTTCAGTGGTAGGAGGAAACTGACATGGCTTTGGACAGTCTGTTCCGCAAGTTCGCCGGGCTCTGGTCGCACAAGGAGGCGGCCAAGACCGACGTCAAGCAGCTTTTCAAGAAGCAGATCGTGGTGTCTCTGCCCCCTCTCGGGGCGGCGGCGGCATCGGTCCCGCTTCACCGCTTCGAGGCGGACGTCACCCTACTGAGCGTCAAGCTCATGTCGGGTGAGACCATCGCCGCGGGCGCGAACAACCCCGACTTCGGGCTGGAGAAGAACGCTGGAGGCGGGGGGTCCGATACGGCCCTCTCCGCGACCAACGCCTACGACGGCCCGACCGACGCGCTCACTGCCAACACCGAGCACACCATGACGCTGACCGAGACTTCCATCTCGGCTGGCGACTACGTCAAGTTGCTTGTTGGTACCAACGGCACGCCCGCCGACATCGTCGGCGCAAGTGCCATCATCGAGTGGGAGTACACCAACTAAGTTGGTGTGACACGTCATGACTGAAGTACTGACTGGCGACGGTGGAAATGTCACGACCCCGAACTTCGGGGCCAACATCTTCTACACTCGGGCTACGCTCGGAGCCGCAGCTACGGACGTCGAGAACGAAAGCGGAATGGGCGCCTGGTCTCGTACCGGGACCGGCGTCTACCGCTACACGTTCACCGACGCCCAGACCCAGGTGCTTGGGGTTGTCGGTGAGCCCTGTCTCATCGACCCGGCTGCAAACGCCGACGCTGCGCGTGTCACCGCTGTATCCAGCGGCGACGCGGACAACGCTGCCTACATCGAGATCACGACCTACGACGACGCTGCCACCACGGCAGGTGACTTGGAGAAGGATGTGATGCTCTGTGTCTGGTTCCAAGACCAGAAGAACGAGGCTAGCGTCTGATGGGTACGCTGAGCGAGCTAGTGAGCGGAGCCAAGGGCCGCGCCGGCATGGAGAAGGCCGACACGGTTTCGCAAGAGGAGTGGGAGAAGTGGACGCAGGAGGCTCACGAGGCCCTCTACGAGAAGCTCGTCACTGCTTGGGGCTCCGAGCACTTTGCTCGCCAGCGGACCATCACCTTTACCGCTGGGACCGAGGAGTACCCAGCGCCAAGTGACTTGTACACCCTGCTTCATGTGGATTACCGGGACTCGTCCACGGGTCGACGCATCCCCATGAAGAAGTGGGAGTTGCAGCACGAGCACAGGTACATCAACCAGGACTACTACAGCTCGCGTCCTGGGTACCGGCTCATCGAGTACACCTTCCACGTGCGCGGCAACATTCAGACCGGGAACCAAATGGTATTCTGGTACGTGCCGCTGGCTCCAGAGCTGGCCGTGGCTGGGGACTTCTACAAGAAGCTCCAGGGCTGGGACGAGTGGATTGAAATCCACGTCGCCCAAAAGGCACTTGTCAAGGAGGGCTCCACCGAGGAGGCCATGACCCTGGGTGCCGACAAGGGCGAGGTCGAGCGACGCATCGACCGCATGGCGGGCACCAAGGACACTGAGCCCTACGAGATTGTGGATGACCAAGGGGCTTCCGAGTACTACGAGTACTACCACGACTGGGTTTACTGATGGGATTGTTCAATCGGGTCCGGCGTAGGGCGTTCAGCGCGGACCGGGAAACAGCCCGTGACCGTGAAGGCCTTTCAATCTTGGAAGGCCTTTTGGCTAAGGTGCCCTTCCTTTCCGGCAAGTTAGTTGAGGAGACCATCGGAGCAGGTGGCGCCGCTGCCATCCCACACAAGCTGGGCAAGACTCCGACTGGCTGGATTCTATTCGACATCACTGGCTCTGACAGCGAAGTAACGAGGACTGGATGGACTGACAAGACCATCACGCTTCTCAACAACGGAGCTGCGAGCGTCACTGTGAAGGTGTGGGTGTTCTAATGCCCTGGGAAGACGTACCGATTCAGATTCGGCAAGGCATGAATGAGGGTGTCGAGGATGCGGCCAAGCCGCCCGACGTCCCGACGCTCGTGCAGAACATGTTCTGGGACAAGGAGGGCGGGCTCGTAAAGCGCAAGGGACTTGAGCGCCTTCCGTCCCTCATCTCAGCTAGCACCTCCGACCTGGAAAGCCCGGACATGGTGATGTCTACTGGGCGAGAGATTGTCGTGCGGGACGGCGCGTTCTTGTATGCATACAACGCTGTCCTCAAAGAGTGGTCAAAGCGTGGGCCGGTCGCCCCTGCGTGCGGTGAGACCGTGGAGACCTTCACCGGGACGCGGAGCTACTTCGACCCGGACGTGGCCATCTGGGACAAGGACTCCGAGAACGCCTACGTCGTGTCGGCCTGTGGCTCCTACGCGGCCAAGGACGCAAGTGACATCTGGGCCATCGAGGTCGAGGTCAAGGATGGCAAGGACCTGAACGAGGTGCACTCCTCGGTCGTCGTCACGGGTGCCGTGGACAGCGCTGCCCCGTGGGGACCCAAGCTGTGCGCGTTCCGTGACGGTGTCGTCATGGTGTACGCGGTGGGCCAGGCGAGCGCAGCCGCTCTCGAGTTTCGCATCTGGAACAAGAACACTCCAGAGAACGGGTTCGGCTCGGCGACCACCATCGCCGCGTCAACGAACTTGTACGACCCCAGCATCCCGACGCACGCTCGCTCATGCAAGGTGTGGGCTGTGTGCCCCACGGACGACGAGGGTTTCGTCATTGCCTACATCGACAACCCGAACAAGGACATCATCCTCCGCAAGTACAACGCTGATGGTACCTACGCAAGCGTGACGGCGACCATCGGTGACTCCAACACGGAGACCGGCGGCATCGAGCGCGTCGACATCTGCATGCGGAACGACGGGAACATCTGTGTCTTCTACTGGGACAACCCGGTCGTGGGCTCGGACACGCTCAAGCTCGACCAGCGTCGTGGAAGTGACTTGACCGCGGTCAGCAGCGCAACCGTCGACACGGCGTCGGCCAAGCTGAGCGGCACATGGCAGCGCTACGACAACCTAGGCGTCTCCCACTTCGAGCTTTCTGACAAGACCGAGCGGCTCGCCATGACCTGGGCTGAGATGGAGAACATCTCCACCACCTGGTGGACGGGCGCTACGTACCGCGGGCACACCATGTCAAGTGACACGGTGGGTTCCAACCTGGACCAGCGTTTCGACTATTGGAACATGGTCCCCTGCAACAGGGTCTTTCGCAAGAACGACAGGAGCTACGTGCTCATGTATGGCGGTGGCGGCATGCGCGACATCTTCGGCATGAGCGGCACGTTTATCCTCGACTGCGACATCGACGATGACACCGGGGCAACCCGCGTCGCCTTCATGGTGGGCCAGCTCAACCTCGCCGAGACCCCGCTCGTCTTCCCGCACAGCGAGACCAACTCGCTGAACTACAGCTTGCACACGCCCAACCTGGGCAACTGCTCGTCTGTCGAGGAGCACCTCGGGGACATGTACTTTTTTACCGTCGAGATGGACGAGTACCTGGACGTTGCGCCCATCGGCAAGACCGAGGACAACATGCCCGAGTTGAACGCAAGTCACTTGCGGGTGCTCGACTTCGGCCGCAAGCCGACCTGGTGTTCCCCGTTCGAGGGTACGCTCGTGGTGGGTGGCTGCATGTACACCTGGTACTCGGGGCACGAGAGCTTCGAGTTCGGCTTCCCCGTCCCGCCCATCTTGAAGGTGGCAGCAATTGCGGGCACGGGCTACGGCACCGGCGTCGAGACCATTCAGTGGCAGGGCCAGTGGCGCTACGTGGACGGTGGCGGGTTCGCTCACCGTGGGTACCCGTCCGGCGTGTTCGAGCTGAGCATGGACAACACGGCTCACGTGCGGGCGGAGATGGCTGGGGAGTCCTTCCCGGTGCTGAGCAAGAACATCGCACAGACGGCCATGGAGGTGTACCGCACCACCACGGCTATCCCGAGCGCGCGCATCATGTGGCCGTTCGACACCTACGTGAACCGTCGTGACCAAGCGTACACGGCCACCTTCGCCGACGCTGCCAACAGCTTGCTCCCTGGCCAGCCTCTCTCGGAGCCGGGGCCGCAGGCCTATTGGACGGCGCTTGCCCGTTACGAGAACGTGCCGCCCAATGGTGGGCAGATCGCCGCGCTCGGTGGCAGCCGCGTGTGGACCGGTGCGCACTGGAAGTCCTTCAAGGTGCAGTTCAGCCAGGTGCTCGACCCGCCCAGCGCGAGCGCCAACATTAACGCCCCGGAGTTCAACGAGTCCCTTCAGCGCGGGCTTCCCGGCCGGGGACGGTGCACGATGATTGCTACCCTGGACGAGTCAACTTACTTCGCAACCGAGGACGTCATCTCGACTGTCTCGGGCCCGGGGCCCGACCCGTCCGGTGGAGCTGACACCTTCGCGGCCCCGCCCAGTCAGCTCGCGGGAGGGGTTGGGTGCATTAACCCCCACTCCGTGGTCACGGGGGAGGTTGGAGCCTTCTTCATGGGCAAGGCTGGCATGCAGCTTCTGGCCCGAGGTGGCGGTATCGAGTACATCGGCTCTGGTCCGGAGGACTTGTTCCGGGAGTTTCCGAATATCACCGCTGCTTTCAAGCTGAGCGACGAGCAGCATGTTGGGTGGTCCTGTACCAACGAGGACAAGACGGATGGCCGAGTCATCATCCTCAACTACGAGCAAGCTACTTGGTTCGTGTGGCACGTGAAGGACCGCAGCGGGCAGACTGTCGTGCCCGTGTCCTGCTGTGTCCACGGGGACAAGCTGGTGGTCCTGTCCAAGAAGGGGACTGTGCTCATGCAGGGTGACGGCTACTGGGATGACAACGTGCGTTACATCGAGCAGCGCTACGAGGGTCCGGCCGCTCGGCTCAATGGTCCGGTAGGCAAGTTCCGCTGCCGCTCCATCAAGGCCGAGGTCGAGACGCTGGACGCTTGCAAGTTCGTACACAGCTACGAGCGCAACGTTGGAGAGGAGGGGCTCACCAAGCCCATCGACCTCTCCATTGGAGACCACGGTGCGGTGGAGCTGAAGCCACTTGCCGACCGGTACACGGCTCTGAAGTACATCTGCTACGATGAGGAGCACCCTGACACCAAGACCGGGGAGGGCTTCAAGCTCACCGGCATCAACTACAACATCAAGCGACTGCCTGGCGGGATGAACGTCAGCAGCGGAAGGAAGAGCTGATGGGCCGCAAGTTCATGACCGAGAATACCTACAAGGGTCAGGGTATTCGAGACGAGTTCGACGACAAGTACGGCTCCCCGTGGAACCAGTACGGCGAGTTCGCTCGCCAGTCTGACAAGCTGTACGACCAGCAGCGCAGCGAGATGAACGCTGGCACGCAGGCTGTCGGCAGCATCCACGGGTACCTGAACGACATCCAGAGCGGCAACTCCATCGGTGACAAGGTACTTGACCAAGGCATGTTCGGGACTCAGAACGCCATGGCTCGACAGGCCGCGGCGGGCGGTGCCAACCCGGGCTCGCAGCGTGCCGCTCTGCTGGGCGGTGGGCAGGCTGGTATGCAGGCCGCTGGTCAGGCTGCGACGATGAGCGCGCAGCAGCAGGCGCAGGCGATGGGTATGATGAACCAGGCTCACGGCATGCAGCTTCAGCAGCAGCAGGGCGTGCAGCAGATGGCCAACGACCGGATGATGAACCAGTACAAGTTCGCGGCTGACGAGCGTGTCGCCAAGCTTGGTGGCAGCCCGGGCGGTGGTATTGGTTCGACGTTGTCTGGCATCGGCGCTGCCGCTGGTGGTCTGGCCATGCTGAGCCCCGGCGACAAGAAGAACATCAAGGGCCGGGACCCGTGGGAGCAGATGGTTGGCGAGCGCCCCGGCTCGCTGCCCATCAAGGAGGAGCTGTACCCAAGTGACTTCGACCCCTACGCCGAGGTAGCCGCTGCCGAAATGGAGCGTCGCGTGGACGCTGCCATGCGTGGTCCGCGCACGGAGTTTCCCGACGCTCCGAGTCGCGACCCTTGGGGCAACCGAGTTGAGCGCAGCGCGCCGAAGGTTCGCATGGACCCAAAGGCCAAGGCTGCGTTGCGCATGGCTCAGGCTCGTGCGCACGACGCGCAGCGGGAGATCGAAGGCAAGGACACGCACAACACCGGCTACATGGGGATGCAGAACAGCGAGATTGTCGACCCTTGGGCCGACGAGAAGCCGCGCCCCATCGGGGACTTTCAGCCGCAGGAGTCCTCGCAGGACCGTATCGATGAGGTACAGGACCCGTGGGGCAAGGAGTCGCGCAAGAACTTCGGTGACGGCATCAGTCAGACCCTCGGTGGTATCGGCCAAATCATCGAGAGCCCCGGCGACCGGAAGAACATCGTCGATTACGAGGACATCGCTGGCGGCCTGGTGAGCATTCCTCGGATGCCGGACCGCGCTCCGCGGAGCCGTGACTGGGACGTGGGAGAGGTCGTTGGAGGTCGTCGTCGTATCCGGGCTGGTGAGCTGCATCGCGCGGCGCCCAGTGGTCAGGATGTGCTCGACGAGTACAACAGCCGGGCGGCTGCGCGTCACGGCATGCGCCCCCTGTCGGAAGAGGACGAGCGCATGTACCGGCGTAGCAGGGCTGACGAGTTCGAGCAGCGTGGTACGGGTACCCGTCCGCCACGGGGCGGAGCCGACCCGGCTTGGCCTGGCGACGAGGAAGTGGCTTGGGCTCAGCGTGGTATGCGTCCGCTCACCCCGGCCGAGGAGCAGGAGTGGGCACGTCGCGAGCAGAGCAACGACGGCTCGCTCGACTACACGCCGAGCGCGGACACCTACGTTCAGAATCAGTACAGCGGGGCGGCTCCGTCCCACCCGAGCTGGGACACTGAGGGCATGAACAGTGACCAGCTTTTCCAGCGTGGCAAGAACCGAAGTCGCTATCTTGGCAGCATGCGCAGTCACGGTGACTTGGGCGCCATCTACGATGGAGACTCGAGCCAGCAGTTCGAGGGTGAGTACCC
>SPJJ01004514.1_pt1 | contig 31136 bp, 27 predicted proteins | sample 3741741 | NCBI WGS metagenome assembly SPJJ01 (sample SAMN10925908, study PRJNA522277) | cold seep metagenome | isolation source: Elba SIP-enriched marine methane seep metagenome, extraction at timepoint T1 | place: Italy: coast of Elba, Mediterranean Sea | collected 2014-05 | reverse complement strand
ATTGCAAAGCGGTGATGTCACCGCTATTACCGACACCATTGCAGAACAAGGGGATTTGACACCTGATTTTCGCATTAATCTTTATCGCACGGCCTATTTTCTACGCTTCAAAGAAACCCTGGAAACTGATCATGAAATTCTCGGCTACTTTCTCGGTGACACCCTGTTTGACCAAATGGCAGAAGACTATGTGCAGGCACAACCATCAAAACATACGTCACTGCGTTATTATGGCGATGCATTACCTGAATTTTTACAAACCGCCCCGCCGTTTAATCAGCATCCTATCATTGCCGAACTTGCCACATTTGAAAGACTGCTGCTGAGCGCCTTTGATGCGCCGAATGCAGAAACAGCCAATCTAGAACACTTAACCCAAACACCTATTTCTTTGTGGCCAAATCTAAAGTTCCGTTTTCATCCCAGCGTGCAACAGCTTTCCAGCCAATGGAATGCGGTTGAAGTATGGCAAGCCATCAAACAAAAGCAAACACCGCCCATTGCAACTGAAACCCGCCAGCATTGGATTATCTGGCGCAATCAACAGCGTTTAACCGAATTCAGTTCATTAAACACGCTGCAACTCAATATGTTTTACCGTTTTCTTGCTGGCGCAAATTACGCAGAAGTATGTGAACAACTGGCAGAAGAAATTGATGCGGATAATGTCAGTGAAATGTCAATTCAATGCATCATCGATTGGCTAAATAAAGGGATTATCAGCAAAATTGTTTACTGAATAAACAGAACTGAACCACTGACTATTGTGCTCGTACTACGTCGTATTAATAGCTTGAAACCGCCCTGTTTAGCCAATAATCCTGAGCCATATCCTGCGCCTGCTGCTGACTCACGGCTTTTCCCAGCAACTTCAACGCAACCGCAGCGGTTGCTATCACAGAGGCTTCGGCAAATTCGTCCTGAATCTCGCCGCGCCAAAGTTGTGCCAGTTGATTTGGCTCCAGGGTGTCGGGTTTGATATGACGGCGGGCGAATAATGCAGGCCATTCTTCATCACTTAACTGGCCATCGTGGACACTTTGCACCAGACAAGTAACATCGGGGTTGCGCTCGGTTTCGCCGCCTTCACCCTTTAGCACGGCCATATGTGGCTGCTGCAATAATAATGCGGCTTTTTGATGTACCTGCCGGTAACTGGGGTGGAATATCCCTTGCAGGCTGTACGGTGCATTAAATGGGTTCAACAATCTGGCCAGCGTGTGTACGGGTGAGCGCAATCCCATGATAGGACGCAAATTGATCATGCCAAATAATTTGGGGCAAAAAAACTCCAGCGACAGGTAGCTGAAATTATTGTCCTGTAATTGTTGTTGCGCCTGCTGCAGGTTGGTGGCTTCCTGTATGCCCAGCACTTTTAGTACGTTGCGCGTATAAATGCGGCCTTCAGTGTGTCCTTCTGCGCCATGCATAAAAACTTTGATGCCGTTGTCTGCCAGCAGCAGTGTGGATAGTAAAAACCAGGGTAAGTGGCGACGTTTTCCGGCGTAGGATGACCAGTCTAAATCGGCCAGCTGGGAATGATCCTGCTGAAAACTTTCGCGCGCCGCGCGCGCAAAACCGGCCAGTTCGTCTTCGGTTTCTTCCTTGACCCGCATCAGCATTAAAAAAGCACCTAGCTGAATGGGCTCCACCTGATCCTGCATAATCATGCTCATTGCCTGATAGGCTTCGTCTTCGCTTAAAGGGCGCGAGCCTTTTTTGCCTTTGCCCAAAATGCGGATATATTGAGCGAATGGATGTTCTTGTGTCATGACAAGATTAATGGAAAATAATGATCAACCAACAGGGCGGCAAATATAATCATCAGATAGATGATGGAAAAGCCGAACGTTTTCATTGCCGTTTTGTCATCGGTGCGTTTAAACATCAAAATCGCAAAGTATAAAAAGCCAACACCTAAGAGCAATGCCGTCACCAGGTAGATTAATCCGCTCATGCCTGTGAGATAAGGCAGTATAGTCACCAGCACCAACAATATGGTGTACAGCAATATGTGCAGGCGAGTAAATTCACTGCCGTGGGTGACGGGCAACATGGGGATTTTTACCTTGGCATATTCTTTACGCCGGGCAATGGCCAGCGCCCAGAAGTGCGGCGGCGTCCAGACGAAGATAATCAAAAACAACAACAATGCATGAGCATGTACTTCCCCGGTGATCGCACACCAGCCTAATACCGGTGGAGCGGCGCCTGCGGCACCGCCGATGACGATATTCTGCGGGGTCATGCGCTTTAGGTAAACCGTGTAGATCACGGCATAACCGATTAAGGAAAAGAAGGTTAGTAATGCTGTCAGAGGATTCACTAACAATATCAACAATAGCATAGAGATAATACCGATAGCACCGGCAAAGATCAGTACGTTTTTGGCGCTTAACTCGCCTTTGGGCAAGGGACGGTTTTGTGTGCGGGTCATTTCTGCATCGGCTTTTTGATCCAGAAAATGATTGATTGCTGCAGCGGAAGAGGCGGCCAGTGCAATCCCCAGGGTACCAAATGCAAATTTATCCAGCGGCGGCAAGCCGGGAACGGCTAGCAGCATACCAACAATGGCAGTAAATACGATAAGCGCCACCACTTTGGGCTTGCATAATTCCAGGTAATTTTTCCAGGATAGAGTCGTGCTTGTTTCGGTCATGCAATTTTGATGTACTGTTATGAAAGCTCGCTTTAGATAATAATATGGAATGCTGTCTATTACTGGAACCTGAATCCGTGACTTCACTACGACACAAGACGCAATGAAGTCACGGATTCAAGTGGAAATAATCAGAAAAGCCAGTATTCTTTGTCCTGCATAATACAGTGAACTTACTGATTATGAAATAGTCGGAAGCGCAAACCCATTTTTGAGAGAAATATGAAATTTATTTTTTTATTCATTGCTTTGTTCTGTGCGCCATTCATGGCGCTTTCTTCAACCGCCACTGTGCACGAAAAAAACCTGGAGAACGGCCTTAAAATTCTGGTCAAATCTGATCGTCGCTCCCCAGTGGTGGTCACCCAAATCTGGTACAAAGTGGGCTCTAGCTATGAGCCAGGGGGTATTACCGGAATCTCTCACATGCTGGAGCACATGATGTTTAAAGGCACGGAAAAATATCCAGCCGGTGAGTTTTCCCGCATTATTGCCGAAAACGGCGGTCGCGAAAACGCCTTTACTGGACGTGATTACACGGCCTACTTTCAAACGCTTGAAAAATCGCGACTGGAAATCAGCTTTAAGCTGGAAGCCGACCGCATGCGCAATATCCATCTGATTGCGGATGAACTGAAAAAAGAATTGGAGGTGGTCACTGAAGAACGCCGTATGCGCACCGATGACAAACCGCGCTCCAAAACCCAGGAACATTTTCTGGCCATGGCGTTTTCCAACAGTCCGTACAAAAATCCGGTGATTGGCTGGCCTGCTGACATCGCCGCATACAAGGTCGCCGACCTGCAAACCTGGTATGAACGCTGGTACGCACCCAACAATGCTACTCTAGTTGTCGTGGGCGATATTGAGCCTGCAAAGGTATTCGCTTTGGCTGAAAAATATTTCGCAGAAATCAAGCCGAGTACGCTTCACCCTGTAAAACCGCAAACTGAGATAGAACAATTTGGCGCACGCAAAATGACGGTTAAGCTTCCTGCCAAACTGCCTTACCTGGTTATGGGATATAAAGTGCCGGTTTTGAATACCGTTGAACAGGCGTGGGAGGCCTACGCACTGGAAGTGTTGGCAGGCATTCTGGATGGCGGCAGTAGCGCCCGATTGTCCAGCAGACTGGTGCGCGGCGAGCAGGTTGCTGTTTCGGCAGGTGCCGGTTACAGCATGACTTCACGTCTTCCCGATCTGTTTATGCTTGATGCCATCCCGGTCAAAGGCAAAACAGTGTTTGACATGGAATACGCATTAAAAAAAGAAATCATTGATCTGCAAACCAATCTGGTCAGTGATGCCGAACTACAACGTATTAAAGCGCAGGTATTAGCTAATGCAGTGTATGAAAAGGATTCAAATTTTTATCAGGCCATGCAGCTAGGCATGCTTGAAACAGTCGGCATAGGCTGGCAGAAAGCGGATGATTATGTAGCAAAAGTTAACCAGGTGAATGCCGAACAAATCCGTGCTGTGGCGCGTAAATATCTGGTCGAAGACAAGCTGAATGTCGCCTATCTTGAACCGCAACCCATTAATACTCAATCCATCGCTGCAAAACATACTGGAGGCCGTCATGCGCATTAATCATCTAGTACTGTGCGCTTGTTTCTTTTTTAGCCATCAGCTATGGGCGGCAGTCAATATCGATCATTGGCAAACTTCTCAAGGCGCCCGCGTTTATTTTGTACAGACGCAAAGTTTACCTATGGTTGATATTCGCATTAGTTTTGATGCGGGTAGTGCTCGAGATGGTTATCAATTTGGTCTGGCCAGCATCACTTCATCAATGCTGGGTGCAGGGGCAGGCGACTTGAATGCAGACCAGATTGCTGAGCACTTTGCCAGTGTCGGCGCTCAATTCGGTAGCGGCGTCAGTAAAGATATGGCCTGGCTATCACTGCGTACATTGACAGAGTCGGCTTTGTTCGACAAGGCTATATCCACACTGCAAACTGTGCTGACCTCGCCAACTTTTAGCGAGACTGATTTTGAACGCCAAAAAGCGCGCGTACTGGCTGGCTTGAAACAACGCGAAGAATCCCCGGGTGCACTGGCCAGCATTGCGTTTAACAAGGCTTTGTACAAAGATCACCCATACGCCCACCCCAGTTCGGGCATGATTGAAACCGTCGCCGGATTTGACCCGCAAAATTTGCGCGAGTTTTACAAGCAGTTCTACGTTGCAGCCAATGCCATTGTGGTGATCGTGGGGGATGTTGATAAAACCAAAGCTCAACAAATGGCTGAACAGTTCATGTCAGGCCTGACTACCGGCACAAAACCGGCACCGCTGCCTGAAGTACCGCCTTTACATAAAGGCCATACGCAACACATTGATTTCCCTTCAACCCAAACCCATGTACTGTCTGGTCTGCTGGGTAAAAGTCGACAGGACAGAGATTACATCACCTTGTATGTAGGCAACCATATCCTGGGGGGTAGCGGTCTGGTGTCTAAAATGTTTAAAGAAGTGCGTGAAAAGCGCGGTTTAGCTTACAGCGCATACAGCTATTTTGCCCCCCAACTGCGTACGGGGTCTTTTACGATGGGGCTACAAACCCGCAATGATCAAACCGCACAAGCGGTTGCCGTGATGAAGCAAACCTTGTCTGACTTTGTTGAACTAGGCCCCAGTGAAGAAGATCTGCTTGCCGCCAAGAAAAACATCACCGGCGGTTTTGCCCTGCGTATTGATACCAACAGTAAGTTAACCAACTACGTAAATATGATCGGTTTTTATCAATTACCCCTGGATTACCTGGATACCTTTCCAGCACGTGTCAATGCGGTGAGCGCAGAACAGATCAAGGAAGCTTTCCAACGCCGAGTTAAACCTGAGCTATTGCAAACCATCACGGCAGGTGGCAAATAATTGGCTGGAAAAGTCAGGATTATTGGCGGCGAATGGCGTAGCCGCCAACTCCAATTTACTGAAACACCCGGTCTTCGTCCTTCTGCCGACCGTGTACGGGAAACGCTGTTCAACTGGTTGCAGTTTGATATTGCAGGCAAAAATTGCCTGGACTTGTATGCGGGTAGTGGCGCATTGGGTTTTGAAGCGGCTTCACGCGGTGCAAATACAGTGTGTATGGTAGAAAAAAACCCGGCTAACTGTCGCCAATTGCATGAAAACTGCACAAAACTGAATGCCCGACATATCAAGGTGGTTCAGCAAGATGTTTTCAAATTTTTAGCCGGCGATCACTTGGGTTTTGATGTTGTCTTTATGGATCCGCCCTTTGGTAAACAATTGGTCTCGCAAAGCTGTCATTGGCTGGAAGACAAACAATGGCTGACGCCAGGTGCACTGATTTATGTAGAAGTGGAAAGTAAACTGGCCAAGCTGGGTATTCCAGAAAACTGGCAACCGGTTAAACAAAAAACGACGGGAGAAATCAGTATGAATTTATTTAGTCGTTTAGATTAATTGGCTACACATTATTCAGTAAAAACTTTATAATGCGCAGTTTTTTGTGAAATCTGGGCTTAGGCTTTAGCCAAATTTCCCACCTATTCTGTGTGTTAATCATGAACATTTCTGCAATTTATCCAGGCACATTTGACCCCATTACCAATGGGCATATTGATATTGTCGCACGGGCATCAAAGCTTTATGACAGGGTCATAATTGCTATCGCAGAAAGCCGAAATAAAAGTCCATTGTTCTCGCTGGAACAACGCGTAAGCATGGCTCAACAGGTATTAAGCGAGCTGCAGAATGTGGAAGTTGTGGGGTTCAACAATCTTTTGATCGAGTTTGCTCAACAACATGACGCACAGGTTATTCTGAGAGGCTTGCGTGCGGTCTCTGACTTTGAATTTGAATTTCAAATGGCGGGTATGAATCGTCGCCTGTCTCCCCAACTGGAAACCGTGTTCCTCACGCCAGCAGAACAATACGAGTTTATCTCGTCCACTATTATTCGTGAAATCGCCCGTCTACACGGCGATGTCAGCAGTTTTGTGCCTGAAATTGTTAAACAGCAATTAATTGAAAAGTTTTCCAAGGAGTAAGTATGTCATTATTAATTGACGATGAATGCATCAACTGCGATGTATGTGAACCAGAATGTCCAAACGGCGCCATCTCGCAAGGCGACGAAATTTACATTATTGATCCAAGTCTATGTACTGAATGTGTTGGCCACCATGACATGCCCCAATGTGTGGAAGTTTGCCCGGTTGATTGTATTGATAAAGACCCAGTTGTCGTTGAGGACAAAGATACGCTTTATCAAAAATTTTTGAAACTTACCGCAGATTGATTAAGTCAACATTAAAACATGCGAAAAATTGTCTATACTTTCATAAAATTGTAATCTACTACTTTGCAATTTGTGAAGTAGTAGTCACCTACTTTCATTTATTGTTATCACAATGACACCAAAACAACTGGCTGAAAAAGTAAAGGATTTGTACTCATTGCCAGAAATTGCATTGCGGGTTAATGAAATTCTGCAGGAGAAAAAACCCTGCAATGAAGAGCTTGAAGCGGTTATCGCACATGACCCCGCTCTTAGTGCCAAAGTGTTAAAATTGGTCAACACCTCATATTTTGACAACCCAGGAAAAATAGATACCATCTCCCGTGCGCTTGCCATTGCCGGTGCCGAAGAGTTGCGAAATATGGTGCTGGCGACAGTTGTCGCCGATCATTTCAATGGCATACCTGAAGATATGATCGACATGAATACCTTTTGGTTTCACTCTGTAAATGCCGGCATCATAGCTCGTCTAATTGCTATGCGTTGCAATCATATTGATCAGGAACGTTTTTTTATTGCAGGCTTACTACACAGCATTGGAAAATTGGTGTTGTTTTGCGAATACCCGGAAGAGTCTGCGGTAGTGCTGCAACATCGTGAGCACGGTCAAGACGAAATGACCGTTAAGGAAAAACAACTCTTTGGTTTTAATCATGTAGATCTCAGTGCAGAACTTCTCAATCAGTGGAAAATCCCTGAATCTACCTGGCTAATGATTAAAAATCAGTTGTTCCCATTCGATACGCAACGCCCTCAATATATTGAAGACGCCTGTATTTTGAATGCAGCGGTATATATTGCTGATCACGTTGAACCTTGTGCAAAAATAAAAAAACAAGAGCATCTTGCTCCAGAGCTGGATTATAAACGCCCTGTTTTTAAGCACCTTGAATTATCTGAAGAAAGCGTGCTTACAATTATTAAAGAATCCGATTACCAGTCATTTGAAGTATTAAGTTTGATTCGCCCCGAGGCAACAGTTATTTTTTAGCCCGGATAATTTTTCAGGGGGGAAGGTGGCTGAGTTAGCTCAACTGCAGAGCACCCGGTAAAAAAAACTCACTGACCAGCAGGGGTTGCTGTTGGATTGCATATACGGTACGCCGCCCCCACACTTCACCCGATGGCAGAATATTTGCCGCCAGTTTACGCCCCCATTGCCCTGGTTGCACTGTGCTGACCTCAAGCTGTAAGCGTTCTAAGCCCGGATATGAAAAGATGACCTCTCCCAAAGGACGTGTTCCCAAATGGGATAAGTTTCGTCGCGCAATTTTGATGGTTTTTTCAGGCAAAATGGTTCGCGCCAGAATCAAAGGCAGTCCATCTGCATGTAATTGCACCTCGCGAACGAGATAATATTGTCGAGACGACTGATGTAATTGGCGCGTCTCATCAATAAATGCCGGTTGCCACTGGTGAAAAAGCAGGTTAACCGCAAATGCATCCTTGTAAAAACAACGTAATCGCGCCGTCAATGATCCCGCTTCATAAACCCAGGAAGCAACTTCATCCGGCAAACTGTAATGCATGCCGGATCGCATCATCTTCCAGCTCGGCGCCTCACTGAATATATAACTATTTTTCACCCGCTAAACTCCCATGTATTGTTTTGTGTTTCCAAGCCAGCGCTGAATTATGGCGGGCGCATGCTGCGGCGAATGTTGCATAATCATTTCGCCCGCTTCGTGTATTTTTTCTATCAATTCACTATCTTGCTGCAAATCGGCAATTTTAAACTGCATGTCTCCAGTCTGCTGCGTCCCCATGACTTCTCCCGGCCCTCGTAACTGCAGATCTTTTTCGGCAATCTCAAAACCACTGTTGGTTTCTCGCAAAATTCCCAATCGATGACGCCCAGCTTCGCTTAGCGGTGCCTGATATAGCAATAGGCAAAAGCTTTCAACATCTCCACGTCCCACTCTGCCGCGTAATTGATGTAGTTGCGACAAGCCAAGGCGCTCCGGGTTTTCAATAATCATTAAGCCTGCATTTGGCACATCAACGCCAACCTCAATCACCGTGGTGGCCACCAGCAAATCATATTGATGCGATTTAAAGCCCTGCATAACGGCGTCCTTGTCATTGGCTTTCATGCGCCCGTGCAGCAAGCCAACTCGAACACCTGTCAGCTGCTCTACCAATAACTCAGCCGTTTTTTCTGCGGCTTCACATTGTAATAGTTCCGATTCCTCAATCAGGGTGCATACCCAATAAACTTGCTTGCCTTGCTCTACCCAATGTGCGACTCGGCTGATGACTTCATGTCTTCTTTGTGAAGAAATCGCACAGGTTACCACCGGCTTTCTTCCCGGTGGCAATTCATCAATGATTGAAATATCCATATCCGCATATTGCAGCATTGCCTGGGTGCGTGGTATCGGGGTGGCCGTCATCACCAGTTGATGTGCTTGAATACCTGCAGCTTTACTTTTTTCTCGCAACAACAAACGTTGATCCACACCAAATCGATGTTGTTCATCAATAATAATCAACCCAAGTCGATTAAACACGACACTTTGCTGAAACAAGGCATGTGTTCCAACCACCAATTGAGCGCCGTCCTGGGCAATTGCTGCCAAGAGTTGTTCACGTTGCTTACCTTTTATTTTTCCGGTTAACAAATGCACCGGGAATGTAAAATCACGCAACCAGTTTGTAAAATTAGTAAAATGCTGTTCTGACAACAGCTCCGTGGGTGCCATAATCGCCACCTGGTAACCCTGACATAAGGCCTGCAGCGCTGCACATGCCGCCACTACCGTTTTACCCGAACCGACATCACCTTGTACCAGGCGCAGCATAGGCTGTTGCGAACAACAATCCCGTTCGATTTCTTCAATTACCCTGACTTGCGCTGCCGTCAACTGAAATGGCAAGGCGCTTAACAACTGTTGTTTTTCCTTGTCTTGCACGGGTAAACGCGGCGATTTACCTTGCTGATAGTGTCTTTTTCCTTGCAATAATTGCAGGTGATGCGCCAAAAATTCCTCAAATGCCAGGCGTTTTCTGGCAAAGCTGCGTTGCATATCATCGGTGGAGCTGTTTGCTTGTGGCTGATGCAAATCCTGCAATGCCTGTTGTAGAGAGGGAAACTGGTTTTCTGTCACGATTTGTGACGGTAAGTAGTCTGGAATACTTGCCAGACATAGTGTTAGCGCCTGTTTGATTGCTTTACGCAAACTTGCCTGACGTAGCCCTTCAGTCAGCGGGTAGACAGGGCTTAAACTGTCTTGCAAAACATCATCAGGGCTGCGAATAATTTTATACTCCGGGTGAACCATTTCCAGGCAGTTATAGCCCATTCTTGCCTCACCGAAGCAGCCTATCAGCGCGCCAACTTTGAACTGGGAATGCTGGCTGGCAGAAAAATGAAAAAAGCGCAATGTTAGCCAACCACTAGAGTCTCTTATTCGACATAAAAGACTTCTTCTGCCGCGATTGAGCACTTCTGTCAATTCAATTTCGCCAACTACCAACGCAGAGTGTCCGTGCTGCAAACCGGCAATGGCCTGCACCCGAGTTCGATCTTCATAGCGATGAGGTAAATGCAGAAGCAAATCCTGCAGGGTGTAAATTGCCATCCGGTTCAGGCGGGTCAACGACTGACCGCCAATGCCGGTTAGACAATCAACCGTTTTAAGATAGCTTGCCTCTGTATCCATAGAAGCAGAAGTCAAAATTCCAGGAGGCTGTTAGATTATGGGGAATTCTACTGTATCGTTGTCGGCATTGATTAGATTGAGTATTCTTCACTCACTTCCATAATCGCATCCATTTCTACGCCCACGCCTTTAGGCAGCTCTGCCACACCTACAGCTGCCCGGGCTGGGTAAGGCTGTTCAAAATATTCCCCCATGATTTCATTGACTAAAGGAAAATGAGTTAAATCTGTCAAAAACACATTCAGTTTTACAATATTTGAAAAATCGCCACCGGCTGCCTCGGCAACTGACTTCAGGTTGTCAAAGACTCTTCTGATATGTACCGAGATATCCCCTTCGACAACTTCCATGGTTTCTGGATGTAGTGGGATTTGTCCTGACATGTACACAGTATCGTTAACTCTGACCGCTTGCGAGTAGGTGCCGATCGCCTGTGGGGCTTTATCTGTTTGAATAATAGTTTTTTTCACGTTTAGGTCTCCCTCAATTTTATGCTTTAACGCGAGTAATTTTTAAAACGATGTTTAACGTTTTAAGTTTACGCATAATGCTTGCCAGATGCACCCGGTCTTTGACAGTCAGCGTGATCAAGTCAACTGATACGCGATCATCTTGATCGACCACGGTAACATTTTCAATATTTGAGTCCATACTGGAAATCGTCGATGCCACCGTCGCCAGTGTGCCTCGTTGGTTCATCAGTTCCAGTCTAATTTCCGCAGAAAACTCACCGCTTGCGTCCTCTGACCATTCTACATCCAGCCAATTTGTGTGTTTTTTTCGCACATCACGGCTATTTCTGCATTCGTGGTTATGCACCACAATCCCTTTGCCCGGATTAAAATAACCGATAATCGAGTCTCCCGGAATCGGGCGACAACATTTTGCCAGTGTCACCACCATGCCTTCGGTTCCCTTAATCATCAGCGGCGTTTCACTCCAACTGTTCTGATCATCAAGCTTAACAGCGGCATTAACATCTTCCTGGCTGATGCGTTTGGCGATCAACACAGGCATGCGATTACCCAAACCGATATCTTCCAACAACTCATCTAACGTCTCAACCTTCAAAACATGCAGCAATTGATTTATTCGCTCCGAATCTATCTGTTCTAAATGCAGGTTCAGGGTAAGTAGTTCTTTTTCAAGTAGGCGGCGCCCCAGCCCAATGGCCTCTTGTTGTTTGAAGTGTTTTAAATAGGTGCGAATACTGCTTCTGGCTTTGGCTGTGACTACGTAATTAAGCCACACAGGGGTTGGTCTGGCCCAGACGGCAGTGATCACCTCGACAGTCATACCATTTTCAAGCTGTGTCTGTAGTGGCACCAGTTTTTTATCGATACGCGCGGATACGCAGGAATTACCAATATCTGTATGCACTGCAAACGCAAAGTCGACCACCGTGGCGCCACGCGGTAATTTGATAATGGCTCCTTGTGGCGTAAAAACAAACACTTCCTGCGGAAACAGATCAACTTTAAGGTTGTCTATAAACTCCAGTGAATCTCCGGCTGTTTTCTGAATTTCCAGCAAATCCTGAAGCCATTCATTGGCACGCGCTTTCACGCTTTCATTGGTTTCTTTTTCAGACTTATACAGCCAATGTGCGGCGATACCACTTTCAGACACTTTATGCATATCATGTGTTCTAATCTGAATTTCAATCGGTACGCCATAAGGACCAATCAAAATAGTATGCAATGACTGATACCCATTTGCCTTGGGTAGGGCAATATAATCTTTAAACTTTCCTGGTACAGGTTTATACAAATTATGCGCACAGCCTAACGCCCGATAACATTCATCGACGGTTTCGCAATAAATTCGGAATGCATAAACATCAAATACATCATGAAAGGAAATTTTTTTGTAATGCATCTTTTGATAGATGCTGGCGATGTTTTTTTCGCGACCGGCCACCTTGCCGTTGAGCTGCGCCTGATCTAAACGGTGTTGTATTGAGGATTGAATGGTATCGATGATTTCACGGCGGTTGCCGCGAGTCTTCATCACATAGTGATTGATTACATCGTAGCGATGAGGATAGAGCGCTTTAAAACCTAAGGTTTGCAGTTCATGTCGCACCCTGTTCATGCCCAGTCGACTGGCTATGGGGGCATATATTTCCAGTGTTTCTTTAGCAATGCGTCGTCTTGAGGGTGCAGACATCGCGCCCAATGTTTGCATGTTATGTAAGCGATCAGCCAGTTTGACCATAATGACGCGTAAATCCTTGGCCATCGCCAGGAACATTTTGCGTACATTTTCTGCCTGTGCTTCTGCACGTGACTTATTATCTAACTTGCTGAGTTTAGTTACGCCATCTACCAGTTCAGCCACTTCGCTTGAAAATTCATCGCTCAGTTGCTGTTTGGTAATTGGCGTGTCTTCAATGACATCATGCAGAATAGCCGCCATGATGCCGCGCACATCCATGCGCATTTCCGCTAGGCTGATAGCGACTGAAACCGGGTGACAAATATAGGCTTCGCCACTTTTTCTAAATTGCCCGGAATGCGCCGCCGCCCCATAATGGTAGGCACGGACAATTTCATCAACCTGTTGTTGTTCAAGATAACCCTCGAGTACTCTCTGCAAACGCCTGAGCAATTTATCTTCAGGCGATTCCAGTTGTTCTTCGGATTCGACGGCTATCCCATGCATCACGGATTAATGTTTAGCGCGTTATCTGATGCCTCACCCACATTGTGCAATAAGGCGACGTTTTCTTCTGTGACATGGCCTGCGGCAATCTCGCGCAACGCTACAACAGTGCTCTTGTCTTTTTCTCTTGGCAGAAATTCTTCCGCCCCTCTTTCCAATTGACGTGCGCGCTCGGTCGCCAACAAAACCAGTTTAAAACGATTGTTTTCACTCTTTAAACAGTCTTCAACAGTTACTCTTGCCATTTTTTCTGAATTCCCCGCTTTGTCGTTAAGCTACAAAGCTCAATAAATAATTAAAATTGTTTCGTCTCTGAATCCGTGACTTCAATGCGGATTCAGGGTGTCTTAAATTGGTCAAGCAATCTACCGCTCAACTTACTTAGCCCGCTCTTTCTTCCAATACAACCACAGCAGGTAATTTTTTGCCTTCCAGAAATTCCAGGAAAGCACCGCCACCGGTTGAAGTATAGGAGACCTTGTCACTGATGCCGTATTTATCAATAGCAGCCAGCGTGTCGCCCCCGCCCGCAATGGAGAAGGCCGAGCTATCCGCAATGGCTAATGACATGGCTTTGGTGCCTTCACCAAACTGATCAATCTCAAACACACCGACCGGGCCATTCCATACAATAGTTCCTGCATCCTGTAATATTTTAGCGTACTGAGCAGCGGTCTCAGGGCCAATATCCAGAATCAAATCGTCTGCATCCACCTGATCAACCTTTTTAATCGTTGCTGCGGCAGACTCTGAAAATTCCTTTGCACACACCACATCTACTGGTACTGGGATATCGGAACCGTTTGCTTTGGCTTGAGCCATCAGTTTTTTGGCTTCGTCAAGCAAGTTTTCTTCATATAAAGACTTCCCTACAGAATACCCTGCGGCTGCAATAAAGGTATTGGCTATCCCTCCGCCTACAATTAATTGGTCAACTTTTGCGGACAAAGATTCCAATACAGTCAATTTTGTGGAAACTTTAGAGCCGCCAACAATAGCAACCAAAGGTTTTGCAGGTTGACCCAGCACTTTGCCCAACGCATCCAGTTCAGCACTTAATAACGGCCCGGCACAGGCTTCAGTGGCAAATTTCGCCACGCTATGTGTCGATGCCTGAGCGCGATGCGCGGTTCCAAATGCATCCATGACAAAGACGTCACACAGTTGCGCCATTTTTTTGCCCTGCGCTTCGTTATTTTTCTTTTCGCCGACATTAAAGCGCACATTCTCACACAGCACGACCTCGCCCGCGCTGATGTCTATGCCCTCCAGCCAATCTTTCTGTAAACGCACAGGTTTGCCGAGTAATTTCGATAACCGGTCGGCAACGGGTTTCATACTAAACTCTTCAGCAAATTCACCTTCTGTTGGACGTCCTAAATGTGACATTAACATAACAGCTGCACCGCCAGCTAATGCCTTTTCAATTGTCGGAATACTGGCTTGAATACGTAAATCACTGGTCACCATACCTTCTTTTACAGGCACATTTAAATCTTGGCGAATTAACAGGCGTTTGCCGGCTAGATCCAGCTCATCCATTCTTTTTACTGACATAGAGTTTCCTCAAACAAGTAGTTGAAAGCGTTGCATAAAACACAATATACAAAAAATTTTATTTAACTGATCATTATAAGGCATTCAGGCCAGGAAAATACACATCTATCAAACTGTTAAATTATTTTGAACTATATTTGCAATAACCCAGGCAACAATCACTGATGAATTATGTTCGTATCCTATCGAACACTGCTTTGTTTTTTAACGTCACTTCTATTCACTCCTGCAGTCATTGCGCAGCCATCCCCGCCGCAGCACACAGTTAATGTGCTGGTCGATGTGTCGGGCAGCATGCTACAAAATGATCCAGACAACAAACGAATAGATGCCATAAAACTATTGATCAATTTACTGCCGGAAGGTAGTCGTGCAGGGATCTGGTTATTCGCCCAAGACACACAGTTATTAAGTAAAACTGACCGAGTGAATGCTGCCTGGAAAAAAAAGGCCATTGCAGCCAGTCAAAAAATCCATTCACGCGGTTTATTTACCCATATTGAAGATGCTATCGGCACGGCTATCAGTGCGTCGCCGCTAAATGAGCAAACCAGCAACCTGATTTTGCTCACTGATGGCATGGTCGATATCTCCAAAGACATTATGGTCAGTGCTGACTCCAGAGAGCGCGTCATCAGTGACTTAATACCCATGTTGCAGCAAAGGAAAGTCAAGGTTCACACCATTGCCCTCTCTGAACATGCTGACAAACCGTTGCTAGACAAGCTGGCATTTGATACCGGAGGCTGGGCTGAATCCCCTCTCACTGCGCGCCAGTTACAAAAAACATTTCTCACACTATTTAATAAATCAGTCCCTCAAGACACGCTTCCCCTCACCGGTAATCGTTTTACAATTGATAAATCGGTCAAAGAGTTTTCATTGCTGATTTTTAAACAAAAAGGCTCCACCCCCACCATTCTGTATACACCCAAGAAGAAAGCCTTAACCGCCAAAACCCGCCGCAAACAGCTCTCCTGGATTAACGCACAGCAATATGACTTGATCACGGTAAAATCACCACTTGCAGGCCAATGGACCATTGATGCGGACATGGATCCTGATAATCAAGTCATGGTTATGACCGATCTTAAATTGCATCTTAGTGAACTCCCTGAATACATTTCCAGTGAGCACCCCTTGGATTTTTTATTACATTTTACTGAGCAGGATACGCTTATTGAGCATGACGATTTTCTTAAGCTGGTTGCGCTCCAACTGACCCATACAACCCCGCATAACAAGCATCACAAGACCGCTATTCAAACTAACACGTCACAGCCAGGCCACTTTACTCACACGTTGAACAAGCTGACGCCAGGGCAACACAAATTTAAAATTGTTGCAGATGGAAAGACCTTTCAACGTGAAATTATAAAAACCCTAGAGGTGGTTGAAAGCGCGATAAAAATCACCCATAGCCTGGACAAAAAAACGAGGCAAATTATTCTTACCCTCAGCGCAAACACTAATATTGTTGATCCAAGTTATATCAACGCGCAAGCTACACTAGATGTAGAGGGCGAATCATCCCAATTAAAAAACCTGAGCCGCAAAGGGCAATCCCTACTGTTAAAACTTGACCAGCCCGAAGCTGGCAAGCAAATCATTGTTAACTTTACCGTGATGACCAAAACCCTCCAAGGTTCACCGCTAACACCGAACATAAAACCAGTCATTATTGATGATGATTTTGTCAAGCGGCTAGCTTCAATTGAGGATATACAAGACGACAACACTGAAGCTGACGCAAGTTCATCGGAAAATACTGACTCAAGCCCAGAAAGCGACGCTCAGCCCCCTGATGCGAAAGATGAAGAAAGCACAGAGCAAGAACAAGAAGAGCAAGAAGAGGAAGAAGGCAGTTGGCTACTTGTCTCTGCCCTTGTGATTGTTATCAACCTGATTTTAATTGGCGGTGGTTTTTTTGTTTACAAATGGATGCAAAAAAGAGCTGCAAAAAAACAAGATCAACTTTTGGAACGCTTAATATGATTGAACTCGATTCAGCCCTCATCATTATATTAATTGAAGTGGCCGTAACTTTGCTACTTATCCTGGCAGTGCTGTTTTTTTTCAATAGCAAGAAAAAAGGGCAAGAAGGCCAGGCAGCCAGCGCATTCATTGACCAATTGGAATCTAATGAGCTGGCGCGCAGCAAACAACTTGAGGCGTTAATTACGAAGCACTGTCAAATAGCGCCGGATGATCTCCGTAAAATTTTACAGAACATTCGACAAGGTGAAAACGCGTTATACCACAGAGTTTTAGAGCTTTTTTTAAAAAAAGAACCATCAGACTTAAGCAATGTCAGTCAGCAAATGGATGCGCTAAGCAACAGCTATTGTCAGATTTTTCAAGCCAATCAGGGCGACTCTTCTTCGATGAGCCAGGCCGACCTTGATATTGTTAATGAAAAACTCGCACAACTGCAACACGAGAACAGCATGTTGGCACAGCAACTCCAAACGGCCATGCATACCATGGACGAAATCTCTTCAGAATACACAAAAGTCTTCAGCGGTACACAAAACGAACTTGAACTTGAAAACAGCCGTAAAAAAATGGTTGCCACCTTTCTGCAAACAGAAAAAAACTTTTCAAGCCCTGCCATCCTAAGCCAAGAGATGGGAGATCACTTATGAGCGATACGGTTATGTTGATCATCATTGAAGTTCAACTGGTCATCATCCTGTTACTGGGGGTATTGCTGTTTCTAAACTGGAAGCGCAAAAAAAAATATGCTTCTCAGCTTGAGTCCATTCTTAATCAAATCATGGATGAGGAAGAAACGCGCAAAACAAGCATACAGCACTACTTAACTTCTCATTTAAAACTAAATGACCAGGCGGCCTTAGAATTATGCGAAGACTTTGTTGAAGCTGAAAAACAATTTATGTATGTGTTTCTGGAGCAACAAATGAAACAAGGCGTCATTGATGGCTTTTATCAAAATCTTTGTGAGTTATTGGACAACTACCTCAACCACATCCCTAAACCAACCTCACACAACATAGAAAAAGAAGTCTCTGAACCTGAGTCCCATGCTTTTAACATTGGAGACGAAAACAATGCCGAAACCTCAGCTCAAACAGTGCCTCAGAGCAGCACGCCAGAACAATCTTCAGATGCTCAAACGAGTGATGATGAGGTGGATTGGGGCGATGCGTTTGCAGAGTCTGGGGACGAAATGGATGAAGATGCAAAGCAATCATTTGAAAATGAAAGCAGTGCAAGCCAGGCTGATGACAGCAATACCGAAGTCTCTACCTCCTCGGAAGAGGAAGACGTAGACTGGGGTGATGCATTTGCAGAATCAGGCGATGAAATGGACGAAGATGCTAAAAGTTCATTTGAAAATGAACAACAAAAATAACACTGTGCGCCAAAAACGAACTAGGGGTATGGGGTTAGTCACAAGGCGAGTGAAAAATCGAGCGGATTTTTTTTGATCTTTTGATGCTACCCCTTTCTCGGCAAGCTGCTTATACAGTCATTCCTAATGAAATTTTCAGGCTGGGCCGGTTGTAATTTTTATAAGTTCAACTATTTGTTAATTAGGATTTGTTAGCCAAATTCTGCACCGCAACTAATTTATTTTCCGGGAAATCATTAAGGATCCATATAGGGTTTATTACTGTTTTCTGCGTTCTCAAAAACGCTTTAAAAGATAATTTCTTACAAGATGCTAAATACTATTAAGTTTAAAACGAAACTACTGGTGTTAACAATATTGCCTATGTTGGGAATGTTGTATTTTGCCCAGCTTGAAATGCGTGATGCATTTACAAAAAAGTCAGAAAGTCAGATGATTGTTGTATTGGCTCAATTCTCTGTTAAAGCCAGCGCATTGGTCCATGAACTGCAAAAGGAGCGGGGGGCATCTGCAGGGTTTATTGGCAGTGGCGGCATCAAGTTTGCCGATAAATTACCAGAACAACATAAGAATACAGATAAAAAGATACAGGAATTAAACGCTTTTTTAAAAAGCTTTGAGCATCATCGCATCACTGGCGATTTTGCAACAAAGTTGACTCAAGCGATGAATAACCTGGATAAGATTAACAAGATGCGTTCCGGTGTGCTTTCTTTAACTACAGGGTTAAAGCCCGCTTTAAAGTACTACACAGGGCTGAATGGACAGTTTCTGGGGCTAAGCGGTGCGATGTCTCAGTACAGCACGCTTGCAGAAATTTCGCGCCTGGCCAGTGGGTACGTTAATTTTTTACAGAGTAAAGAACGTGCGGGGATTGAGCGAGCAGTGCTGGCGAATACCTTTGCCGCTGACCAGTTCGGGGCAGGCATGCTGAACAAGTTTTTAGGGCTGATGACGACTCAGAACGTATATCTGGATGTGTTTTATACTTTTGCGCCTGTCTCACAAATTGAGTTTTTTGAAAAAACTGTTCAGGGAGAAACAATTAGAGCGACAGAAAATATGCGCAATATTGCCTTGCAAAATGCGCGTGTCGGCGGATTTGGTATCGATTCAACTGAATGGTTTAAAATGCAAACCGCCAAAATTAATCTTTTGAAGGTGGTGGAAGATAAGCTTTCCATTGATTTGATTAATGAAGCGCAGCAGGTTTCCAATCAGGCACAGTCATCACTCGTGCTGGCATCAATCATTTTTGTTTTTATATTGCTGGGTTCCTTGGCATTGATGTTTTATTTTATTCGCATCATTTTGCAGCAAATGGGAGCAGACCCAGAATTGTTATTACAGGCCGTTGATACCATTGCAGCAGGCAAGTTGGACACCACCTTGCACACAGATGCGAAACAACTCTCTGGTGTTTTTGCCGGGGTTAAAGTGATGCAGAAAAACCTGTTACAACAACGCGAAACTGATAAACGAAACACCATGGAAATCAGTCGCATTAAACAAGGGCTTGATAATGTTACATCCAATGTTATGTTGGCCGACGCGGATTGTAATATTGTGTATATGAACCATTCCATAAGAGAGATGTTCAAGCAGGTTGAAAAAAATATACGCCAGATTTTTCCAGATTTTGACAGCGAAAACCTGGTGGGCATGAATATTGACAGGTTCCATAAAAACCCTTCGCATCAACGCAAATTATTGGCAAGTCTGGAAACAACATTTTGTTCAGAGTTGGTGATTGGGTCATGCCATCTAAATATTGTTGCCAACCCCGTAATTTCAGACCAGGGTGAGCGTTTGGGTACGGTAGTGGAGTGGCTGGATAGAACCCGAGAAATTCAAATTGAGAATGAAATTCAATCTATTGTGGACAGTGTAAAAGCTGGGCGCTTAAATCAACGTTTGGATCTGACTAATAAAAGTGGGTTCCTAGCTAATCTAAGTAAAGGCATAAACGATTTCTCGGATGTCATCGACAAGGTGTTTTCTGACATCAATAGCTCAATGGAGAGTATTGCATTTGGTGACCTGTCTAATCGCATGGAAGGTGATTACGAAGGTATTTACCTTGAATGTAAAAATAATTTGAATGGGTCGATAGATAAATTGAAAGAAATCGTTGGGGAAGTGCGTGATTCCGCTGGTTCAATCAGCCATTCCTCCAAAGAGGTTGCCACAGGGAACAATGATTTATCAAAACGTGCAGAGCAGCAGGCAGCTAACCTTGAACAAACGGCCGCCAGTATGGAGCAATTGACCAGTACTGTAAAAAATAATGCGGATAATGCACAACAGGCTGACAAGATAACCATGAATGCCAAAAATCTGGCCGAACAAGGTGGTGATGTGGTGCGCTCTGCGGTGACGGCTATGCATGACATTAAAGCAAGTAGTAACCAGATTGCAAACATCATTGGTGTGATTGATGAAATCGCCTTTCAGACCAATTTATTGGCGCTGAATGCCTCGGTTGAAGCTGCAAGAGCGGGCGAGCAAGGGCGTGGGTTTTCAGTGGTTGCCACGGAAGTTAGAAATCTTGCGCAGCGTAGTGCAAAAGCGGCAAAAGATAGTAAAGAGTTAATTGAAAGCAGTGTGAAGAAAGTGGGAATGGGGACAGAACATGTCGATAATACGGGTAAGGCGTTGAGTGAAATTGTCTCATCGGTAAGTAAAGTCAGTAGCATTGTGGCAGAAATTGCAGCTGCTAGCAGTGAGCAATCACAAGGTATTGCTCAAGTCAACCAGGCCATTTCACAAATGGATGAGATAACGCAACAGAATGCGGCGTTATCTGAGCAGACATCTGCCGCCAGTGTCTCCATGACCGACCAGACCAGTAAAATGACGCAGTTATTGGCGTATTTTCATTAACGCCTGAATCCGTGAGTTTACGACGACCCAGAGCGCAAGTCCTTGATTCCGCAGTAGAATCATCCATCATCTGACAGTCTCCTAGATTCATGTGGGTAAAGCTAAGATTTTTAGCGCATGGATGTGGTGTCTACAGATTATGTACGTAATCATCTGTGTATCCCCGGTGAAACTGAAATCTTTCGCCCAGTTATCCGTAATGAAGTTACGGATTTAAGTTTAGTTATTCGGTTGAATGCTGGATGTCATCAGGAAAAATAAGTGTGAAATAGTTACTTGTATTATGCGTAATAATTTTTTGTTAAGATATGCGGCCAAAATAAAAATTACGGGAGGTTCAGTGAATACCCTTACTCAACGAGGCATTGCCATGTTGGCAATCATTTTGACAGGAATTACTATGTTTTCAATCGCCAATGCAACATCACCCGCTGAAAATAAAGCCGCCGGAGAAGCCTTTTTGGCTGAAAACGCAAAAAAAGACAATATTGTGACCACAAAAAGCGGTTTGCAATATGAAGTGCTGACTGCAGGAAGTGGCAAATCGCCAGCCGCTACAGACAATGTGACCGTGCATTATAAAGGTACAACAATTGATGGTGACGTATTTGATAGTTCTTATGACCGCGGTGCACCAGCTACATTCCCGTTAAACAGAGTCATTGCCGGTTGGACGGAAGGCTTGCAGCTTATGCAGGAAGGCGCAAAATACCGATTGTATATTCCATCAAACTTAGCGTATGGAGAACGTGGCGCGGGACGTATGATCGGGCCAAACTCAGCACTGATTTTTGATGTGGAGCTGGTCAAAGTACAATAGACAGTCACGACTATTGCGTAGAAGAATCATTCAGCACCTGACCGGTTCTTTATTCCCCCCCTGTAAAGCCTTGCATGCGCAAGGCTTTTTTATTTTTAGACCATGACTAAATTACAATTATTTGCCAGTACACCTAAAGCAATGGAAGCGGTTCTCGCTAAAGAAGTTGAAGCGTTGGGCGGCGAACACATTCAACATGTGCCTGCCGGCGTTTCCTTTACGGGAGATTTGTGTACGGCGTATAAGTTATGCCTGTGGTCGAGAACCGCCAATAGAGTGCTGCTTAAATTATCAGAATTTGAAGTCAATTCGCAGCAGGAATTGTACGATGGCGTCCAACAAATTAACTGGTTTGAACACATGAAACCGGAGGGTAGTCTCGCTGTCAGTTTTACAGGCCAAAGTCGAGAAATTAACAACACGCACTTTGGCGCGTTGAAAGTCAAAGATGCGATTGTTGACCAAATGCGCAGCAAGTTTCAAAAACGCCCGAGTGTCTCAACTGAAAAACCGGATATTCATATTCACCTGCATTTGCATCGGCAAGTCGCGCAATTGAGCCTGGATTTATCGGGAGAAAGCCTGCATAAGCGGGGCTATAGAGATACGCGCATTGTTGCGCCGATTAAAGAAAACCTGGCGGCAGCGATGTTGTTATTGAGTGACTGGCCTGCAATTGCGAAGGCGAAGGGCACATTGATTGATCCAATGTGTGGATCAGGAACGTTGCTGTTGGAAGGCGCGTTGATCGCCGCCGATTATGCGCCAGGTTTGTTGCGCTCATATTTTGGTTTCCTTGGCTGGAAAAAACACCAGCCCGAAATTTGGCAACAACAATTGGACATGGCCAAACAACGCCGTGACGAAGGTTTGCAGGGCATGCCAATGATTGTGGGCTTTGATCAAACCCGACGAACTGTGGCCACCGCCATCACGCATATAGAAAATGCCGGTCTGCAAGACAAAATTCATGTGGAAAAACGTGATATTTCGTTGGCTGAAGCCGCAGAAAGCTGGCCGAAAGGCTTGTTGATTTGTAATCCGCCCTATGGTGAAAGGCTGGGGGATGAGACGCAAGTCAGCGAATTGTATAAACAATTTGGTGAGGTATTAAAACAGCGATTTTGTGGTTGGCAAGCGTCCATGATTATCAGCAATGCCGAGCTGGGATTCAGGCTGGGCATTCGCTCGCAAAAGCCAATAACATTGTATAACGGTGCTTTGGAATGCAAATTATTGCGTATGCAGATTGGCGAAAAGGCTTTTTTTGTACCCAAACCGAAAACATCGGAAGAGCGCTTGCAAAGAGTGCAGGATAACGACAAGCAAGTGCGTGCAGAAATGTTTGCCAACCGACTAACTAAAAACCTGAAGAAACTCAAGAAATGGGCAAAACGTGAGCAGGTGAATTGTTATCGAGTCTACGATGCCGATTTACCGGAATATGCCGTGGCAATTGATGTTTATCATGGTGAAGAAACTTGGGTCAATGTGCAGGAATATGAGCCACCTGCCACTGTAAGTTCAGAAAAGGCCAATGACCGGCTGGCAGGTGTGTTGGCAGAAATCCCCAGAGTGTTGGATATTGATAAGGCGCAGGTATTTTTAAAAATTCGACGTAAGCAGAAAAGTACCGAGCAATATGAAAAACAGGCAGAACTCGGCAATTTTCATCAAATTGAAGAATCAGGCTGTCTGTTTTGGGTGAATTTTACCGATTATCTGGATACCGGCCTGTTTCTCGATCATCGCCCGATTCGCCAGGAAATCCAGCAAATGGCCGCCGGGAAGCGCTTTTTAAATCTGTTTGCCTACACGGGGTCGGCGACAGTTCATGCGGTAAAAGGCGGGGCGATTGCGTCATTAACGGTAGATATGTCAAATACCTATTTACAATGGGCGCAACGTAACTTTCAACTTAACAACATCGGTGAAGAACACCGTATACAGCGGGCAAACTGTGTTGAATGGCTGACGGAACAGAACGCTATGCAGGTGAGGCCAGAATTTGACCTGATATTTCTGGATCCACCGACGTTTTCCAATTCCAAAAAAATGGATGACGTGTTTGATATACAGAAAGCGCATGTGCAGCTTATTAAGCAAGCATGTGCGTTATTGGCAGAAAATGGAGAGCTGTTGTTTTCGACCAATTTCCGGCGTTTTAAAATGGATGTCGAGCAGTTGAGTGATTTGCAAATAGAAGATATCAGTGCGCAAACCGTCCCGGAAGATTTTTCACGCAACCCGAAAATACATTACTGCTGGCGAATTAAAGCATGAGCGAGTGCATCAAATTTATAGTCAAAGGGCGGGTGCAGGGCGTCAGCTATCGTGCATTCGTACGCAAACATGCCATGCGTCTGGGCGTGACGGGGTATGCCAAAAATTTGCAGAGCGGTGATGTCGAAGTTGTCATCTGTGGAGAAAAGCAGATGATAAAACAATTATTGTCGCTATGCCGCAAAGGCCCGTTGCTGGCTAAAGTTACGTCACTGGATATAAGTCACGAGAATAGCCAGCCCCAATATTCATCATTTCTTAGGTTGTGAATACGGAGTGCGCAGCCCTTTTTTCATAAAGCTGTAATGTATGCCGAGTAAGCTGATCGAGCTTTTTCATAAAGTTATCTGATAGAAAATTTCAGTAACATTGCTTACTGAGTCATTGGCCAGCCTCAGCAGACTGCAAACAATCATGTCATGTCTATTAGGTATATAAGCAAGCGTTTTGTTGAATAAACAGGCTGGTTTGTTAAGTTACTAAATGAGATTACAGGATTTATTATGTTGCAAAGTAGTATAAAAAAATTACTGGCTGTATCTATGGTCAGCATGCCTTTGCTTGCCACGGCAGACACTAAGCTTGAGTTCACAGAAGCATGGCGCAATTGGCATTCGGGGAGTGACGGCGTTGCTTTGGATGCAGGTGCAGAAATTGTCGCTTATGACAAAAAAAGCCAGCAAGTGTTTGTTACAAACTCAGAGAACAACACCATTGACGTATTGAACTCAACCACTGGCGTAAGTCAGGCAAGCATTAGTTTGTCTCCTTTTTTTGGCGCACCTAACAGTGTTGCCGCTTACGACGGCATGGTGGCCGTTGCTTTTGAGGATAAAACTAAAACCAACCCAGGTCGAGTGATGTTTTTTGATGCCAATACGGGTATGTTTAAACAACAAGTGACTGTTGGTGCGCTACCGGATATGCTGACTTTTACGGATGATGGAATGAAAGTCGTAGTGGCAAATGAAGGTGAAGCCAAAAACGGCATTGATCCGGAAGGTTCGGTCTCGATTATTGATTTGTCGGCTGGTGTGACATCAGCCACAGTGACTAACGCTGGGTTTTCCGCATTCAACGCAGATAGAGCAAGCTTGAAAAGCAATGGTGTCAGAATTTTTGATAGCGCTGCCTCAGTTGCACAGGATCTGGAACCGGAATATGTGGCGACTTCAGGTGGAAAAGCCTATGTAACATTGCAGGAAAATAATGCATTGGCGATTGTTGATCTGGCGACCAGCCAAGTCACGGACATTGTCTCTTTCGGTACTAAAGACCACAGCTTGCCAGGTAACGGATTGGATGCCTCTGATAAAAAAGACGCAGGCAATATCCAGAACTACAATCTGAAAGGCATGTACCAGCCAGATGCTATTTCTGCCTATGAAGTGGCAGGAAAAACCTACTTGGTCACGGCAAATGAAGGTGATTCGCGTGATGAAGATGAGCGCATGAAAGACGTTACGCTGGATCCTTCAGTAGCGATGGTTGAAGATGGGCGTATCGAAATTTCTACAATTGATGGCGATATTGATAATGATGGCGATATAGATCAGCCACACAGCTTTGGTGGTCGTTCATTTTCTATTTGGGATGATCAGGGTAACCAGGTGTTTGATAGTGGAGATGCTCTTGAACAATTAACCATTGATTACGGCACGTTCGTAGAAAACCGCAGTGATAACAAAGGACCCGAGCCTGAAGGTGTGGTGATCGGCGAGTTTGACGATATGGTTCTGGCGTTTATTGGTTTGGAAAGAGCGGGTGGTGTGGCTGTTTATGACATTACAGATCCAAATGCACCGTCATTTCTGGATTACATTGTAGGGTCAGGGGATGATATCTCACCCGAAGGTTTGGAATTTGTCAGTGCTGCTGATAGCGCGGATGGCAAAGCATTCTTACTGGTATCGCACGAAGTGTCAGGCACAACAGTACGCTATAACGTATCTGCAGTGCCCCTGCCAGCGAGCATTTGGTTGATGCTGTCTGCAGTAGCTGGATTGGCCTTAAAAAGAAAAAGAAGTTAAATAGAAATCGGTAGTGGAAAAAGTTCGGCACATTGGCGTGTCGAACTTTTTTGATTTCAGATTAATCTGCGAGGCGTTCAATCATGCTGTCGGCTTGCTTGGCGAATTTTTTTAAATCACCTGAAGTCACTTGTTTTTTAGGGATGATAATAGCTGCATCAATATCTACGAAAATATGCACGTAGTCAGGCAGGTCATCGACTCTTAACATGTCAGACCACTTCGTGGCGCTTTTCCCCCCTGGAGACTTCTCACGCAAGACCTCTGGCTCAATGACCAGTTTATGCGTGCCAAGAATCGCCTCCTGTTCCTCCTTACTGTAACTGTTGCGTAATTGACGACGCATATCCATTTTAAAGTAATACGGCGACATGACCCCCCATACAAGTGCCAGCAAAGTAATGTAGGCGGTGGTGACTGTGTCAGCATAGGCGATGTAATAAAAAAGCCCAAAAAACAGCATGATGGCTGGGACAAGTAAACGCTTGGAGCGCAGTTCTTTCTGGATACTTGGGTCAGTTTTTAACCTTAATTCATTAAAATGGATCAGGTCTTCAATTTCTAATTCATATTCAATTTCAAACATTTTCTTTCAAAGAGTCGTTTTTGTTATAAGTTTGGTTCAAAACCAACCGTGGTGTGCATAAATGGTTGCTATTCCCGCGTATGTCGGCAAGAGGTATCAGTGTCAGGTTTTGAAAATTTATGTTGAGATCCTTCGAGTAAGTCATTGTCTCGGCGTCATTATAACCAATCAATCATTTATATTTGCTACTATTTAGACTGACGGGGTTAATTTACCTGCGCGCTTTTTGAAACCTGAATCCGCATTGAAGTCACAGGTTCAGGTGAAACAGAGGTATTGTTTTATAATTCAACGATGTGCTTTAAATTTAAGATAGGGTTATCAGCGCCTGCTATGTATTTCGTGATTTTTTCCATTATTTTCCAGCATATATTCTTTAAATACTATTCCCTTGATGATATTTCCGAGCTAAGTTTATTAAGTGTGTTTGCTAGGAGACTGTCGGATTATGGATGATTCTACTGCGGCGATGGTAAAGCAGCTGATTTCCCCGGGGCTTTTTCGTTACGTAGCGCCCATTATGCGCCTCAAAAGATCAAAATATCCGCTCGATTTTCCACTCGCCTCGCGACGAACCTCATAACCCGGCAGTCTCTTAGAAGTCAAATTTACATCGAACATAGGCATTAGTTAATGAGCGCAATCTTTGTAAAGTGTAAAATGAAGGTTTTTCAACCTTAATCCAGAACCATGCGACGTCTCTATTTGATTTTAATTCTCATGCCTGCATTTAGTTTCGCTGACGAAACAAAGGAGTTAGCGCCCGTTCCAGAGCCACCTGAACTGCCTATGCCAGTACAGGATGGGGAGGTGTTGGAGCCTGATATTACTATTATCAGAAAAGGCAAGCAGACTATTCAGGAATTTCGAAAAAATGGCCAACTATATATGGTGAAAATCAAACCAGATGTTGGCCCAGCCTATTACCTGATCGATAACGACGGCGATGGAAATATTGATGTAAAACACAGCGAAATAGAAAAAGACTTGAAAATTAATCAGTGGAAATTATTTGAGTGGGATTGATTGTTTATTATGGTTTTATGAGTGGGTCGTAATTTCTTAACAATTTAAATTTCCAGTTATCAAGTGTTTTTTTGAACATTAATAATTGTTATGGAGCAATGGGGTGAAAAGTAAAAAAACTACATTTGCTGATCTTGAAAGTAGATCGTGTAGAAATTTGTTGGAAGAAGCAACTAATTGGTCAAAAGGCTTGAGTTTGCTAGAAGCTCAAAAACTTCACCGTCATATCAAAGAAACAGAGCTACCGACTAGATCGTTTAAATTGGCTGTTGTGCATAGTTATACAAGTGATTTATTGAACCCCTGGTTAGATTTACATGCAGGCGTTCATGGGCTTGATTTGAATACCTATCATGCCCCGTATGGTATGAATATACTTGAGGCTCAACAAGGGTCAGGCTTGCTCCAGCACCAACCCGAATTGACTTTATTTATGCTTCAAAGAGAAGATCTTCACCCAAAACTTAAACAGCCGGTAACGGGGTTGACACATGGCGAGCAGGAACAGTTAAACGTTGATATTGCCAAAAATTTAGTCAGCTTTATCAGCCAGTTTAGACAAAATATTTCGGGCAGATTCATGGTCACAATATTACCAAACAGGTTTGCCCCTGAATCGGGCTTGTATGATATTCAAAGTGAATTCTCTGAATCGTCATGGTGGGCAAGAACCAAACAATTGCTTTCCGAGACATTTGCGGCACATTTAGAATCTACAACGCTTTTAGATTTAGATATGATGCTGGCTGAGATTGGTCGTCCTCAGTTTTTTGATTTACGTTATTGGTATACAACACGTTTTCCATTTTCGTCGTTAGCGGCGAATGAATTTGCACGACACGTAATAAATATTGCTGACCTTATTACTACGCCTAAGGCAAAAGTCATTGTATTGGATGCAGATAATACCTTATGGGGCGGGGTTGTCGGCGAGGAAGGTATGAATGGAATTGACCTGGGACCTGATTACCCTGGAAACGTGTTTATGGATTTCCAACGTAGAATATTAGATTTCAAAGAACGCGGGTTTATCTTAGCAATATGCAGTAAAAACAACCATCAAGATGTTATCGAGGTTTTGCAAGATCACCCCCATCAAGTACTACGAGAAGAAGTGTTTTCTGCACTCAGAATAAACTGGGAGCCCAAATTTCTGAATATTCAGTCAATCGCCAAAGAGTTGAATTTAGGGCTTGATTCTTTTATTTTCGTTGATGATAGCGATTATGAATGTGGAATGGTCAGAAAAGAGCTGCCTCAAGTACAGGTGATTCAAACACCTAAAAAAGCCACAGAAATTCCATTTTGCCTGGATCAGCTGAGCCGCTTGGAGATTTTGAGTTTAACCCAGGAAGATAAAAAGAAAACCAAATTGTACGCTGAAGAGCGACAACGAAGGGACTTATTACAACAAGTTGATAAACAAGGCGGAGGGATTGAGGAGTATCTTGAATCTTTGAAAATGGAAATGAACGTGGAGGTTAATTCCCGAGACCAAATTAGCAGGCTTGCGCAGTTAACCCAAAAAACAAATCAATTTAATCTCACGACCAAACGGTATAGCGAACAAGAAATTCAGGCGTTTATTGATTCTGAAAAATGGCTTGTTGCTTCATTTTCATTGACTGATTCGTTTGGGGATAGCGGTGTTGTTGGTTTACTTTTAATTCAATTTCTAGATTCAGAAACAGTAAACATAGATACTTTGTTAATGTCATGTCGAGTGATTGGACGCAAAGCTGAATCAGCGTTTCTGGAAACGGTCATCAAGCATTTAATGAACTTGGGGGTTAAAAGTATTGAAGCCGAGTTTTTTCCAACATTAAAAAATAAATTAGTCTCTGATTTTTATCAAAACCATCAATTTTCCGAAGTTAAGCAAAATTGTTTTGTCCGCTCCATTGATCAGAAAAAAGCCTTGCCAGCGTCTTCTTTTCCTATGGAAATAATAGTGAGATCAAAGTGAAATAAAGCTTACATGCTATACTTTTTTGGATAATCAACTACACGTTAAGTTATGAATATACAGGAACAAGTTATACAAATCGTCGCCGAAAATCTGAATCTTAGTGAAAGCGATATTAATGAAAACAGCTCAACTGAAAATATTGAAGTATGGGACTCAATGGCACAGGTTAATTTAGTCATGTCATTGGAACAAGCTTTTGATCTAGAACTTGATCCAGAAGACTTTATGAAATTGAATTCAGTTAAATCGATCGTAACCTATCTAGACCAAGCCTCTTAGTTTTTCACAATGAATGTAATTCATGAATTGTCTAAATGGGCAATATCCAGTCTCCCAAAAGAAAAGTTTAGTTTATTAAGATCAAAGTATTTGATAATAAAAGGAAAAATGGCTCCTCTTATACGATGGGTATATGGAAGCTATACAACTGACGAACTTAGAACGCATTTAGAGCAAACTGTTGGTCAAGACTTTGAAATATTAATGATTCACAGTTCAGTAAATAGTATGTTGCCCACATACAAAGGCTCGCCACTGGAATTATTGCAGATGTTGATTGAATATTGTGGGCCTGATAGAACACTTGTTATGCCCGCATTTTTTTTTGGAGACCCAAAAATCGGCAGCGTGCGAGAAACATTTCAAAAACAACCCATATTTAATTTAAAAAGAACACCTTCCCAAATGGGGTTAATGACCGAATTGTTTCGTCGCTCTAAAGGGGTAAAGCAAAGTCGTCACCCTGTATATCGACTGTCAGCATTAGGCCCTCTAGCTGAAAAGTTAGTTGCTGGTCATGAAGCAGCATCTGCGCCGGCAGGATATGGATCACCTTTTGAATTTATGGTACAGCATAAAACGACAGTGATGGGGATAGGAAAATCATTCCATGTTTTGACTCAAGTTCATCACGTTGATGAGTTGATGGGAGAAAAAATGCCTGTTGAATTAACACCAATTAACGAGCGTGAAGAAATACACGTGACAGTTTTGGATGGCAAAGAAGAAATCCCTGTCACACTGAAAGATAACGGTATTAAATGGAATTGCAATATGGATAAGTTACCTGGTTTATTAAAACCAGGGGATTTAAAGTATTGGAAATTTCATAATACTCCGCTATTTTCTGGAAATGTAAGAGAAATTACAGAAAGTCTTTATGAATCAGCGGTTAATGGGAATACCATTTATGAGCCTTAGTGGTTCAAAATTAAATAATAGACCTATTAATTTGGCGTCCCGAGGAGGATTCGAACCCCCGGCCTGCCCCTTAGGAGTGTGTCTTAGTTGATGTTCCTCAACAACCAACAACAATATATAGTATAAATATCAATCGTTTATTATTTT
>SPJJ01045484.1_pt1 | contig 31309 bp, 27 predicted proteins | sample 3741741 | NCBI WGS metagenome assembly SPJJ01 (sample SAMN10925908, study PRJNA522277) | cold seep metagenome | isolation source: Elba SIP-enriched marine methane seep metagenome, extraction at timepoint T1 | place: Italy: coast of Elba, Mediterranean Sea | collected 2014-05 | reverse complement strand
GTCAATCAGAAGACATTCAAAGCAATTTCTCAACAAATTTATGATAAAACAAATCAGCATCCTTTCCAGACCGGATTTGATTGATTTTGCTGGCAGCATTCATATGATTGAATCGTTTGATTGCACCTATGCAATCGCTCAAAGTATCAACGACCTGGACATTTCAAATAGCGATTTATTGCTTGTTGACGAACAACTGTATGCCTTTGATGAACTGAATGACTACTTCAAAAAAAGCAATGACGTTGATATCCTTTACGTCTTATTAACTGAACGAGAATCAGCAGCAGAACCGGCCAGTTATTACAACCCCGGGATCAACGATATAATCCTGCTTCCGTTTTCACCCAACGGAATCGCCCAACGATTACAAAATCTGCTGACCTTGCAACAACTGCATGCTGAGAAAATAAGTTGCAACCACCAATACCAGGCAGATAAAAAAGTTGCTGCGGGCATTTTCAATAAGATAATAAATGAAAAAACCTGCAAGACAACGGCTCTAACCAGCAATTTCTCCGATACGCATCTATGTAATGGTGATCTGTTTATAGCTTGTAGTACTCCAGAAAATCATTTGAATTTATTATTGGGTGATTTTGCCGGTCAAGGAATGGCATCCTTGTTAGTTGCTTCGCCAGTCGCCATGACTTTTCTTGAAATGTCTAAAAAAGGATTTAGCATTCTTGAAATCGTTGAAGAAATCAATACTAAAGTAAACACATTACTCCCCATAGATCTCTTTCTGGCGGCATCATTAATCGCAGTTAATCCTGATTCGCGTTCAATGCTTGTTATAAATTGTGGCATGCAAGATCATTTTCTGGTTGATTTTAAAAAGCAGAAAATTGAGCTGCTGCCTTCACACAATCCCCCTTTGGGCATTCAACAAACCATTTCTATTGAATCGCAAAAAGTTGACGTTGATGAACACCAGCTGCTCACGCTGATGTCTGAAAACATGATTTCAACAGGCATGGAGCACATGCTGTCCAGCTGCTTGGCAAACACCCACGAATTATCAGACCCGTTAAACGAACTCAAGCAAACCATAATCGATCATCATGCAGATAACGATTCATTATTTGCCATGCTGCATTGTGATGTTAACAATATCCCGTGGAAAGAAGCTCCCAGTTCTGAACAAAACATCACTAATCCCCCCATTCCCTGGAAAACAATGTTGGAATTCAGGGCTGAATCTTTACAACACGTTAACCCAGTCCCCATCATAATGAACACCATTATGGAAATTCAGGGGCTGCAAAACGTCCAGCAGGATATTTTTATTATCCTGACTGAATTATTCGCAAATGCACTTGACCATGGCGTTTTAGGTTTAGAATCCAGCATAAAAAGCAGCCCCGAAGGCTTTATGGCATTTTATGACCAGAAAACAAAACGTCTGCAAACGCTCACATCTGGATACATCAGGATAGTGATACAGCATTTAGGGCGTGAGACCGGCGGGCAACTGATCATAAAAATGACTGACAGTGGTGAAGGGTTTGATTATCAAACCAAACAAGAGCAATCATTCGAAGAAAATACGGGGTATTCAGGGCGAGGTCTCAATTTATTAAAATCTCTCTGTAGTGAAATTCGCTATCATGGCAAAGGTAATCGGGTCACCGCCATATTTGAGTGGCAACAGCAAATTTAGCTGCACAAGATTATTCAAACCTGACAATTGACGCAGTAAAAACTGCTGCGTTGGGCAATAGTTTTTTTTCTAATGGGTTCTTCACATTGCGGGCACGACCTCCCGTCCTTTCCATAGACCAACAAAGACTGTTGAAAATAACCCGGTTTGCCCTCCCCGTTTACAAAATCCTTCAACGTCGTCCCCCCTTGCTCAATCGCCTGTTGCAGCACATTTTTTATCGCGATAACCAGGCGCTGATAACGCTGCAGGCTAATACGGCCTGCCTGCCTTTTGGGGTGAATGCCGGCCATAAACAAAGCCTCGTTGGCGTAGATGTTTCCGACGCCGACAACGACACTGGCGTCCATAATAAATGTTTTAATCGCTGTTTTTCGCTGTTTGGACCTGGCATGAAGGTAATCTGCAGAAAACGCCGAAGCCAATGGCTCAGGCCCCAAATGCGCAAACAAGGCATGCTGTTGCAGATCTCCAGTAATCCATAAAATTGCACCAAAACGCCTGGGATCGTTATAGCGCAAAATCAAATCATTCTGCAAAACCAAATCACAATGATCATGTTTGGTGACGGGGTGATCCTTATTGACGACCCTTAAACTTCCAGACATGCCTAAATGGATCACCAGAACGCCTTTTATCGTAGTGAGCAGGATATATTTTGCCCTTCGGGCCACTCCGGTCAATATCTGGTTTTGTAACTCATGATTAAGAGACTCGTTCACTGGCCAGCGTAATCGTGGTTGACGTACTACAACCTGCCGAATCAAGGAACCATTAACGTACGGTTCAATCCCCCGACACGTGGTTTCTACTTCGGGTAATTCGGGCATGAACTATAACTGGGTGCGCAAAAACTTAACTTCTTCCTGCAATTTTCTACGATACAACAGAAACTTCCAGCGAGCCCCCCCGCATTGTCTCCATAACATCGCAGAACGAATTCCGGCTAATAAGAGTGATCTTATTTTGTTGACAATTTCAGGGCTGGATAAATAGCCAGGGTCGCCATTCACCATAACTCTGGGATGAATCTGACTGATGGTGTCTTGATACAACTCACTCAGATTCGTTAACACATTCTCATGCATGACACCAAAATGTTCAGATTGATGACGAATTCGTTCAATGCTTGTATAGATGTTTTCCATCATAGGCTGGCGCTTTTCAAGCTGTCTTTCCAAATAAACCAGCGAAGCAGCGTAGCGTCCCTGTTCAGGATTGGCAATGGTGCGTCCTGTTAACTGATTCTGCATTTGTTCCAGACCATAAGCAATACCGTTTAAGCCACCAAAAACATCCGCAGGACTTGCCGCATCAATTTTAAAAATACTGGATATACTTGATTCGACAACACTGTCTTCAGCCTGCCCTTTTGTGGCAAGCTGCTGTACCAGCGAACACGCCTGAGCAAGCCCTGCAAGCGCAATTACTTGATTGGTTGTGGTTTTGATAGTCATATTCAACAGGGTACATTACTTTCACAAACTGTGACAAGTTTGTGACCACTTTGCTGCCAGGCGTTAACGCCTCCCTGCAAATGGTAAATATTTTTCATGCCCAATTGTCTAGTCAACACGTCTCCTACTTTTTTACTTCGGTTTCCAGAGCGACAAATCAACACAACCGGTTGATCATTTGAAGACCTGATTTTTTGCACATTAGATAACCATTCTGACATATCAAAATCACCCTGGTTATCAAAAAACTGCAACAAATGGCTGTCCCTGATGACTCCGGATTTTTTCCATTCCTGTTCAGTTCTAATATCAATAAGCATGGGAGATTGTTGAACAGACATCTCACTTAATTGTGCACTGGATAAATTAATTAATCCGTCTGCCTTAAGCTGAGTATTCGCACAACCAAACAAACAGAGGCCAAGCAAGATAGATTTCAAAGAGCGTCCTGAATTAGTTAGTATGGCGCCATACTTTATTAGCCTATAGTTTACATTGCAAATAAAATTGATTTGACTTGAACCAGATAATTACTGACATAACGGTATCCTGGTCAATTAATCATCCAGTGCCGGGCAACCGGGTTGAGAACACCCTTTAAACTCAGCGATGGCATGCCCATCAACGGCATCATCCAGGAAACTGTCGGATTATGGATGATTCTTCTGCGGTGATGGGAAGCCAGCTGATTTTTCCGGTCTTTTTCGTTACCTGGGGCCGCTGTGTGTCCTAAAAGATCAAAAAAATCCGCTCGATGTCCCATTCGCCTCGCGACGAACCCCATAACCCGACGGCCTCTTAGCAAAACTTCAATAGCAACGCATTCAATGGATAGATTCATGCACTTTTTCCAGTCCATTCTACACAGTAGCGTTGATAAACGCTTTTACAGACTCCACTATAACGTTAAGACCTTATATCGGTGATCACCTGAAAATCACATATGTTGCACCTTGTTACTGACTCGGGTCATAATCCAAAGGAGTACACAAATGCTGGTAGAAATTTTTTATATCGAGAATCAAGGTTTTTTAAACGGGTTTAAATGCGCATAAACTAACGCATTGTTCATACGAGTAAGGTTATTTTACAATTGCCTTCAAATAATTATTTTAGGAGAAAACATCATGTCCCAATCTGTTTCGCTTTCTGTCCTGGGAATGAAATGTGGCGGCTGCGAGTCATCAGTTAATGAAAAAGTATCCAGCCTGGATGGTGTCATATCTGTGACGGCCAATCATAAAGAAAATAGTGTTGATATTGAATTTGATGACAATAAAATAAGTCTTGATGCTATTACTGGCGTAATTTCCAGTGCAGGCTTTGAAATAAAATAAGTTCTTTGGCGCTCAAAGGTGATGTTATGAATGCACAAATAGAAGATGATACCCCCTCAACCCGAATATCAATTTTGGGCATGCGCTGTGCTGGCTGTGTCAGTGCAGTCGAAGGTGCATTACAGGACGTTTCCGGCGTCACCGAGGTTGCCGTTAATTTTGCGGACCATTCTGCGACTGTTTCAGGTGAATTTGACACTGAAGCGTTGAAACAATCGGTGCAGGATGCAGGATTCGATGCCGCCATCATGGAAGGCCTGGAGAATGTCGAGGATGAAGAGCAACAGGAAGAAGAGCGCTATCAAAAGCTGATACGTAAAGCGGCTGCAGCAGGTATTTTTGGCTTTCCTTTGATGATAGCCGGCCATATTGGTTTATTACCCGATATGGCTAACCCTGAAGGCCACTGGATCTGGCCTTATATTTCACTCATTACCCTGGGCCTGTTGTTTTATTCCGGCGGCCATTTTTTTCAAGGCGCCTATAAATCCCTGTTACTCAAACAAGCCAATATGGATACCCTGATTGCGCTGGGTACCGGTTCAGCATGGGTGTATTCCACTATTCTGATTGATTATTCCGAAAGCCTGGCCAGTATTTCACCGCATGCCTATTTTGAAGCTTCGGTCATCATTCTGGCATTCATCAATTTTGGGTCTGCCCTGGAAACCCGCGCCAGAGGCAAAACCTCTGCCGCTATCCGCGAACTGATCGGTTTGCAACCCAGAACAGCCCGCGTGGTCAGGGAAGGTAAAGAACTTGATATTGAAATCGATCAAGTAGGCCTTGATGAAACCATACGTGTCCGCCCAGGCGAAAAAATCCCGGTGGACGGCGTATTGGTAGAAGGTCACTCTACCATTGATGAATCGATGCTGACCGGCGAACCGATGCCCATTGAAAAACATATTGATGATCAGGTAGCTGCCGGTACCATTAACCAGCAAGGCAGTTTCCAGTTTAAAGCCACCCGCATTGGCCGTGACACGGCACTGGCACAAATTATCCAAAGCGTTCGTCAGGCACAAAGTTCCAAACCAGCCATTGCAAAACTGGCCGATAAAATTTCTGCCGTTTTTGTCCCGGCTGTCGTTGGTATTTCAGTATTAACCTTTTTTATCTGGCTGATTTTTGCGCCAGATCCTGCTCTGGGCTATGCCTTTGTGACTTCCATGACGGTATTAGTGATTGCCTGCCCTTGTGCATTGGGCCTCGCCACGCCGATTTCGGTCATGGTCTCGGTGGGAAGAGCCGCACAAATGGGAATTTTAATCCGCAATGGTGAGGCCCTGCAGTCAACGTGCAAAATTCAGACGCTTATTCTGGACAAGACAGGCACCGTCACCGAAGGTCGCCCGCGAATTAACCAGATCATTCCATGTGCTGACTACAGCGAAACCGAATTACTGTCCTATGCTGCCAGTATAGAAGCGGCATCAGAACATCCGCTGGCTATCGCCATTAACAACGAAGCGAATGAACAAAACATTGCTCTTGAAAAAGCCAACTCATTTAAAGCGGTTCCCGGTCATGGTGTGACTGCAGAAATTTCAGATCACGAGGTTTGTTTCGGCAATAAAGCGCTTATGGATGAACAGGGCATTGATTGCTCTGAACACATAGAACAACTCGACAGCTTGTCAGAATCTGCCCAAACGCCTATGTTGCTTGCCATCGATAATAAAATTGCTGGCATCATATCTGTTGCGGATCCGATCAAAAAAGATTCAGCTCAAGCGATCAAAGCATTGCGTGATCAGGGCATTCGCGTACTCATGGTTACTGGAGACAACCCTAAAACCGCACAGGCGATTGCCCAACAAGCAGGCATTGATGAATTTAAAGCCCAGGTATTACCGGAACAAAAAGCAGAGGTTGTAAAAGAATTACAATCTCGGGGACATGTTGTCGGTATGGTCGGTGATGGCATTAATGATGCTCCTGCACTCACTCAGGCTGATGTCGGTTTTGCCATAGGCACAGGGACTGACGTAGCCATTGAAAGTGCAGATGTGGTCATTCTGCAGGGTTCCCTGCAAAAAGTGCCTGAAGCCATCAATTTATCTAACGCGACTGTCACCAATATCAAGCAAAACCTGTTAGGTGCTTTCTTTTATAACAGTGTGGGTATTCCGGTTGCGGCAGGCATTCTGTATCCAATATTTGGTATCTTGCTAAGCCCGATGTTTGCAGGTGCCGCCATGGCCATGTCTTCTGTCACTGTTGTCAGCAATGCCAATCGATTACGCTGGGTTGAACTGCACAAATAGCGTCCTGTCTGATATAAAACTTGTGTTTTCAATTGTGTTTCTGTAAATAATCAGCTAACTTGGGGAATGTGCTTTTAATATCAGCTAATTGTTTGGGCAACCTTCGATGAACCATGGAAAATATAACCTTACAACAGGAAAAGAACGACCATATTGCTAACCGAATTCTAAAGTTAAAGATTTTTTTTCTATCCTTTGCTTTAATCTTCTGCTTTGGATTATTTGTCAATTATTCACGTCCTGAAGTCTACCAAAACAGTGCCTTAATCTTAACAACAGCCCCCAAAGACATCGACCAGCCCGTCACAGAAATTGACCTGCAGCATGTGACCATCCAAAAAAACAAATTTTTAAGTGCTGCAATTATTACAGAAACATTCAAATCACTCTCAGACTATCCCGCCCTAATTTCTATTAATTCATCCAAGGATTTAAGGGAGATGCTCAGTGTTAATTCTACTGAAGATACCAATATCATCACTCTCTATGCGCAAGGCCCTGAACCAGACATTTTATATCTGATCATTAATACATGGGTAGATGTCTATCTGAAGTCTACGACAAAACACATCAAAGATTCGGTAGAGCAGTCCACACTTAAGCTGGAAAATGAATTGCGGTTATTAGATGCTGAAGTCACGTCCAGTCATAATGAATTGGACACCTTTCGCAAGCATCACCACATTGACTCTACCGTTCGGGAAGAAAACACCTCGGCAGCCAAATTAAAAGGCTTGAGCAAGTCCCTGAACCACGCAAATGAAGACGTGGTAAAAGCAAAAGCCCACTTGGACTCAGTAAATTTAGCAATTGCCCGGGGTGATGTGGTTGTTCCGCAAAAAGATCAACGCACGTTGCATAATCTTGAACAAAGATATCAGGAATTAAAAGAACGATTAACTGAACTCGATAAACAATACACGCGTCAATATCTGGCTTTACAACCCAGTTTACGTATTCTGCCTGACCAAATACAGCAACTGGAAAAAGAGATTTACAAAAAAAGACGTTTGGGGCAAAGAATTGTAAAAGATGAAGCCATCAGAAATTACGACTCAGCAAAACAGGTTGTTAAAGAAATAGAATATCAACTAGGCCAGCATAAACGCAAAGCTGCTGAATTTACCTCTACCTTTGAACGACATCAACAATTAATCAATAACCTGTCTTCATTAGAAGAATTACAGCGCCAGACGCGAGAACGTCTAATCAAAATAAAAAGTAAACAATTCACCAAATTTCCGCAAGTCAATGTTCTGGAACGAGCCAGCATTTCCGCCGAACAAATTGCTCCGAATTACCTTATAGGAACCGCAATTTCTTTTTTTATTGCGCTGATAATTTCTGGCCTGATTATTTGGCTTTATAACTTTTTAACACAACCTGAACTGGAAAGCAGAAATTATCTGGTCACATTTCCTTCCTGGGTGAAGAAAGAAAGACCTCCCGTGCAGTTAAATCAATCAGATCGCAACCAGCCCATTATTGACCCTCCGGCAACCAAACATCTAAGTCAGAATTCACCAACAAAAATATTAAATCAAAAGCAAATTATCACTCTGCTGGAAGATAACGAAACGGATGTTCAACAATTGATTTATCTGCTGTTAAGTGGACTGACGCTTGAAGAAATCAGTCAACTATCCCCTGACCAAATCAGACTTGAACATGACTGTATTGTTATCGATAGTGATAAACCTAGAAATGTCTCAATTGGCTCAAACCTGAAAACCATGCTTTCCAATCGACTGCAACAACTGTGGGATTATCCCCCCCAGCCAAATGAGGCTGATCTTTATGCCATGCTGCATTGCGCCAAGGAGAACGCCTCAATAGAAGATATCAGTGAAGCTAAACCATTAGATCAACAACTGAGATATACATATATCGATTATTTAGTCCGTCAGGGGCTTAAGCTATCCCATTTATCTCAAATTGTCGGTGATGTATCAGACCATGAGATGAATATATTTTCCAAGCTATCCTCTGCCGATTCGAAAAAAGGCATCAAGGATATCTATATTATTTACCCTTTATGTGAAGTCCCTCTGCAATAGCCTGATTATTTCCGGGCGCAAGATTCCAAACGGATAATTTCCTGTTCAATGCTATTATCCGGCATCATCTCTCCTGCCCGGCGATACCAATATTGAGCATTTGATACATCCCCTTCCAGACGGTGCAGACAGGCATGGATCAAGCAGGACAGCTTGTCTGAATACGGCTGAACCGCCTCGTGCGCTTCATCCCATTCGCCTGCTTTGAGCAGTTCCATGACCCGTGGGTGATTACAACACATTACACCACGACCTCTGCTTGTAATAATTTGATTTCATCGCGGACTTTTGCAGCCTCTTCAAATTCAAGATTACTGGCATGTTTATACATCTGATTTTCCAGTTGTTTGAGTTTTTTTGCCAGTTGTTTGGGTGACAGACTTTTATATTCAGCTGCAGCCTCTGCAACTTTGACCGCATGTTGTAAGTTCTGACTACCCTTTGAGCCAGGGATCGTCAATTCCAGAATATCGGTGACTGATTTAAGCACCGTTTTCGGCACGATATTATTCTGCTGATTAAACAACACCTGTTTTTCCCGGCGACGTTCCGTTTCATCAATCGCCTTTCGCATGGATTGCGTCACTCTGTCGCCATACAGAATAGCTTTACCATTTTCATTTCGCGCCGCACGACCGATGGTCTGAACCAATGATGTTAATGAACGCAAAAAACCCTCCTTGTCCGCATCCAGTATCGCTACCAATGACACCTCAGGAATATCCAGCCCTTCCCTCAGCAAATTGATACCCACCAGGACATCAAAATGCCCCAAGCGCAAATCACGGATAATTTCTACCCGTTCCACCGTATCAATATCAGAATGCAGATATCTCACTTTAACATCATGTTCCATTAGATAATCCGTCAAGTCTTCAGACATGCGTTTGGTTAACGTCGTCACCAATACCCGTTCCTGGCGTTTAACCCGCAAAGTGATCTCGGATAACAAATCATCCACCTGAGTAGTGGCTGGGCGCACTTCAACCACCGGGTCTAGTAAGCCTGTCGGCCTGACCACTTGTTCTACAAATACTCCAGAATGTTCCTTTTCATAGGTACTCGGTGTGGCTGACACATAAATCCGCTGCGATGTACGCATATCGAATTCTTCAAATTTCAATGGTCGGTTATCCAATGCAGAAGGCAACCTGAAACCATATTCAACCAATGTTTCCTTGCGCGAGCGATCACCCTTATACATCGCGCCGATTTGCGGAACGGTGACATGGCTTTCGTCAATAAATACCAGCGAATCATCCGGCAGATAATCAAACATGGTCGGTGGCGACTCGCCTGCTGCACGACCTGAAAGATAACGTGAATAATTTTCAATCCCTGAGCAATATCCCACTTCAAGAATCATTTCAATATCAAACAAGGTACGCTGTTCCAGCCGTTGGGCTTCCACCAGTTTATTGACCGAACGCAACTGTTCAAGCCGTTCCACCAGTTCAAGCTTGATGGATTCGACTGCACTCAGCAATGTTTCTCGCGGTGTCACATAGTGATTTTTTGGGTACACCGTAAAACGCGCCACTCGATGAATCACTTCACCAGTTAACGGATCAAACATGGACATGCGTTCTATTTCGTCATCAAACATTTCGATGCGCAGCGCTTGTTCTTCCGATTCAGCAGGGAAAATATCTATCACATCACCTCTGACCCGGTACGTTGCACGGCGTAATTCGGTATCATTGCGGGTATATTGCATTTCGGCAAGCCGGCGCAGAATGTCGCGTTGCTTGATCAAATCGCCCCGCACCAAGTGCAACACCATTTTGAAATAGGATTCCGGTTCGCCCAGGCCATAAATGGCGGATACCGTCGCCACCACGATCGTATCTCTGCGCTCGATCAAGGCCTTGGTTGCCGATAGCCGCATTTGCTCGATATGTTCATTAAGCGAGGCATCCTTGTCGATAAAAGTGTCTGATGCAGGCACATAGGCTTCCGGCTGATAATAATCGTAATAGGAGACAAAATATTCCACGCTGTTTTCAGGAAAAAACTCTTTCATCTCGCCATAAAGCTGAGCTGCCAATGTCTTGTTCGGCGCCATGATCATTGCAGGGCGCTGGGTTTTCTGGATGACATTGGCCATGGTAAAGGTCTTGCCTGAACCGGTTACACCCAACAGGGTTTGATGTAACTCGCCATCCTGTAAACCATCCACCAGCTGGTTGATGGCGGTGGGCTGATCACCGGCAGGTTGATATCGACTTTGGATTTTAAATTCTTTTTTCACTTAAATGATTAAACATGTGTGCAAGCGACAATTATACAATTTGGGTATAATAAAGAGTTATTTAAGATTTTTCATGTAAGGATATTATGGTAATACAACTCTCAGACAGGGTTAAAGCAGTCAAACCCTCCCCTACCCTGGCAATCACAGCAAGAGCAGCTGAAATGCGTGCTGCAGGCAAGGATATTATCGGACTTGGCGCAGGCGAACCAGACTTTGATACACCTGATCATATCAAAGCTGCTGCTATCAAAGCTTTGGATAATGGATACACAAAATATACTGCCGTTGACGGGTTGCCTGGTCTGAAAAAAGCCATTATCAACAAGTTCAAAAATGATAATGGTTTTGATTATGAAGCCAATCAAATCCTTGTTTCATGTGGAGGCAAACAAAGTTTCTATAATCTTGCTCAGGCATTGTTAAATCCAGGTGATGAAGTCATCATCCCTGCCCCGTACTGGGTATCTTATCCGGATATGACATTATTGGCCGACGGCGTACCCGTGATTGTTGAGTCCACTCAGGCGCAAAATTTCAAAATTACTGCCAAGCAACTTGAAGCCGCTATTACCGACAAAACCCGTCTGTTTGTCATCAACAGCCCATCCAACCCGACTGGTGTCGCCTACTCTTTGGACGAATTGCAAGCATTGGGTGAGGTATTACGTAAACATCCTGACATCATCATCGCTACCGATGATATGTACGAACACATTCTTTGGCAAAAAGGCAGCTTTGTAAATATCCTGAATGCCAACCCGGATTTGTATGATCGCACCATGGTATTGAATGGTGTCTCTAAAGCATATTCAATGACTGGCTGGCGTATTGGCTATGCAGCGGGCCCTGCACAAATCATTGGCGCGATGAAGAAAATCCAGTCGCAAAGCACATCCAATCCAACGTCAATCTCACAATGGGCTTCAGAAGAAGCGATTACCGGTGATCAGTCCTGCATTGATACCATGATGGTTGAGTTCAAAAAACGCCATGACTTTGTTGTTGAAGAATTAAATAAAATTGATGGCATAGACTGTCTGTCCACAGACGGAACATTTTATGTATTCCCAAATGTAGATGGCGTCATCACAAAACTGGATGGTATAGACTCCGATCTTGATTTTGCTGAATACCTCATCGAAAATGCCGGCGTTGCACTGGTGCCCGGTACCGCGTTTGGTTGCCCCGGCCATGCCAGAATATCTATCGCGACCAGCATGGAAAATCTGTCCAATGCGATAGCGCGTATCAAACAAGCGATATAACGACTGTTATTCAGGTATTTCAGGATACATCATTAGTCTTGAAATACCTCGTTTAAACGTCAAATCAATTGATCCACATATGCACAGCAATACTTGCTGCATAGCCTAATGCAATAACAGGCGACCATTTCAAGTGACTAAAAAAGGTATATTGCCCCTTGGTCTGTCCCATTAAGGCAACACCAGCGGCTGAACCAATGGACAACAGGCTTCCTCCCACACCGGCAGTTAATGTTACCAGCAACCATTGTTGATGATCCATTTCAGGGTGCATCGTCAATACCGCAAACATTACCGGAATATTATCCACGATTGCTGACAGCACACCGACAATGATATTAGCTACCGTCGGCCCGAGTTCGCCATAAATCATGTCGGACGTTAATTCCAGATAGCCGATAAAGCCCAGACCACCTACCGACAAGATGATGCCATAGAAAAAGAACAGGGTATCCCACTCGGCATGGGCGATTTTCTGGAAGACATCGAAGCTGTAGGGATCTTCAGATGTGGATGATCCAGGGGGTAATTCGGTGTCATCATTCCATCCCTGAGATTTCAAATCCAACAAATAACCATACAATTTAAGATAGGCCAGCCCGGTCATCATGCCGTATACCGGTGGAATATGCAGAAAATTATGAAAGCAGATGGCGGTAGCAATGGTCGCTAAAAAAAGATAAACGATGATGATGCCACCATACTTCAATGCATTTTGGTTAATCACGCAAAACTGGGGCGACCCTTCCGGCAAGGCAAACTGCATAATGGCTGCCGGAATAACAAAATTGATGACCGACGGTAAAAATAATGCGAAGAAATCCCAAAACTCTATGATGCCTCTTTGCCACACCATAAGCGTGGTAATGTCACCAAATGGACTGAACGCTCCGCCTGCATTGGCTGCCACTACAACATTAATACTGCAAATGGATACCAGCTTTGCACTGCCGTCAGCCACCGCCAGAATGACGGCACACATGATGAGTGCGGTCGTCAGGTTATCAGCGATTGGTGAAATAAAAAACGCCAGAATCCCCGTCAACCAGAATAATGACCGATAACTCAACCCTTTGCTTATCAACCAGTCACGCAAAGCCTCAAACACACCGCGCTCCAGCATCGCATTGATGTAGGTCATTGCCACCAGCAAAAAAAAGAATAACTCGGTGTATTCCAGAAAATTATGCCGTATCCCGGCTTCCACCATCGGAGACAAACCTTTTTGCGCATAGGCCAGCGCGATCAGAACCCAGATCACCCCTGCAGCAAGGAGTACCGGCTTGGATTTTTTTAAATGGATTTTTTCTTCCAGGATAACCAGCACATAAGCAAAGCCAAACACACCTAATGACAGTAACCCGACCCAGCTTTGCGTCAGGTCAAGGGGGTGCTGAATTGTTTCGGCTGCATCGGCAATGCCTGGAAAAATAACGGCAAACAAACAAAAACTAAAGCCCCTCATTTAATCCCTTAACTCGAATAAACATTCCTTGTAACATTTTATAGCCCATCTTTTCAAATGAAATGGTCACTCCACCTGGCGTTACGAGGTCGCAGGAATGTTATCCGGATCCATTTCCGGGTTTTCATGTAACCAGTTGATCAACTCCAACGAGCCATCCTGATGTTCCACAATGGCGGTACAGCTTTCCACGAAATCGCCGGTATTCACATATAAAAATTCATCGATATTTTTTATTTCGGCATGATGAATATGCCCACAGATAACACCATCCAGCCCTTCAGTTTTGAGTGTAGACACTATGCTCTCCTCATAATCAGAAATGAACTGCACGATATTTTTTACTTTATATTTAATAAATTGCGCTAATGAAAAATGTGAGCTTACACCGCATAATTTTCTGACGGCACGTATCACTCTATTCAGTTCAATCAAGAAATCATACCCGGCACTGCCCAGTTTGGCTACCCAACGATGGTATTGCGCAATCGTGTCATACTCGTCACCATGCACAACCAAAAAGCGCTTACCTGCCGCAGTGGTGTGATAATCAGCATTTTTAACGACAATATCGCCAAACACGTATTTATCATATTCTCTGACATTTTCATCGTGGTTACCCGGCACATAAATCACCTGCGTACCATGCCGTGCCTTACGCAAAATTTTCTGGATCACCGTGTTGTGAGACGTTGGCCAGAACATTTTCTTAGACAACGCCCAGAAATCGATGATATCCCCCACCAGATAAAGCTTCTCGCTTTCATTATATTTTAAGAAATCAAGCAACACATCTGCCTGACATTGTGTTGAACCAATATGCAGATCAGAAATCCAGATCGTCCGATAGGACTTCACTTCCATTAGCCTTCCCCTATGATTTTAAAAAGGTAAATGAAGAGATTTCAGCTTAACTATCAAATCTCATTATTATTTTTGTATCAAACAGGCTAAATTACCTAGCCTATGCATCAGAAATTACCCGGACGCATCATTCAACACCCTCTGAGAGTTGTCAAGCTAAATCACTCGTAAAATACGCAATGAAACTAAAGATCAAACACATCTTTATTTGCACTATTCTCAGTCGGTGCCTTCAAACCAAAATGTACATAGGCCTTATTAGTTACCACCCGGCCACGCGGTGTGCGCATCAAAAAGCCTTGTTGCAATAAATAAGGTTCAAGAACATCTTCAATGGTCCCGCGCTCTTCACTGATCGATGCAGCCAGTGTATCCAGCCCTACCGGGCCACCATCAAAATGCTCAATCATCGACATTAACAGTTTTCTGTCCAGCGCATCGAAACCGTTTTCGTCAATTTTCAACATTTTCAAGGCCTGATTTGCAATATCGCGGTTAACTGTACCATCCCCTTTAACTTCGGCAAAATCACGGACCCGGCGCAACAAACGATTGGCAATCCGCGGCGTACCTCTTGACCGCCTGGCCACTTCATTTGCCCCGTCGTTTTCCATCGATACACCCAGTAATCGTGCAGAACGCATGACGATGCGGGTCAGCTCCTCCACACTGTAAAATTCCAAGCGCTGTACAATACCGAAGCGGTCGCGTAACGGTGACGTCAACAGACCCGCTCGCGTGGTGGCACCAATCAGCGTGAAAGGCGGCAATTCCAGTTTGATTGAACGTGCCGCCGGGCCTTCACCAATCATGATATCTATCTGGTAGTCTTCCATCGCCGGATACAAGACTTCCTCAACGGCAGGATTCAGACGGTGAATTTCATCAATAAACAACACATCATGCGCTTCCAGATTAGTCAGCAAGGCAGCCAAATCACCTGCTTTATCCAATACTGGGCCGGACGTCTGGCGAATACTCACTCCCATTTCAGTGGCAATGATATTGGCCAGTGTGGTTTTCCCCAACCCCGGTGGGCCAAAAATCAACACATGATCCAGAGCTTCTGCACGGGACAAGGTGGCCTTGATGAAAATGTCCATTTGCATGCAAAGCTCTTTTTGGCCGACATAATCAGCCAGCCGTTTGGGGCGAATGGCCCTGTCCTGCCTTTCTTCGTCAGAACTGCCTTGGGCAGAAATCATGCGGTCGCTTTCAATCATTTCGCCACCCCTTGCAAGGCGAGACGTATCATCTCCTCACAAGCCAAGTCATCCGTCGCGACCACTTGCACCATGCGACTGGCTTCGTTGGGTTTATAACCCAGAGCACACAAGGCGGTAATCGCTTCCTGTTTTGGACTGGCACTGACCCTGCCTGAAATCAGGGTGTCAGGTAATGTGGGCCTGTCGTTATCATCTTCCAGACTGGGTAAACGATCGCGCATTTCAATGATCAACCGCTCAGCTGTTTTTTTGCCTACGCCAGGTAAACGCACCAGCGCCTGGGTATCACTGTTTTGAATACACTGATGAAATTCTTCGGCACTTTGACCGGACAAAATAGTTAATGCCAACTTCGGCCCTACACCATTCACTTTGATCAGGGTTCGGAACATCAGGCGATCTTGTTCAGCCGCAAAGCCAAACAGGATTTGTGCATCCTCACGCACAACTAGGTGGGTGTGCAAGCGGACTTCTTCGCCTATTGCCGGTAGTGCATAAAACGTGGTCATCGGCGCATCCACTTCATAGCCCACGCCTTGGACATCAAGTACCAGTTGAGGAGGAGCTTTGGCAATCAATTTACCGCGAAGAAATCCAATCATGATATTTTCTGTTGCAGACGTTGTTCAGTTTGTTGATGATGAATATGACACAGACATACGCCCAATGCATCTCCTGCATCCGCCTGTAATTCTCCCTGCAAGTTCAACAGGATTTTGACCATATGTTGCACCTGCTTTTTATCTGCATTGCCCTTGACTACCAGGGCCTGCTTGATCTGGCGCGCGGCATATTCAAACACCGGCAAACCCTGGTTCATGCCGGCACAAATCGCGGCCCCCCGTGCCTGCCCAAGCTTCAATGCGGAATCGGCATTCTTGTGCATAAACACCTGTTCAATCGCCATTTGCTGCGGTTGATGCAGTTCGACGACTTCGCTGACCCCCTGAAAAATCTGATGCAATCGGGCAGGAAAATCATCGGCAACCACTTTTATGCTACCGCTGGCGATATAGCGTTGTGTATTCTGAGTCACGTCCACCACGCCATAGCCGGTGATTCTGGAACCAGGGTCTATGCCTAGAATTCGAGTCACTCAGCAGACGCTACGGATAGAGGGGGGAATAATCAGGCGTCCCCCATTGAATTCATGATTTCATCACTGATATCTGCATTGGTATAGACGGCCTGTACATCATCCAGATCTTCCAGACGATCCACCAGACGCAACATCTTTTCTGCCGCTGCTGTATCCAGTTCAGTTTTATTGTCCGCCTGCATGGTGACTGCCGAATTTTCCGGTTCAAAACCGGCTTCAATCATGGTTTCTTTTACGGCCAGATAGTCTTCCGGTGAAGTTAAGACATCCACAGAACCATCATCGTGGGTCACAATATCATCTGCGCCTGCTTCCATCGCCGCTTCCATTACCGCATCTTCGTCTACTGCAGCAGAGTAGCTGATGATGCCTACTTTATTAAACATATAGGCGACAGACCCATCTGTCCCCAGATTACCACCCGCTTTGGTAAACGCATGCCGCACTTCAGCCACCGTACGATTGCGGTTATCGCTGAGGCAATCAACCAACACCGCCGTTCCCCCAGGACCATAGCCTTCATAGCGAATGTCCTCATAATTCACACCATCCAGTGCGCCGATGGCTTTCTTGATGGTGTTATCTATCGTATCGCGCTTCATATTGGCACCCAGCGCTTTATCTATCGCTGAGCGCAATGCCGGATTATTGGTCGGATCCGCTCCCTTTTTTGCTGCGACAGTTATCTCGCGAATCAATTTGGTAAAAATCTTGCCACGCTTGGCATCCTGCGCACCTTTACGGTGTCTTATATTTGCCCACTTACTGTGTCCTGCCATTGTCTATCTCAAATACAATAAAACTGAATCGCTCCATTATAATCCAGAATGCGTGTGGAATCCGTGAATCATTAAATAGGCCGTTCAATTTTTTCAATTTGATCCCAACGGAAAAAGTCCTCATCTTCCATCAGCAACTTAACCCATAAGAAAGATGCTTTTAAATTCATAACCGCCTGCTCGCTTAATTGTTCTCCCAATTCAAAAGCATATCCTCTGATCGCCAACATGGCCGTCTGAGGCGGAGGCATATCGAACATTGTGGTATAGGTATTCAGCAAAGTGGCGGGCGTCATGCCGTGGGTGGTGTAGTGGGTGTCCTGGCGGGGCAGTATTGGACTGAAACTGAATGGCTCAGTGCCTTGCATACTGGCATCGATCAGCAACACGCGCTGGCAGCCTTGCATATCCATCACATGCTCGATCTGGACCTGATAATCGGTCAAATATTTTATCGGATGGCCACCAAGCTGTTGCTTTGGGTGTTGTTGCATGCGTTGCAGCAACATCGGGCCCAACGCATCATCGCCTCGTGACAGATTGCCGTAGGCAAACACCAGCACCGTCATGCTCAGGCTTTGCTGAGGCTTTGTGTTGTATGGCCTTGATGATCGATTAAGTCAACCTGTAGCGGCATTTTACCCAGTGCGTGGGTGGCGCAGGATAAACAGGGATCGTAGGCGCGCACCGTGACTTCCAGTTGATTCAGTAGCGGTTCGGTTAATTCGCGGCCATCCAGATACACATCAGCCACTTGACGGATTGATTCGTTCATTGCCTGATTATTATTGGTGGTGGACACGATCAGGTTAGCTTTTTTAATCAACCCGTCTTCGTTGATTTCATAATGATGAAACAGAGTGCCGCGCGGCGCTTCAATCACGCCGATACCGACTGCCTGCATATCACCTTTAACCAGCAGGTCTTCTCCCTGCAAATCCGGGTCGTGTAGCAGTTGTTTGATCGACTCGGCGCAATGCAATACCTCTATCAGTCTTGCCCAATGATAAGCCAGCGTGTATTGCACTATTCCATCTGCGGACAAGGCCTTGAATTCCACACGTTGCTGCTCGGCCAGCGGAGTATCGATGCTATCGCAATTATTCACCCGCGCCAGCGGCCCGACCCGGTACCAGCCCTTGTCCACACCGAGCGAGCGGATAAACGGGAATTTCATAAAACTCCAGCTTTCCACGTGCTCATGAATTAAATCCAGGTATTTCTCAGGATTTTGCTGATCGAATATGAGGGCATTGTCTGCTGATCTGGCACGTAAACCTCCATCATACAATTCAAGCGCACCATCAGCTTGTACCAGGCTGAACATATTGCTGCTAATCAGTGCGAATTGTTCATGGTATTCACGATTGCGCAAAAAGATGGTTTTGAATAACTCAACGGCATTTTGCGACCACGAGATAATTTGATCGATATCTTTCAACAACTCATCGCGTTCGGTGATCGACAGGTGCTTGTTGATACCGCCGGGGACTGCACCAGTGCCGTGGATACGCTTGCCTGCCGTCATGCGCACCACTTCCTGCCCGTATTTACGCAACAGCACCCCTTGTTTAGCCAACTCGGGATGATCTTCAATCACGCCTATAATATTGCGGTGGCGTACCTCATCATCGTATCCGAACAGTAAATCCGGTGAGGACAGATGAAAAAAATGCAGCGCATGCGATTGCAGCACCTGGCCAAAATGCATGAGCTTGCGCATTTTTTCGGCCGTTGGTGTCAATTGGGATACGCCCACCAGTCTGTCCATCGCTTTGGCGGCTGCCAGATGATGACTGACCGGACAGATTCCGCACAGGCGTTGCACCATCACCGGCACTTCCCAATAGGGTCGGCCCTGGATGAATTTTTCAAAACCGCGGAATTCAGATATATGTAGCCTTGCCTGGGTAATCCGCTGATTCTCATCCTGATGCAGGGTAATTTTACCGTGCCCTTCTACGCGGGAGATGGGGTCTATCGTTATCTTAGTCATAATAAATCTGTTGCGGCGTAAACACAGGCTCACGACCGGCCAGCAGGTCAGTCAGCATTTTCCAGATCATGTCTGCAGGCGGCGGACATCCCGGCAAAAAATAATCAATTTTGACGACCTCCTGTACCGGATGCACTTTATCCAGTAATTTCGGCAAATCCGGGTCATTCGGTACCATAGGGTTATCCAGACCGATGCCATCCAGGTAGGACTCCTTGATACATTCAGTCAGCGAATAATGATTGCGCATGGCCGGCACACCGCCATTTAATGCACAGGCTCCGATCGCCACCAGTGTTTTACATTCGCGGCGAAATTCACGCAGGACTTCGACATTTTCCGAATTTGCCACCGCGCCTTCGATTATGCCGATATCGCATTGCGAGGCATGTTTGATATCGGTGAGTGGGCTGCGGTTAAATTCAACTATGTCCACCAGATCTATCAGTCGTTCATCAATATCCAGAATCGACATGTGACAACCGAAACAACCGGCCAACGAGGTTGTGGCAATCTTGATCTTACCCTTCATGACCGCTCACCTGCTGTTGTTCAATCGGTTTCAGATCAAAACTGCGTTGTCCGATAGGTGTTGCAAATCCATAATGTTTCGGCAATATCGAACCCACAGGGCACACCGATGCCGCTCGGTCCTGCACCGAAAAATCGGTACTTCCCAGTTGTCCATCTACAGCATTCACGATCAACTGCGCCTGGCCGCCGCGCCCGGCAATGGCAAACACCGATTTGCCATCTATATCGCGACTGGCACGGACACAGAGTTCACAATTAATACAGCGATTTTTATCAAGAATAAAATCCTCATGGCTGGCATCAATCTCACGCTGCGGATATTGAAAAGTAAACTCCGCAGTCAACATACCGCAATATTCAGCGACGGATTGCAGCGTGCAGGCCCCACTTTTTTCACAGGACGGACACACATGATTGCCTTCGGCAAACAACATTTCCAGCAACTGTTTGCGGGTCTGTTGCAAATCATCGCTCATGTGACTTATTTGCATGCCATCCTGTGCTTCGGTTGTACAGGCTGATACCTGCCGTCCATTTACCTCTACCATGCACACACGACAACTGCCGTGAGCGGTAAATTCAGGGTGATAACACAAATGCGGGATATATACCCCCGCATTGGACGCTGCCTGGATAATGCTTTGCCCCGGCTGAAAATCTATGGATTTATCATCAATCTGTATGCTGGCCATTAACGTAGGTCTCCGCTGAGCGTTGCCACAAGCTGTTCATATTCAGCAACAGCCGCCGTCAGATCAAACTGCGGATTATCATCAAGTGGGCCGTGCGCGCTAAAAAGTTCGGGCGATTGCTGCAAGGCATTCAAAAATGCCGTCGGCGCGCTGCTGCCTAATCCGCAAAAACTGTTTTGTTGCATGAGTTTTGCAATGTCATTAAGTTGCTGCAATTCCGATGTGCTGCCCTGCCCCTGTTTGAAGCAACAGATAATGTCGTCGATGAGTTGGGTTCCCACCCGGCAGGGTGTGCAAAATCCGCAGCTTTCGTGTGTGAAGAAATTGGAAAAGTTGGCCAGCATGTCCAACAGGTTACGCTGCCTGCCAATCACCATGAACGAGCCACCGGTAGCTAAATCCTCATGGCACATACGTCGTTCAAAGTCCCGAGCCAAAACGGTGGTGCCTGCTGCTCCGGCCATTTGAATGGCCTGGGTCTGTTCCCCTCCACACGCAGCCAGAATCTCTGTTACTGTCACTCCAAATGGAAATTCATAGATGCCAGGATCACGGCAATCACCGCTGATGCTTAACAAGCGCGTGCCTTTGGAGGCGTCTGTTCCAACACCTGCAAACCAGTCTGCGCCCAATAGCATGATTCGGCTCACTGACCAGAAGCTTTCTACATTGTTGACGACAGTAGGCTGGCCCAGATAGCCACTCACTACCGGAAAAGGCGGTCTGATGCGGGGAATGCCGCGCTTGCCTTCCAGCGATTCAATCAACGCAGACTCTTCTCCGCAAATATAAGCGCCAGCGCCAAGATGAATATCAATATCGAAAGCAAGGTCTTCACCCAGAATATGTGCGCCAAGCAAGCCGTCATCACGCCGTTGTTGCAGCACCTGATGCAATTGCGGCAACAGGTAACGATATTCACCACGCAGATACACCAATCCGCGGGTCGCCCCGATAACCGCCGCACACACGGTCATGCCTTCAAACACATCATGGGCATATTGATTGAGCAATACTCTGTCCTTGAACGTACCTGGCTCACCTTCATCGGCATTACATACCACATAGCGCTGACCGGCTTCGGTCTGCGCACAAAATCGCCACTTGCTGGCCGTACTGAAACCGGCACCGCCCCGACCTTTTAATCCAGCGGCTTCCAATGTTTCAAGGCTTTGTTCCCTGCCTTGCTGAATGGCCGTTTTGATCGCTGCCCCCGGCTGACACTCGACAGACAACTGAATGTCCCGGCGCAGAATATTGTCTTCTTTTTCAAAAAAATGAGAGGGCCATTGGTCTACCGGCAACCTCTGTTCAATTAATTCAGCGATGTGTTCAATGCGCTCATCATCGACGCGATTAATCGCCCAGCCATTGACCAGAATCGCGGGCCCCTGGTCACATAATCCGGTACAGGACGTATATTCAATAGAGACATTAACATCGGCCAGACGAGAGTTCAGCTTCTTAAACAATGTCTGATTGCCAAGAAACTGATCGGTAATATTGTTGCTGATCAGAATTTGATAATCGCCTGATTTTTCAAACGACAGAAAACTGTAAAACTCGACCACTACAGTGATATCAGCATAGCTTAGACCAAGCTGTTGCTGCAGCAACTCGACGGTATCAGCAGGAATATGCAGATAGGCCTCCTGTATTTTGATCAGGCACTGAAGCAGCAGGGAGTGATCACTTGTATGCTGAATAAAACGGATCGCTTCTGTCTGTTTTTCAGACTGCTGAATGTCGTCAGGTTTACCCATTATTCCTCTGTCACTGTCCCGTGGAAAACACCAGCATCGCTTTCATTAAATTTACACATAGGTGCTATAGCATGTGAAAACCAATATAAATTATGAGGAATTTAATCATGAATAAACACTTTTTGCCAGCCAATGTCAGCATTATTTTATTCGCAAGTTTCAATGCCACTGCCGGACTACCCAATGGCGTGGCCTCGGGCGATGTCAGTCAAAACTCCGCTGTGTTATGGTCACGCAGTGACAACCTCGGTGCTCTTACTTTCGAGTATTCCAAACAGGCCGATTTTTCATCTATTGAAGGTACGGTCGCCCATACCATCGGCGATACGCTGGTTCCGGCCAAGACCAAAATCTCCGGTCTGGATGCCAACAGCCAATATTATTACCGCGCAACAGACAGCACCGGTGCTGTAGCCAGTGGAATGTTTAAAACTTTCGCAGAAACCGGCAGTGGACATCATGGCATTCGCTTTGGTGTGAGTGGTGATTGGCGGGGTGAGCTATCGCCTTATGCGGCGTTGTCGAATGTGCCCTCTCGCCAACTGGATTTCTTTGCCGTACTGGGAGATACCGTTTATGCCGATTACGCAAGCCCGGCGGTCAATAAACCACAAGCGAGCAGTTTGACGGACTTTCGCCTGAAGCACGATGAAGTGTATTCAGCGCGTCATGGTATTAACAGCCTGGGTAATTTGCGTGCATCAACCTCTGTTTTTGCAACCATCGATGACCATGAAGTCACCAATGATTTTTCCGGCTTTGCCGACGTCAGCAGCGATGCACGTTTTTCTGCTGACCCTGCCGGTACGCCGATTAACGATTCCACCTTGTACGAAAACGGCCTGCAGGCTTTTCAGGAATACAACCCGATTGCTGATGAGTTCTATAGCAACACCGGTACTGATCCTCGCATGGATGGCGAAAGAAAACTGTATCGCCAACGCAGTATGGGCGATGATGCATTGTTTATTTCATTGGATACCCGTACTTTTCGTGACCCTGGCTTAACGGAAGTCAGCAATCCACTGGATCCTGCACAAGTAGGACAATATCTGGCCACCTCATTAACTGCGGATCGCACTCTGCTGGGTCAACGTCAGCTGGCTGATTTGAAAACAGACGTGCTGGATGCTCATAACAACGGTGTGACCTGGAAATTTATCTCGGTGCCCGAACCAGCGCAAAACCTGGGTGTGGTCGGTGCATCTGATCGCTTTGAAGGCTATGCCAAAGAACGTACGGAAATTCTGAAATTTATCGAAGATAATCATATTGAAAATGTTGTCTTCATCACGGCCGATATTCACGGCACCGTGGTAAACAATCTTGCTTACCAACAATTGACCGCGACCGGCATTGAGCAGGTGCCTACATCAGTTTTTGAAATCAGCACCGGCTCGGTGGCCTTTGATTCCCCTTTCGGCCCCAGTGTTTTGGACATTGCCGCATCCATTCCGGCAGCACCTGGCGTCACCTTGCTTGACGTGTTTCTAGGTGGTTTGGGTTTACCCAGTCGTGAAGCGTTTGATGCGCTGCCATTAGCGGTAAAGGATCAAGCCGTCAAAGCATTGCTTGATGAACAGATCGTTCCGCTGGGTTATTCTCCTGTGGGACTGGAAGATTCAGACATTAACGTCACATTGCTGGAAGGCGGCTACACCGCTTTACACACCTACGGCTGGACGGAATTTGAAATCGATGCGGACACACAAAACCTGCTGGTAACAACATTCGGTGTTGAATATTATGGTGAAGATGATCTGGCCAACAATCTGGCGGATATTCTGGCACTTGAACCGCAGATTATCAGTCAGTTTGAAGTTAAACCTCAGGTCAGTGCCGTTCCACTTCCTGCCGCGATGTGGATGTTTCTGTCAGCCCTTGCGGGTATTACACGTTTGCGCAAGAAATAAATGCTGTGTTTTCTGCCGTTATCCTCAATGGATAGCGGCAGCCCCGCCCCTCAAGACTTATCCTGAATAATCCGCACATCGCGTTGCGGAAATGGAATTTCGATATTGTGTTCTTTCAATATTATCCAAATCATCATGAGCAGGTCAGCTTCAACGCGATTTTCGCCATCATCGATTCCTTCAATCCAGTATTCCACACCGAATACAACGCCATTGTCTCCAAATGAACGAATTTCACAATCGGGTTTTTCCGGCACCTGTAATACCTTGGGGTGTTTTTCAATCGTGCTTATGATTAATTCCGGTATTTTGGGAATATCAGAACCATAGGACACTGAAAATTCAAAATCATAGCGTTGATGTTTGTCCTGGTGTGTCCAGTTGGTAAATGAGGTGGTAATAAACTGTTCGTTGGGTACCACAACTGACTTGCCATCGTAGGTTTTCAAGGTGGCGGACCGCATGTTCATTTCCTGAAGTATGCCTGCCTTGCCGTTTTCCAGTTCGATATAATCCCCAAGGCTTAACGAGCGATCCAGCAGAATAATAATGCCGGAGATGAAATTGGATGCAATCTGTTGTAGACCAAACCCAAGCCCCACGCCCAGCGCACCACCAAATACTGCCAGTGCGGTCAGGTCAATTCCAACAACCTGCAGCAACACCAGAAAGACTGCCACATATAGAAAGATTTCAAATAATTTGGCAAAGACTTCCCGGCTGCGGCTATCGAATTCTGCCCGGCTCCGTATCAGTTTTTGTCCGGCACCATTGGATAAATTGCCCAGCCAAATCAAAATCGAGCCAAAAATGACAACTCTGAATAGCAGATAGGCGGATACCCGAATATTCCCCGCCTGAATCGCCAGACTATCCATAAACTCAATCACCTGTCCCAGCCAGCCAAACACATGCAGTGTAGCTATGGGAATTCCAATCCAACGGCTCAATCCATTGATAAACGGGTTCTTGATAAACAGGCGGATGACGTTGTACAGCAAAAATACAACCGCCAGGCTTTGTGCAATCTTGATCAGCCAGACTGACTTTACAACAGCCTGAGCACTTTCTATGGCGATCTCGAGCAATAGCACATCCAGCAGCCGATGAATCAATTTCTGCTTATCAAACAGTGCTTGTCTGAATGAGAAAAATACGCTGCCTTCAGGTGCTTTTTTTAGTAGGGGAAACCGGCGTATTACGCCGTGAAACAATAGCCAGGAGATGATAAAAGCGGCAAGAATCGCCCCCGATTGGATATAAAAGTGTGGACTGACCATCCATTGATAAACCACATCAATATATTGATTGATGAGTTTTTGCAGTTCTTCAGGATCAATCACTGTACGCTAAGCATTAAGGGTAATAATATAATGCCTTCCCTGGCATCATCGCTATTTACAGGGTATCAACGATGGCTTGCCCCATTTCAATGGTACCTACTGTTGAGTCCTTGTTCAGATCAGGCGTGACCATTTTGCCTTCATCCACGACCTTTTGAATCGCCGCCTGCATACGCGCCGCCGCCTCATCTTCCTGCAAATATTTCAACATCATCACACCGGCCATCATCACTGCCGTCGGGTTCGCCAGATTCTTGCCCGCGATATCAGGCGCACTGCCATGTACGGCTTCAAACAATGCGGCATCAGCACCGATGTTGGCACCTGGAATCAAACCTAAGCCCCCCACCAGACCGGCCGTAAGATCAGACAAAATATCACCGAACATATTCGTCGTTACCACCACATCAAACTGGTGGGGATTCATCACCATATGCATGCACGCTGCATCGATAATTTTTTCATCAAATTCGATATCGCTGTAGCCCGCCGCAATTTCTCGGGCGACATCCAGAAACAATCCCTGGGTATATTTCAGAATATTGGCCTTGTGACATACGGTGACTTTTTTACGGCCGTTTTCACGTGCATATTTGAAGGCATGATCAATTACCCGTTCAGATCCTTCCCGAGTGACTACCGCCAGACTTTCTGCAATATCTTTTTTCTTGGTCAGATAATGCTCCAGACCGGCATACAAACCTTCTGTATTTTCCCGTACAATGACGATATCAACATCTTCAAAACGGGTGTTCACGCCATTCCAGCTCTTGGCTGGACGAACATTGGCGTATAGCTCATAATGTTTTCTTAATTCCACATTGATACTGCGAAACCCACTGCCGACCTGAGTAGTTAGCGGACCTTTAAAGGCCACCCGGTTTTTCTCGAATGATTCCAGCGTGGCATCAGGCAAGGGCGTGCCATATTTTTCAAAAGCCCCCATACCGGCTTCCGCTTCATGCCACTGTATTTTAGCGCCAGAGGCATCAATAACCTTTACCGCTGCCTCCATAATTGAAGGACCAATTCCATCACCTTTTATCAATGTGACGTTATGCATTCAACTCTCCTGTATTAACTACTAAATAAGAATAATCATACCATTTTAGACCTAATTCGTTTAAAAATAGGCCCGCAATACATTTCATTCCCATCGTTTTTCTAGCAGGTTGTTAAAAACCGTTATGAGCACCGCCAAGACAAGGCAAAAGTCATAAAAAGCTGATTGATCTAACCAGCTGTCACGGCTTCATATCAACCGGGAGTTAAGACAGTAAATATTCAGAGGGGAGTCGACTCGCTTAGCTAATTGCAATAATCTGGACTGAGTACATTTAAGGAGAGTATCTCACAAAAAAGAGCGGGAACCGATGATCTCCACACCCATCACTTCACCCTATACATTCAATTCAAACGAAACAAAAAGTGGATAGATTGCTAATTAATAAAATGAGCAACAGCCATCAACGATGCCTCTTTCACAAACACATCCGCCTGCTGCTGAACTGCTTCGCGGCTGACTACACCGCCAAAGCCAATCACTGTCGCACCGGCCTGCTTGGCTTCCAGGTCGGTTTTGCCGTCGCCTATCATGACCATGGATTGCTTCTGCGCATTGATTTGCTTGCAGATGACGGCTTTGCCGCCACTGTTTGCAGCAGGTGCATCGCTGGCGAATCCTGCATAATTTCCTTGCGCATCAAAATAGATATCCACGGCATGCACATTGGCTTGGGGCACACCAAGGTCATCAGCCAGTGGCAAAATGGCCTGACGCAGACCACCACTGATGATGTGCACCTGCTTGTGCTGCTCTAGCAATTCGGCAATCAATTGTTTGGCACCGGGAACAACCTGTTCAATATAAAGCTGACCCAAGGCGTGTATTGCTTGCTGATCGGGTTTAATCAGTGCCAGCCGTTTTCCGTAGACGTCCTGTAAAGCAATCTCACCATTCATCGCCTGATTAGTCAGGTCTGCCACCTGCTCAAACAAGCCGGCGCTACGCGCCAGCTCGTCTATGCCTTCGACTTTGCTTAAGGTGCTGTCGCAGTCAAAACAAATAATGTCGTATTGCATTACAAGCGGATTTGTTTAACCGAGATAACAGGTGCCAGCTCGGCAACGGCTTTGACCAGTTTTTCATCCAGTGGGTCAGACACGCTGATGACAGCCATCGCCTGCTGCATTTCATCGGCTTTACTTACCTGCATGCGCGAAATGTTGATATTTGATTCGCCCAGAACGGTACTGATGGCAGAGATCACGCCTGGCTTGTCATGGTGACGAGTCACCAGCAGTGTGCCATCTGGAATCACTTCAATTTCGGTGTCATCCATATATACCAGACGTGGATGACAATCACCCAGCAGCGTACCCTGTACCGAAAACGATCCGCCCTCATAAAACCCGCTGACTTTAATCAAAGATTGATAACCTTGTGCTTCTTCGCAAGAGGTTTCAACCAACGAGATTCCCTGACGCTTGGCGATGCTCTCTGCATTAACACTGTTGACCGGGGTGGACAATTTGTCTTCCAGCATACCCACCATGGTTTCAACTGAAATCGGGTGAATAGCCACTTCAGATGCCTTGCCGTAGGTTGCCACTTCCAGTTTTTTGATCGGCTTTTCCACCCAACCAGCCAGCACTTTCCCCAGCATGTTGGCCAGCGACATGAATTGACGGGATTTTTTAAGCTCTTCTGCAGATTGACGCGGCACATTCAAAGCGTTAACTGCTTCGCCGGTTTGTAGATATTTGACTGCCTGGCGCGCAATTTCCACACTCACTGCCAATTGTGCTTCTTTGGTTGATGCACCCAGATGCGGTGTGAACACCAGGTTATCAGCGCCTAGCAAAGGCGAATCTTCCGGCGGCTCGTTTTCATACACATCCAATGCCGCGCCGGCAATCTCACCATTATTTAAGGCCTCAAGCAAAGCGGCCTCATCCACCAGACCGCCACGTGCGCAGTTGATTAAATAGGCTGATTTTTTCATTGCTTTTAATTGCTCGGCACCAATAATGCCACGGGTTTTTTCTATCATCGGGCAATGCAGGGTCAGATAATCTGCCTGGACAACCAGCTCTTCCAGCGATACCGGCTCGGCACCGTATTCAGCAAACACTTCCGGCGTAACAAAAGGGTCATAGGCAATCACGCGCATTTTAAGACCGTTGGCACGTTGTGCTGCAATACGACCAATCGTACCGAAACCCAAAATTGCAAAGGTTTTATGCGAGACTTCCACACCCGTCAAGCGCGAGCGTTCCCATTTACCTGCTCTGACGGACGTGTTAGCTTCTGGCAGGTTACGGCTTAACGAGAACATGTGTGCAATGGCCAGTTCTGCCGTCGTGGTCGCGTTAGCATCTGGCGTGTTCATGACGATGACACCCTGCTCAGTGGCGGCAGGGACGTCGACATTGTCCACCCCGATACCCGCACGACCCACGACTTTCAATTTTGACGCTGCTTTCAATACTTTTTCGGTCACTTTGGTGCCGCTACGAATCAACAAGGCATCATAATCAGGAATCAGACCACACAGCTCATCTTCGCTTACTCCGGTTTGAATATGAATCTGGATGTCGCTTTGCTCATTCAAATAATTAATGCCATCGTCGGCCAGTTTGTCCGAAATCAGTATTTTTTTCATGCTTGCTTTTGACTTTCAATCTTAAATGTTAAATAAACGACTATTTTACCAGCTTTGATATAATTCCAGTACTTTCCTTGACATTATTTAATATGCCTGAACAATCTTCGTCCCGATTTTCTTTCATTGCCATCAAACAACGACTGGTATTCTGGCTGGGTGCGGTGTTTGTCGGGATTCTGATTGTGACCATGACTTTACTGAGCGAATACGCCTCGGACATTTATCGCGAGCTGTCGCGGCATTATTTCTGGTTTAATTTTGTTGTTGCCCCGTTAGGGCTTAGCGCCACCGCCTGGCTGACGTTCCGTTTTTTCCCCGGCTCGGAACGCAGCGGCATTCCCCAGGTAAAAACCGCTCTGGAAATCACCAGCGATCTCAATCGGCGCAGTCAATTGGTATCATTAAGAATTGCCGCCGGCAAAATGCTGCTGCCAATTATGGGCTTGCTGTCCGGTGCGTCTGTCGGTTTTGGTGGCCCCGCCACGCATGTTGGGGCGTCACTCATGGCGTCGCTGGGGAAAAAAGTGAAGTTCCCCCCGCATTACATGGAAAAAGGTCTGATTCTGGCAGGCAGCGCTGCCGGATTTGCTGCCATGTTCAGCGCGCCACTGGCCGGTATCATTTTCGCTATCGAGGAAATGGGACGTGCTCTGGAAGAAAAAATCAGCAGTCTGGTGCTGACGGCCATTGTGTTTTCCGGTATCACCGCCTATGCCCTGCTTAGCAATTACATCTTCTTCACCGACAAGACGATGGTTTTAACATGGGGAATGGGCTGGCTGGCAGTGCCCTTGTGTGGCATTTTGGGGGGACTGATGGGTGGATTGTTCAGCAAAATCATCGTCACTGGCGGGCGTCTGCTAAACAAATCCGGTATTTCCATTAGTGTCATCGCTTTTGCCTGCGGCGGGTTGATTGCCATCATCGGCTTTTATTCCGAAGGCGAAACTTTCGGCACCGGTTATGCGCAGGCCAAGGCCATTTTGATTAATCGCGGGCAAATGGATCCGCTATTCCCTTTACTTAAAATGCTGTCCACTATCGCGACCTTTTTCAGCGGTATTCCGGCCGGGATTTTTGTACCTTCCATTGCTACCGGTGCTGGATTCGGCGTTAATCTGGCCGAATGGTTCCCCATCGCCCCGGCGTCCATCATGATATTACTGACGATCACCGCGTATTTCTCCGGCATGTTGCAATCGCCGCTCACCTCTTTTGTCATCGTCATGGAAATGACTCACAGCAATGAAATCCTGATTCCACTGATGGCGACAGCATTTTTTGCCACCGGCACCTCCCAGCTGATCAACGAACGCCCCCTGTATCGTGAGTTATGCGACAGTTACCGCCCGCCAGAGCCCGTCAAGCAAGATGATGAATAAAACCAAAGCAACCTTCATCTTCTTGGGCTTATGGGGTGTGTTAGCCATTGCCATCTGGTTCCTGTTGCAGCCAACACCCGCGCCAGATGTCAGTTTCAAAACCATCTCCAATAAAGATATCGCGTTAAATCAGTTACGCGGCAAACCGGTATTGGTTACCTTTTGGGCCACCGATTGTCCGGCCTGCATCAAGGAAATCCCGCATCTAATCGCGTTGTACCAGCGCTACTATCAACACGGCCTGGAAATAATTGCTGTCTCCATGTTCTACGACCCGCCCAG